>Ga0041059_1000440_pt1:0-30000 | contig 31068 bp, 28 predicted proteins | sample AraColnosormetaG_FD_56232 | JGI IMG/M metagenome (GOLD analysis project Ga0041059, IMG submission 56232) | Arabidopsis roots microbial communities from North Carolina, USA - Col MF nosort | ecosystem: Host-associated > Plants > Roots > Unclassified | place: USA: North Carolina...
AAAAAAAAAAAAAAAAAAAATTAGCACTTGTTGCTTGTGCCAAGATTCTGTCTGCCACTACTCTGGCCTCAAATGTCTTCAAGTTATACAATTATCGAAAATCATCATCTTCTTTAGAAAAATCTAATCAACTAAGATTCATTATTTAAATAATCTATGCTTAAACAAGAAAAAGGAGAATGGAAAAGGAAAAAAAAAAAGAGTTGGAGAGGAGGTCGGCACAACAAAGATGGTATGTCTCCTAAATCATCCTCCGACCAAAACACCAACACAAAACTAATTAAATTAAATTTGGGGGCTATATCACGTCATCAACCGAGTAAAAGTACAAAGCCGACGAGATCTAGTGGAGAAGCTTTTACAACCGAAGCTTGATGATGCAAAGCAAGAAGAAGAACAACACACACTCAACGAATCTGCCTTTTCCCTGCAAAAACGTCAACAAGCATTGCCTATGTCACACTCCTTTAATTCGTTTATTCAAGAGGTCAACAAGTCAAAAAGTGAGGCACTCTAAATCAATTATATTTTCAGACAAAAGTAACAAAACAAGAGTCATCTCCACGTGATAACCAATCCAAAACACATTGTCACAGTTTTTCGAGTTTATAATAAAGATTCCAACTTTTTAACCAAAAGTCACTAACTTTACCACAATGTTAATCCTTCCTTATTCGAGCTTTGTGATTTTTTTTTCTTTTACCACTAAATTTATTGTTTAAATGAAACAAAACAGATAAATAGAGTGACAAAATATGTCTAAATATGCAACTTAACAGTAACGACCTTCTAGTCCTAAATGTCTACGAAAATTGTCAAAGTAAAACAACAAATGAAGTGTAAAGTCGAAAACGTTACCCCGGCGGAGGAAATGGACATGTAATCCGGTGATGGGTTACCCGTGACTGGCTGATAGATGCCACCACCGCTGGAAGAGCCACCAGTGTTACCGCCACCGCCACTGCTACTACCACCAGTGGAGTTGCTGCTACCACTACCACTACTATGAGTGGAAGAGGTCTTGATCCCAAGTGAGTAAACCGGAGTTCCGTCAGGGTTGAAGAGACCGTAGTTCCTCTCGGAGGTTGGTCCAGGCTTCATGTTCTCGTTAAAGAGAGCAAAGACGAAGATGGTGAGATCGCACTCAGGTCGTATAGGCGTCCTCATCTTCTTGCTCATCATCATCTTGATCAGATTCCCATTGTACTTGCGAGCATTGTCGCAGGTGGCTCCGACTTCTTGCGGGTCACCGTTGGAAGGCCATCCGGTCTCGGAGACGACAATGGGAACTTTCTTGTAGCTGATGCCGACAGCGTCAAGAGCGTGATAGACTGCGTCGACCTGAGCGAAGAGCATGTTGTCGTAGTGGAAATTAGAGCCAGGATCGGTGAAGCCTTGATTTGGTTGGAAGAGTACGAAGTCGAGAGAAACGTGTTTGGGGTTTTCTTCGTAGGCGAAGAAAGGGTAGGCGTTGATGAGGATTGGTGAGCCAGTCTTGACGTGGAAGTCCAAGATGGGAGTGAGGGAGCCGAGGAGGTCGCGGCGGAAGGAAGTGGCCGAGGGAGGGTAGGATACATCCAAGATGGCTAGTGAGTGAGCCGTCGTCACAAAGATCTGCTTGTTTAGGCCACAATCCACCAGAGCACCGTGGATGCTTTGCATAGCCGGGAAGAGGGCTGCCGTGAGGGCTGACTGGTTTGAGGTGAGGACTTCGTTTCCCACTACGATGGCCACGATCTTGGTGTTTGGGAGGTAAGCTTGGACGTTCTCCTTCACCCAGCCTTGGGCTTTAATAGGGTCGCTCATCTGAGCCAGGTACTCGTTACCGAGGGCCACGGTGAGCTCGAAGCCGGAGCCGGCGAAGGCACGTAGGGCTTGTGGATCGGCGTCATAGAGCTTGACTTTTGTAGCTCCCACAGACTTGAGGAGAGGGATGACGTTTTTAGGGGGAGGAAGGTTGTTAGCGACCTGGCCATAGTTGATGCCGATGGAGGAGACGATGAGAGGAAGAGAGAACAGAGCAAGGCAAAACAGAGAGAAGAGAGACTGCAGAGAAGAAGAAGCCATAGATGAAGTGAGAGAGAGAGAGAGAGAGCGTAGTGAGTGGTTGTGAGCAAGATGATAGAGGAGGCAGTGATGGGACCAGAGCGTTAGGATTCACTAAATTTCAAAGTGAAATAGTAATAAAGAAATAATTGAAAAGAAGAAAGAGAAAGAGTAATGTTGGTTTGGATGAGCTGGAAGTCAGTGTCTCTGGAGCAAGCAGTAGAGGAGAGAGCATCTTTCTTGTTTTGCTTCCTCTCGGATTCTCACTTCTCTTATGACAGATCATTCTTGTCCTCTTCTCTCTCGGTGCTCTCATTACAACACTTGCTAGGTATTTGAGACAGCTACATGGAGACAGAACACCAACTAGAACATCTACCACTCATGTCTTTCAACAGCCTGTTTGCTTCAACTAGTCTTTTTTCCAATACACCAGAATTTGACTAAATCCAACTAGGTTGATGACCTTGAACGGCTCTTTAAAGTTTAACCAGATACAACCCAATGATTCAAAACACCAATTAGAGCCATCGCCACACATTGCTTTGTCTCATATAAAGTAAAAGCACACCAACATATGAATAAAGTTTAGCTCACAACAAGAAAGAGTTCAATTTAGCATATCCCTTGAAAGCAAAAGAATGTTAATAAATTCTCATTACAGAGATAATAGAAGACAACAAAAGAGAAGATGAGAATGATAAGATTAAAGACCTAAGTGACGCACTCACGCTTTGAATGGAAAAAACAAAGCTTTTGCATCACCCAAGAGAAGAAGAAGAAGAATGGTATTTGTAATCTTATCATCTGTGTGCTGTGACCAGCGTCTCTATGAACCTTAACCCATCAAACCTCGGCTCGAAATTGTCCGACCCATTCGTTTTCCTCGATTCCCAAACCTGATCAATTCATATCCACATCTCAGTTTCAAACCACAGAACAATTGAAATCGTCGAAATCGCAGATCTTAAAAAAGAAAGAAAAACCTTTGGGGAGACTGGAGGAAGAATGGAGGAAGAAGAGAGAGCAGCGGTGGAGACGGCAATGACAGAAGCGACCACACCGCTTGAAACCTTCATCTTCTTCTTCGGATCCGACGACGCCGGATCTCTCCACCACCACCGACTCTCTGGAGCTGCGTGTTGCGCCTTGTTTCAGGCTTTTCTTAATATCAAATTTTCAGTTAAACCCAATATTGCCCTTCCTTTTTATTTTCTCCACCATTACAAAAATAATTAAAAAAGAGAAGTACTTATTAATAAAAAAAACAAATTGGCGTTGGAATGTGGTATTATCGTAACGGTGCATTTGATTCGAGTTGTTCGATAATCTATTTTCAATGGTTGAATTATTTTATTGACTCATCTAGTGGGTCAATTTGTGGAACTATCAAATTATCTCAAATATAATGGAAAAATATTTCAAACCATACAAATTTAGTTATTTATCTCTTTTTTTTTGTCCAATAACTCAGTATATTATAATCAAGACTTTCTTGGTCCAATAACGGGCTTATCACTAGTATAGTATTAAACCATGCAACCAAAAGGCCATTTTTGTGTGTTATTGAACTAGTAAATTAGAATAGTATTTTAAAATCCATTGCTATTACTTATTACCATTTACCACCATTGCATGCACGTTGTTTCACCCGTGTATGTATGTCAATAGAATTTAACAGTTTTTTGCAACCGTGTAATGCTGTACAAATCATGAGTCTGTTTGGGTAATAAATATGAATTAATGTTTTGTTAGACTATAACAAAATGTACTTGATGTATCTATTTATTTGAGTTATGAAATACTGATTACTCCGGGAGGTTTATAATCTTTAGTTTCCAAAACTAGACAAATAAAAAAGATTACAAATTTTCCAAATCTCAAACTAAAATGTAACCAATTACAGAAAGCCCCAAAAAAAGGAATCAGCTAAAGTGCGATTTAGGAGTCATCCAAGGAAGATCCTCCCCAACCAAACCATCGACAATCATCTCTTCCGCTTCGTTAGCCGGTCGGATTCTCAACAAAGGCCTCCTCGCCGGAAGAACTGGCAACGGCGCCTCCCCGCGTATAATCCTCACAGCATCCTTCACCCTTGGCCGCTTCTCACTGTCAGGATGCGCACAAACCATCCCAACCATCAACACCCTTTCCATTTCCTCTGCATCGAACTCTTCCCTCAGCATGATGTCAGCCCCATCCAGCACCTTCCCTGTCTCCCAGTGGCTCCACATCAGGTCTACAAGCACCGCCCCGTCATCCCCCACCGGCCTACGCCCCGTACACACTTCCAGAACCACCACTCCAAAGCTGTACACGTCTGTTTTTTCAGAGGGCACACCTGTGTACACGTATTCTGGTGCCAAGTAACCCATAGTACCTGCTGGGAGTGTAGCAGCTCGTCCAGCTAGCAACGCACTGTGCTCATATATCTCAGCTAACCCGAAATCACCAAGCTTGGCGTTAAACTCGGCATCAAGCATTATGTTACAGGTCTTGACGTCACGGTGGATGATCTGTCTCTCACATTCTTCGTGTAGATATGTAAGTGCGGAAGCCACACCGAGAATGATGTTTACCCTCTGCTTCCAAGAGAGTACTATGATCTCTTCTGATGGATCAGATGAGGGTTTCTTGTGTAGGAATTCACTTAAACTTCCGTTAGGTAAGTACTCAAACACTAAGGCCGTCTCTGTTCCTTCGCTGCACCACCCCTGGAACTGAACCAGATTCTTGTGCCGCAAGTAACCAGTCATTGTGGTGAACTCTGTGGTGAAAGGGTTACGGTTGCATTGTGGCCAGTGTTCTCGATCAAACCGCTTCACGGCCACGGATCCAATGGAAGGAATAGAGCCTCTATAGACAGTAGCAGAAGCTCCTTGACCAACGATTGCGTTCTCATTGAAACCCGACGTCGCGGATTTGATCTCAGCCAAGGATAACCTTCCAGGCATCCGAACAAGCCCCGAATTCGAATCAGCTTCCTCACTAATCCTTTTCTTGCCACAAATCAATGAGAAAACAATAAACGCCACGAGGATAACAATTGCAGCCAAACCAGGTAAAAGACTCCAAACTGGTATCTTTAATCCAACAACTGTAACCCTAAAGTTGAAACCTTTACGATGAATTTCCTTCGGATTTTCGGAAACTTCCCCTGAGCAAACCAAACACTCTTCATCTTTCTCCTCCTCCTCTTCTTGAATCGCATCAGAATGAGACCCAAAGGTCCTAAATTTCCACCGCTCAACGATATGCAAAGCTGACCCAATACCAGCATTCGAAGCAGAGAAACCAACATGCATATACTCTTTAACTTTACCAGAGAGATCAATCTGTGTTGATAAAACAGGACTAGTAGGCTTAACACGAGAATACCCAACCCAAACCCTAATCAGTTTAAGAACATCACTATACTCAATCCAAGCCATCATCTTTTTCCCACTTTTAAGATCAAACCCTTTCGAAATCGCATCAACGGAAGAAACAGAGAAGATTGAACTAACATCGATTCCAACATGGTTATCGTTGATGTCACCGTGAACCGGGTCAAATCTAGTATCAAACTCAACGGCGATGAAAGAATCATCAGGATTTGGTAGACCCAAGAAGCCATTAGAGAAGACGAATGAGTCAGCATTAGACGTGATCAAGAAAGCGAAGCCGTCACCAAAAGGGCAAGAAGGAGAAGCGATGATGGAGAAGGAGAAGCGGCAAGAGAAAGAAGCGGTTGTGTTAGTGGAAGGTTCGAGAAACTTTATTGGGTACACGTAGAGAGCTCGTCCAATGCCGGAGGAAGATGGTTTTGACGGTGGTGTTGTGACGGAGGGAAAGCAAGGTTGTTGTTGGGTTAGTGAGATTGTACGGTCGCGGAAGAAGGCGTCGCCGTAGAGAGTTAAGTTTTGTAGCGGCGGCGAGAAACGGTGAGAAAGTGTGGGAAAATCTAGGGAAAGGAAGAGAATTAGGTGGAAGATGACGAGAGAGTAATGATGATGATTCATCTTGGTTCCCGTTGTGTCATGTGGTTTGTGTTATTTTCTTGAACTCTGATCTTTGGTTAAGAGAGGCAGAGAAAATTATAAATCGATTATTATTAACTCCAAGATGGTTTTGTAATGAAATGTAAAGGATGATAATTTTATAAGCGCTTGGTTATAGAGACAAAAATGAGAATGAATAAATCTAGAATGAGAGTGAAGCAAATGATTAAAGATCGTCTTACACAAATGGAGCAATGTAATTGTGACAAAATCAAAACTATGGAGACACTAAACCCAACAGAAAAGAAGCAAATCTACCTCTCAGAATCTGGCTAGTAACAACCTCTTAGAATCCAAGCTTGGTTCTGGATAAAACTTGATGCTTCTTTTGAGAAACAAGCAAAAACTCTCCCTCTGTTCATCTGACTATACCAAAAACCGAACTCAAGAATCAGCAGCAACGTTAGCTTCAGACTCTTCTTTCCTTTTCAAATATTCATTCAAGATTGTAAGCCTAGCAGTCTCAAAGGCAAAATAACCGATCGCAGAGAAACAAGCGCTGTGAACAACTCGAGGTCCCATGCCGCGGGTAAAACCAACCCAACCTTCCTCTGTCAATATCTGCTTCACTGTCCCAGCAACACCAGTATACATAGCACCACCGAGTTTATCCACAGCCTCCACATGAATCTGTGTCATCAGCCTAGTCTTCACAACATCTAACGGCGTAGTTATCGAAGCCGATATCGCACCAGCCAACGCACCGCAACAAACACTCTGCAAAGGCTCAAGATGGCTCTGCTTCGTTTTCTCCAAAACCGCGGCTTTCAGATACTCAAACGACGAATAACTGAGTACACCAGCGGGTAAATTCCTCAACAATGTAGCCGAATAACCGGCGTAAAGCCCCAAGATTCCATCTTTCTCAAGTATCTTAAGTAAAACTTGATAAGATCTCCCACTAGCTCCAGCTTGCATTCTCTGTGTAATGAGCTCTTTAGGAACCATTATAGCTGAAGAGATTATGTTTCCCATAGCACCAGCAGTAGGCGGGATTAAAACCGTCGGAAAATCAGGGAACTTAGAGAGCAGAGACTTACCAAACTCACAAGTACCGAAATACACGGCGGAGGAAAACGTAGAGCCAACAATCACGGCGGAGACACCACTATAGAAACCTAATATACCTTTAGCTTGAAAGGTTTTCACTATAGCATCAAATGTGTTACTATAAACCTGAGAAGCGCCTTTGGTTTGAAGCTTGGTTTTGATTGCGTCAAGTGGGAGAAGAGTAACGTATGTGAAAGCTCCGGCGAGTCCACCGGCTCCTGCACCGATGATGGCACGTTCCCAGACGGAGAGTTGTTTGATGAGTGTTTGAATTCTTGGACTGCTTCGTGATGCGGGTTTGATCCATTTCAGGAATTCGGGTCCGGGTTTTTCGTGGGTTGGATCCGAGATTGATGTTGATGCAAATGGTGGGTCGGATCTTCTGAAATTTGCTGAAAATTTTGGGGGTTTTTGAGAGGATTTGGTTTTGAGTTTAGGGTTTCTGACGATAGGGCTTTGGACGGAGGTGAGATCGGAGAAATGAGTGAAGAGAGAATTGAACTCGTTGGGAAAATGGCAGTGATTAAGATTTGGAGATGGGAGGCCAAGAGTTTCGGAGAGTCTAGCTTCCATGGTTGATTTGGGTGGAAGCTTGAGGAAGGAGAACCAAACATAAAGATGATGACAGACTGATACTTAAAAAAAAAGAACATGGCGCAGTGTAGTAAGGAAAATACTAAACGGCATGAAGTTGAAGACGGAGAACAAAACTCGTTATTCGCAGTGTAGTAAGTAAAAAGCTAAACGGCATGAAGTTGATGACAGAGAACCATGCAATTGCAAGCCCTGGGTCTTCGGTTTATAATCTCGGTTTGATTCGGTTATGGTTAACCGAAGTGAATATAAAACTTGCCGTTTAGCTTTTTACTTTTGACCGCTCGGTTATTTATTGCCTGGGACTTTGAACCGCAGTGTTCGGTTCAGGTCGGGGTAGTCGGTTCTTCGGGTAATTTTGATTAAGGGGAAAGGTTACCGAATATACCAAACCAATAATTTGGTTCGGTTCGGTTCAGAGATCGATCGTAGAGGAAATGATGATACTCAGAGAAACAGAAGCTGACCGCAGTGTAGTAAAGAAAAAAAAACTAAACGGCATGAAGTTGGCTAACCATTTTCATATTAAAATAGTTATCATCAGATTTAAATCAATTAGTTTAAACAATCATGAAATTCATGACAAACTATTTGCAAATAAGGCGAGAGATTCGCTATATACAGTGCAATGCCGGAGAATGAAGCTCTACATTCATCAAAATAAGGCTAACTGCTTCCTATGCTTTTTGCTTTCGTCGTTGTTTTCGGTTCATGTCTAGAATTGTGATTGAGATATAGGTGATGTTGCCACACTTGATCTATCGGTACCGCGAATGTTGTACTTCTCGTATACTCTTTCGCGATTCTCTGACCACCATGTTTCTGCTTGTTGCTCCCTGAATCGTCGCCGGCTACAAAAACAACCAAACGTTTGTATTAGTTTACATGTCTAGAATGTAAAAGGATAAGAAGTAGATAGATTCGATAATGTTACCTAAAGCGCACACGTTTGAGATCTCTAGTTCCATCGCCTAGAGCCAAAAGTGTTATATAAACACCAGGTTCATATTGTTCAATCCACTCTGCCTCCACTTGAGAAGCATTTGAAGCTGATGCTGCTGAGCTTCTTGAGTTTCGTCCATCTTCTGAGAAACCATTACTGATTCGGACCCCCTCACTTAGAAGTTCGCCCATGCTTGCATCTGTGTTTCTTGGCGACTGCGAATTCCGCCAAAGTCCATTCATTGAACGAGCGGGCATAGCCAAAGGAGAAGCAAGTGAGGTGTCGCTCATTGAATCAGATCTTGATTGACGTTGTCCATTTGCATTCGTAAAGTGAAATCCATTTTGCTCAAACCCGTTCAATAAATTAGCTGTCCGTGTGGTCTCAGCTTCGTAAGCACCCGGTGGTAGCAGCGCAGCTATATCCTTGACCTGGAAAGACCAAATAGAAATATTTAGGGAAGAAACAAGAAAACTTAGAGGGAATCATATTTCAAGAATGGATAGATCACACAGAGACTTGTCTCAACACTTCAACAGGCAGTATAGGAGAAATATATAAGAGAATCAAAGCCAAACCTGTGCTGTTAGAGATTTTATAACTTCTTTTGCGGCTTCTGATTTGGCAGATTCCTCTGCTGCCAGGCTCATTGCTTCTTGTACTTTTTTCACAGATTTCTGGACTTCGAATTCTTGGACCTCGCATCGGTGCCTCAGACTCTCGGCCTGTACACAATATCACAGATTCATTTTAGAAAACAAACCACGAAAATGTGTGGAAACAAATTCAGATGAATGGAAACGTTAGAGTAACCGCCGAGTTTACCTGAGCGCGCAATCTGACTACTTCCTGATTCAGAAGCTCATTTGTCTTCTTCAAACTCTCAGCTATACTTGTTGAAAAACCAAGACCAACGTTTAAAGGAATGGGAGTGACTGAACGAGGAGGACTAGATCTCCTTGAGAAAGGTGACACAGGTCTGGAGCTAGACGGAGTTACTGCTGGTTTTGGTGGCCCACGGCGTAAGTCAGCCACATTAGTCAAAGCATCTTTAAGTTGTGTTAGAGGTGTTTGGGAAGTGCGGACAAGAGAGAATGTGTCTGCCTTCTTTCCTTGTCTAGCTGCCCTGTTATCCAACTGCTTGATCAAATCTATATTTGACGGTATTCCTGATTTAGCCAATCTTATCTCAGTTTTATCCAATCTGTCCTTGTTCTCACCGGAAAGTCGTGGCATAACATTCTTCCTGCTATCAATATTAGCTTCTGACACTTTACTTAGTTTAGAGTGACATGAATCGCAGACACGGTAAGGCTTGCCTGGATTAGGGGCCAAAGCAGCTTTCAGTGATTTCTTTGAACTGCATGAATGGCAGTGGACAAGTCCACAGTTGTAACAATTGTGTCTTTTTCGTGTGAATCCGAAAGCCTGTCTACAAGCTGAACATTGAGATTGCTCCGTACCAGAAACCCATTTATGAAGACATATTGCTGCTGTGAAGTTTGAACCGCATGCAATATTTTTTACATGTCTCTCTTTCAAAGCATCAACAAGAGTTGGTGCCTTACGGTCCTCAACATCTCCATGACCTAATCTCCCATTGGCACCCTTGCCCCATGTAAACACTTCATTTCGAGATGTTAAAACTGCTACATGATAAGCTCCACATGCTATTTCTTCAACACAATCCTTTGTTAGTTTATCCTCTACTAAGCAAGGAAGTTTCCCATCAGCATTGGGATTCCCTAGTTGACCATATACTGTACTACCCATTGTGTAAACTTTTCCCGATGTTGTCAAACCAACTGTTAAACTATGTCCACATGCAACTCTGTGAAAAGTATGGTCAATTAGAGCTGATACACATGTTGGTTTAAGCCGAGGCTCTTTATCTCCATGACCAAGACGGCTCTTGTCACCATCACCCCATGTGAACAGCTTTCCTGATGAAACACTTGAACTTGAGTGAGTGACAATGACTTCTACTATTGCAGCAGCATGCCATACACCGCATGCAACAGCAATGGTCCTCAAACCAGATAAAGATTCAACTTCTCTCGGGTAAAATACAGTTTCCTTGTCACCATGCCCTAAAACACCAAACGTCCCATCTCCAAAAGTAAAAAGCTGTCCAGTTGACGTTATCAAAGCGGTGTGCCATGGTCCACAGGATACGGAAGCAATTTGAAGACCTTCAAGGGGACCTGATATTCTCTTAGGTATCCAGTGACTTACATCGGTACCATGGCCGAGAAGTCCTGCATTGTGTGTTCCATCACCCCATGTGTAAATCTCTCCTGTCATTGTGACAGCGCATGTATGGAACTCACCACAGGCAACAAAATCAATACTAGTAGCAGCTAGAGACTCAATAAGCTGTGGTCCAGTAACATCTTTTCCCATTCCATGGCCAAGACGTCCTCCGGATGCTTCACCCCATGTAAAAACCTCACCTTGCCTAGAGACTAGAGCAGCATGCTTAACACCACATGCTATGTGATGGACATCCAAAACTACATTGGACTCCAATGGCTTTGGAATCAGAACATCAGACCTTGAACCAAGATAACCAATATTCTTATCAGCTCCGAATTTGGTAACATTCTCACATAGCACTTCACCCCATATATAAACATCACCTAGAGCATCACAATCATCTGGAGCAGAACCATGACTTGAGCTGCTTTGAACACTAGAGACACTAACCCGGAACGCGTCTGATCCAGTTCCTCGTACTAACATATTTGGGCTATCTGATGCCACATGTGACCTTTCAGAACTGACAGAATTCTCAGTTCTAGAAGTCCTGGGAAAATTGGTTGAATTGTAGGGACTATCAGCAATGTTAAAATCTCGAGAAGCACAAACTGAGCTGTTGGTAGGACTGCTTAATGTCAAGTCTCTACTGTCCTGGAAATGATGAAATTGAAACAAAAACAAAGTTCAGAAATACATTTGCAAACATCTATAGTCTTTAGGAATACTTATTACTTACAGCAATAGAAAGGCCTCCATCACTCCAGCCGTCAATTTTAGAGCGGCCAGCCTGACCAGATATCAAAGCTTTTAGGCCAGCTATCCACACCTCTGCCTCAACTTTGTCCTTGCAAATCTGCAAACAAGGCAACCTTTTCACTTCACATATACAGAGGCATCATATAAACGGTGAAGAGAAAGTAACTGAGTTTCATTCACTAACCAAGTCAAGAGTCCGCTTCCTGTTAGAGTATATAAGGGAAAAAGATAAATAATCCTTATCCGGGCGAAGGTAACGTTGGAAAACAGCCTGATAGTATAAACATGATTAAAGTCATCATATGTTACTAACAAAAGACTAGCAATATTGCAGTCGTTGTATGCTGCTACATCAAAACAGAAAGCTGAATTTTAAGAGAAATTACAGTTCTTTGTCCTGGAACAATCTTAGATACAGTTGCTAACTTCAATCGTTTTTCTCCACCATTTGAAATCCAGATCAAAGATGTCTCATCCTGCAAATAACATGTCCCAAGATGGTAAGATTAAAAGGCTGATATGTGACCAAACACAAGGATACAAAAAAGTCGAGGACATTATCTGCCTTATAGCACCACTTGGATCAGTGAATCATAAAAATAAACAAAGAACCTCTTGGGTAGATTCCAAAACAAAATGCAGTTACATAAATTGCAAGTTTTGAAAGCAATAAGCTATGAAATCAGGTATCTGCAGACTACATGTACATCACCAATCTAAAGTACACTCACATTGGAAAGTCTAAAGGGACAGAACTTTGGCTTTCCTTTCCGACCATATTTCAAGAGTTGAGCACCTTTCTTCAAAGCAATTAAAGCCTGCAAAACATAGAGCAGGGCTCTTGTGAACATCTTGGTAAAGAGAAAAACAAGTCCGTAACTAGAAAATCAAAATTACAAAGACAACAAAAGACCAAATTTTTCTTCTGACCAAACTATGTGAATGACATATAATTTCCATTCACCATGACATTTAATTACAAAATTCTAATCACTTTAGAAGACATAACCCTAACCAATTCAAAAAAGCAAAATTTCAGACAAAATGTATTAAGCCTAAGATCAACAAATCAAAGATTCTCTGTTTCATCAAAACAGAACAGAGACATACATATAAAAAACACAGAGGAAAGAAGAAGAGATTTGGACCTGCTCGATGTCTCGGACGACATTACCATAACTCACAAGATCTGCCATTCCATGAGAGAGGTTTACCAAAATACCCAAACCCTCTCCGATCGTACGGTGGAGCAGCACCGGTCATCCTAAGCAAACAAGACTACGTGAAGTCTCCGCCGTTCTAACCATCAAATTCCGTGCTAACTCCAAAAAAACCACAATTTTATTTTAACAAAAAGGTGAAATTTGAAACCCTAGCTTCAGAGTTGTGAAGTTTCCGATGAATTGGGTATGCTCGGAAACCAAAGAAAAAAAGCTTATCACTTGTTTCAGGTGGTAACGGCTCTGGTGTGCTTGCAAATTGCGGTTTGTTTTGCTAATCTTGAGAAATTTTCGCCGGAGGATTAAAGAAGATGAAATGGTCGGAGAGAGACCGGAGATGGCGGGAGGAAGAGCACGAGAATGAAATCACTGTCTGTCTCAACCGGCAAACGAAACTAGTCTTTGCCGTGGAATTCCAAGTACGGAAAGAGTCAATGTTGAAAAGTAATATAATACAGAAAACTATATATATTCATTCATTAATTTGGTAATATACATATTTTTTTTACTTTCCAGCTTATATTTCTTACCTTAAAACAAAAGAAAATTACATAATTAGTAATTCAAAAACCACTAATCCAATGGCACATTGGTAATTATTAATTGAATCATTGTATTCTTTCAACCATTTCTACTTCGTCTAATCGACTTATATTAATTGGAAATTTCAACTTCAACCGTAGCGGTAAAAAGCTACTTGTCGAACCTTGAGATTAGAGGAAGTCACGAAGTGGTGACTTTAGAAGAAATGATTAAAGAACTATAAAAATGGAACACACGACGATGAGCTTGGAAATGAAGTACTAAGTCTCATGATTGTTTTATCTAAAAAAATTTAGGAGGTTAGTAGTCTGTTTCTTTTTCGTTCGTGCTAAAGTCTCCTCCATATCTCATTTTATATAAGAACGTGAGTTAATTTACAATATACACACGCCCAATGAACTGGATTAGTTGTTGGGTTAAGTTTTAATACAATCATCACATACAAAAAATCATCAAAAACTGTGATCTCTTACGGAGAGGCTAACTTTTACAGTTTTATGACTTTTATCAGATTATAAAATTTAGTGTTATGGCCCAAGCCCATAATAACTAAACAATGCACATATGTAGTTTAGAAGATATCACATATTTTATTCACCGCTTCAATTTCATTTTATGAATATGGAGTTTAGATTCTCGGTTGTCAAAAAATTCAACATGGTTTCTACTTTTATGAAATTTGTTAGAAACCATGTTTTTACGACGGAAACTTCTATATTCGTGAAATTGAAATGGTGAACAAATATGTGATAGATTGTGGAAGCTACCCGTGTGTGTCGTTTGGTTGTTATGGTCTTGACGCATAATACTAAATTTTATAATCCAATAAAAATCTCTGCTCTCTCTCTCTCTCTCTCTCGTGATGCCCATTTGTTTATCTTTTCAAAAGCAGGATGGAAAGGTCGAAACAATTCGGTGGTTTACTTTCAAAAGGAATTAATTCCTTTCAGTTGTCTTTCAAATCTCAAATATAAAAAGGTATACTTAAGAATTATTATTCAACTATTCATTAGATAAATTTTTAAATTTTACTAACCAAATATCATCGCAGTTAGCTGAAAGTCATAACCTTCTATGGAATCATTTTCTTAAATAATGATAAATTCAGAAAAGGAGGAGAAATGAAATAAAAAGGACCATGGAATAAAGAATAAAAAAAGATTGGTCTAAAGAGTGTTCGAGAACTACTCTTTTCTAGAGAACATATGCGGTTATGCACATCATTGATCGGACTTTACATTACTTGTATATATTCACTACTTTCTCATTAATATATTATATATATATATATAATATGTATATATACTAAATGAAAAGTTTTTGGAAGTGTTTTGATCTTTGTTGTATTACTTTTAAAAATAATTGTTTTAATTGGTAATTCATAAGAATGTAATTAAAAGTAGAAATTCTTTCTAATTAATATCATAACTAAAAGTTAATAATTAATGAGAAGTAAACATAAAACATCTAATGATTTTGAAAAATTAAAAAATTCTATTAAAAAGTTGTGATGAAAGATATTATGTTAATACGTGCCGTGCCAAGATTTTAATTAACTTTATAGATGTTGTAATTCAGTAATTAACTTTGAAGATATATAAACGCATATGTGATAAGTGCTTGTCGATAGTGGCTCGTGGGTAGCCTTTAAGCATGGGCCAGTGTGCTTGTGCCTACGAGCTCGAGTGATCGAGCACACACATTCCAAACTAAACACAAAACACAAAGGAAAAAAAGTAAATAATAAAGGCATATATATATGCTCCATTAGAAAGCAATATATATAGAAGGCAGATAGAGTTTGAACCAAAGAAAAAAAGAGAGAGAGAGAGAGAGAGAGACAACGAGGAAGATGGGGTGGTTTATTAAGGAAAGAAGAGGAGGTTCATGGAAGCGAGGATGGTTAGAGGAAACACTCCTAACATCATCAGCTCCTCCTCTTACACTACTAGCTCTCCTTGCCATCATATCTTTACTACTCTTCCTCTCTTCATATCCGCGTTACAAGTACGAGGTTGAGAAAACCGCTGCTAATCTCAAGCTCTTCATGCTATTCCTCCCAATTCTCTTTGTATTCGTCCTCGTCTCTCTAAGCTTCGTCCATCGACTTCTCTTCAAATCCTCTTACTCCGTTAGAGCAAACCAGGCTAAGTCCCTTTTTGGAGAAGGAAACTTTCCGTGGGGAGTTTTGCTTATGCTAATTCTTCTACTTCTTTTGGTTTCTAAACAATCTTACTTTCACTCCTTATGGTACCCCAATTTATGAGTTATGATCTTCCAATCATTCATATATAGTCTTCAAATGTAATATTTAGATTGATCATTGCTTCTTGTAATCCATAATTCCACACATGTTAAAAGACATTTTGAGAATAATGATAAAAATTTATGTAATATATAAATCTCGCATATTTGTTAAGACCAAAAGTCTAAACATACATAGCTAATTTGCGACAAATTTACAAATTTATATATAACACAATTTTTGTTTTGTCCCAAAATTGAGAGAAAGTTATGGGAACACATATACTGTAAACAAATCAGTAGTGGTCAGTTAATCTATATAAATTCACTTAACACACCTCCATTAATCTATATATATAAATTTGTATTTCTTGAAATTTGTTTTTTTTAATTGGTGTGAGATATGTATATAATATGATATTCGCAATTGGGAGGATGGATTATGCAAGATAGTAAAGGCACAACTCAAGGCTGAAGTTCGACTAAACTACGATCTTGGTATACTCCGATGGAAGCAGAAGATGCAGCGTTGTTGTTTTCAATGCAAAAAACATGGCCTAAAGGGTTTATACACGTTTGTTTTAAAGGCGATTGCAAGGTGCTAATCAACATCATGAACGGATCTACCAACAACGACATTGCTATAGAAGGCTTGTGTAAATTAAGATATCCATTATTGGGCATCGAAGTTCAGAGAATTAAATTTCTCCTTTACTAGTCATTCTTCTAATCATATAAGCCCATATATTAGCTAAGCAAGGTTGCATAGATTTCAGCTTTTACTCATATAGCCCATACTATACTCTCACTCGAAAAAATATACAACAGTAATGACAAAATCTGTAAATATTTTAGAAAAGAATAAAAATGGTGTACTTATTTAAATGGGGTAAGAATCTCTGTAAGTGTGACACATTACCATGCAATTTTGCTAATAACATATGATAATAATGTTATTAAGAATATTTCAATAATAATAATAATAAGGGATATGAATGAGAATTTGTTTGGTAAAACTGTTTGAGTTATTCTTCCATCAATTTTTTTAACTATTGAAAATATTTAAATAACTCATGAAAAAATTAGAAGAATATTATGGAAATCTTCATGTTAAAATTATATAAACTAACATGTTATAAACTATTCTATAATTTTAAAAATCGTAAAGATTTCCAAATTTCATAAGTTTGAAATCAATTTAATGCATAAACCATAAAAGCCCCTAAATATTTTATTAAAATGTATTTTTATACAAGAGATAATTTCAAAGTCAAAATAATTTTTTTTTTTAAAGTATTTTCGCAAACAGCCTTACGAATAATCTAAAAGGCTCTGGAAGTAAATCGTGGACACAGCTTAAACCCTAAGAACCCTTTCGTTGAATAAACAAAAAATCAAACGCCTTCAAAAATCAAAATCTCGATCCAGATCTCATCTTCCGCCACAAGCTATGAGGAGAGTCACCGGACTTGCCGCGCGCACAATCTCATCCTCCGTCGCCATCAATTCACGTCTCACTCAATCCATGGCGATTACAACCATTTCATCCTCCGAACCTATCTCCCGAAGATTCGGTGGTCTTCCAGAGATTAAAACTCCGTCTTTCGCCGGCGGAGTCGCTGGGGTTGTGTTCTTCTCTGCCGCTGCTGTATCGTCTCTTGGTCAAGAAGTTCACGCTAAGGAAATGGCTCAGAAGTTTAATCCTAAAGAAGTTGTTCTGTATCAGTACGAAGCTTGCCCTTTCTGTAACAAGGTTAAAGGTAATCTTATCACACTAATCTAAAAATTGCTGGATCTGATCAGAATTTGATCTTCTACTCATCGATTCTTGCTTTAGACTTAGGTTGAATTCAGTAGGATTGACTTGAATGTGATGGATTTGAATGGAGAATGGTTCTCATTGTCTATGATTCAGTAAGAGATTGGTGATTGAATGAGGTATCTATTGTTGCTGGTATGATATTTGGGCGATTGTTTATTTTGTTTGTAGCGTTTTTGGATTACAACAAGATTCCATACAAGGTTGTTGAAGTGAATCCTATCAGTAAGAAAGAAATCAAATGGTCTGATTATAAGAAGGTGCCTATTCTTACTGTAGATGGTGAACAAATGGTTGATTCTTCAGGTTTGTCTCATGTTCTGTTTCTGACTTGTATTTTTCTCTTCAGATCAAAAATGTGTATTAGCTTAGTTGAGTAATCTTTTGTTTTATGGTGCAGTGATAATCGATAGCTTATTCCAAAAGATGCACCCTGAAATTTCCAAGTCCGAAGATGATGAAGAGACTAAATGGCGCAAGTACGATTGATTTTAATTTATTGACTACTGATATTGAGTTCGAGATTTGTGTCACTACAGGACCTTAGGCTGATAATGTATCTATGTGTTGTAGGTGGGTGGACAACCACCTTGTGCATCTTTTGTCACCAAACATATACAGGAATACTTCAGAGGCTCTTGAGTCCTTTGAATATATCACCACACATGGTATGGTTATCGTCGATTTAGCTTCTTACTTTTTTCCCTTTCTTTATACTCATTTTGTTTTTATAACCTTTGGAAGATATGTATGGGTTAACATTTTAACTAGATGAGTTCATGGGAGTCCCAGTTTTGGGAACCTTTATACGTCATTACACATCTAGAGAAAGCTTCTGGAGGAGGATAGTCTTCTTGTCTAAGTCATAGTGTTGTGCTCTGTGCAGGGAATTTCAGTTTCACTGAAAGATTAGTGGCAAAGTATGCAGGAGCAACGGCAATGTACTTTGTATCAAAGAAATTGAAGAAGAAATATAACATTACAGATGAACGTGCGGCTCTTTACGATGCTGCAGAGACATGGGTCGATGCCTTGAAAGAGCGTCCATACCTTGGTATGTCCAACTTCTAATCTAATACTGAATCTAGTCCCTGCTTTCTGGATTGGTCCATGATTGTAGTTTCTAATATCAGGTGGGTCAAAACCAAACTTGGGCGATCTCGCTGTATTCGGTGTTCTGAGGCCAATAAGGTACCTTCGATCGGGTAAGGATATGGTGGACAACACACGCATAGGTGAATGGTATTCTCGAATGGAGAACACGGTCGGAGAACCTTCTAGGATCAAAGAATAAAGGATCATTGGTCGTATCTCTTAGTGGAAATATGAATTGCATAATGAATCGCTGATTTCACGGGCGTAACAATATTTTAAGCTTTAGGACTAGAGAAGGAAACAAAGAAACTAAAGGAAATAAACGTCTCTTCTTTGTGAATGAAGGATTTTGAATACTGTGAGTCTGTGACATGCTTGGTTTGGTCACTGTTGCTATTACTAAAAAGTCGTTTCTTTGGTTTCTTTCACATTTTAAAAGATTCATTGATCAGCTTGTTCTCTGTTTTCTATTGACTGATGTTTATATGAAAGGACAACAACTCAGGTGGTCCGATTGGTAATCGTATGGTCGAACAATGATAATATATTGGTGGAATGAATAAAGTTTTGCAATTCTTTTCTTAGAAAAATGAGTTTGAATGGTTTATATACATATGTATGACCCAATGATAGTTGTAACGTGGATTTTCTTTGTGGAAAGATATTATCTACATATGTATGATAGCAACAATTTTGGCGTCTCTAATTTTGAACCAACCTATGAGAAAATTTTATAGATTAGTACATCATCGTTATGAAATTGAATGTCAAACACAAGCATTAGGCCAAATAATCGGCACAATTAGACGGACAGGCATGCAATTAGTGAACATGTGGTAGTGCCAAAACTTTGGCATTCTATTTTCGAAAAATCTCCTCACTATATAAACATGTTTCATCATTCAATCTCCTTTGATTTTTGCTCACAATAAAATAAAATAAAAAGAAAAAAAAACAAAAAAAAAACAAAAAAAGAAAAAGAAAAAAGAATCTATAAATATACTGTTCAATTTTTTTTATTTTTTTTTTATTAATATCCCAACGGTCGTGGGGAAGAAAATATTCTGATTTTGTAATGTCACGTTTGGTGTATGTAATATTTTTGCTTGTAGTGGTAGAAGGTAGCAGGAACACTTTAGAACGAAATACTGAAACCAACGCAACAGAAGCCAAAGTAGAAGGTATATATGTACAAATGTTATGAATATAGCTTACACCGTTTCATTCATGTTTTCAGTTAAAAATTAATAGAATTTATTTCATCAAAAATAACCTAAATCTACTCATGTCTATTCATTTGAGCATATTAATTTTTTTGTTTTTTGACGAAAAAATAGATAAATTCTTTGTTTTTAATCATATAAAAAAGATCGGCATGTGTTATTCATATATTTTTTTAATGTAGTTTTTGATTTGTTGGAAACTAGTAATTATTCAGTGGAAAACTCATTTTCATATTATTTTTTTTACTTTATAATATTTCAATTTATATAATGCCAGCTCTAATTAAGTTATTATTTTAAAATATTGTTGTCATTTAAACAATTTAATATATTATAACTGTTTATGAAAAGGTAAAGGTACAATAAAACTACCGCCGAATGTTACCATTCCTGGTATCATAACATTTGGAGATTCAATAGTTGACAGTGGAAACAATAACCACCTTCGTACAGCATTAAAATGTAACTTTCCTCCTTACGGTAAAGATTTTCCTGGCAAAATTGCTACTGGAAGATTTTCTGATGGAAGGGTTCCATCTGATATTGTCGGTAAGTATAATCTCATCTCATCATTTTTTAAATCAACTATCTTTAAGAGTTAGATAACAAATGTTGAAGTTATTATTTAAAAACTAACAACAATTAGCCAGTTAAAAATTGGTCAAAATGTAAATTTTCCTTTTAATATTTTGTTCATTTCTATTCTCGTAAATGGATATACCAATAATGTCAAATTCCAAGATAATAGATTCACGTTTATGTAACATAAATAGATATCCATTTGATAAATTAATAATCTACAAAAAAAATTTAGCATATTATGAGAAAATATCACATATCCTGCAATTAATACTTTAAGGATATTAGAATTCATCTGATAAATGTGATGTTTATGTTGGAAAGTAACAAATTATAGAGAAAAATTGCTCAAACTGTAATAGTTAAAATAAAAATGGATAAAACCGTCTTAATTATTCTCTTATGTTTGCATGGATCTCTATTTCTTATGGCTTTGTCTCGTTATCGACTATGTCAAGTGATGGTCATTGCATTTGTGTTACATGTCGAGACAACTTATGGTTTTTGTTTAATAATATATATGGCAGCTGAAAGACTAGGAATAGCAGAAACAATACCAGCATATTTAAATCCAAAGCTCAAAAATGAAGATCTTCTCAAGGGTGTGAATTTTGCTTCAGGTGGTTCTGGTTACGATCCGTTAACAGCAAAACTAGTGGTATTTTTAATATCGTTTAAACTTTCTTAATAAATTGGAGTTTTGATTCTTATTTTTTAGTCATCTTTTTATTGATATGTTTTTTTTTGTTCTGCGATGCTCCAGAAAGTGGTATCGTTATCAGATCAACTAAAAAATTTCCAAGAATATAAAAATAAATTAAAGGTGATTGTTGGCGAAGAGAAAGCTAATTTCTTGGTGAAAAATAGTCTTTATCTTGTGGTAGCCAGCAGTAATGATATTGCTCATACCTATACGGCACGCTCCATCAAATATAACAAAACTTCATATGCTGATTATTTGGCTGATTCTGCTTCTAAATTTGTCAGTGTAAGTACAAAATTTGATTATGTTATATACCTCATTTATCTTGCATTTTCAAGTTTTTTGATTTTTGATTTTATTTATAAAAGTACAAATTTGTTGTTCTCAGTCAATTTAACCATAAAAATGATATATTGATCATTCATAGCAATAACAGCATTTCAATCAAATTTGGATTCATTGTAATGTTTACATCATATAGGCATTGTATGGACTTGGAGCTCGAAGAATCGGAGTATTTAGTGCAGTACCGGTTGGATGTGTACCAGCAGCTAGAACACTTCGTGGAAAATTGAAGCGAAGATGCTCAGAAAAACTTAACGAAGTGGCTCGCAACTTTAACGCGAAGATATCTCCAACATTGGAAGCTTTAGGAAAAGAGTTGCCAGATAGCAGAGTTGTGTTAATTGACGTGTGTGACACTCTTAATGACATGATAGAAAACCCTAAAAACTACGGTAAGTATGAATACACATCCCTTTTTCTCATAATAATTTCATCAAGTTATAACCGTAAAGTAAAATAGTTGATCATTTATGTTGTGATACGCAAGTACAAATGATAATTAGTATTTTGAGGATTTTGTTTTGGTCCCACATCAGTTAAATTTAATAAGAGACTTTGCAAATTATTATATGTGAGACGTCACAAATTATTATATGTATATAATAAAGTGTTTAGATGGAAATTTTCAAACCAATGGGAACTACAAACAAATTAACTTACCTCGTACAATAGCACGGGTCATCACTTAGTTATAGAGAATAAGAACGAAAGTCATAATAACCATAATACTAATATAACTTAATGCATATTTATAAAATATATTATACACTTAGAATTGATCTAAATATGCATGGATATTTAGTCATTCAAGATATTGTTTTATGGATCCATGAATTTAAATGTTGGATCTAGACTCGCATACCTCCAATATCTTGGCCATCGATAATTAGTACCAAAAACTAACTTTATTACCTACTAGTTACTATCTTTAACTTCTTTCTTTTTTATTATAGGATTTGAAGTATCAAACAGAGGATGCTGTGGAACCGGATTAGTCGAAGTACTATTTTTATGCAACAAAATCAATCCTTTTACATGCAAAAATTCATCTTCGTATATTTTTTGGGATAGTTACCATCCAACAGAAAAAGCTTACCAAATAATAGTTGATAAGTTGTTAGGAAATTACATTACGAAACTAGTCTAATTCTATATTTTTATAATATACTAAGTAATATTTTTTCCTATGTAAAAACGTAAAAAAAAAAAATATTTTTTCAATAATAAGAAATAGTATTTAAATGTTCATTTAGATTAAATAGATTCAATATAGTTTGTTAAAAATGATTTATCAATTAAAAAAACAGGTTATATTGGATTAGACTAGTTTCGTAATGGCTAAAAAAAAGAATAAAACATACGTACGAGAACAAGACGAAGAAATAGAAGGCATCCACTACACAATTGTACATGTCGACAACAAAGTCAACGACATACCGTTTGAGACACCGTGGCTTTCGCTTTTCTCTCAAAAAAAAAAAATCAATCATGTTTTTTTGGTTTTTATGTTTCGACAGTATTTGGTAGGTTGTTTTAATATTATTAAAAACATACTTATTATTTGTGTGAATATGTTTAAAAGCAAACTTGGTTGTTTGGAATTGTAATATCAAATGTCAAGATCCATCAACTTTCATAAAAATTCGTTAATTTGTACGTGAACAATTAATAAATCTCTCATACCACACATATTATTGCTCTAGTCAATTTGTTTCCTTTGTTTTCAGTCATTTTCAGGAATCAAATATTAGCAATGCTTTAACTCTACTCCACTGCAACCAAATTGGTTGTTTAGAGTTATCAAATGACAAAACTCGTTAAAAACTCGTTAATATCTATTAACCAATAAATCTCTAGTGAACTTTTTTCCTTTGTTTTGTTCTGTCATTTTCAGGAATCTAAATTATTAAGTCTTCAACTCTACTCCACCACAACCAAAATTAAACGAGTCTTGTCTACATGACCTAATTTGCTTAACAACCTTATCATCTCACTAACAACTCCATCTCCCAAAATTTAAACTCCTTTAACTATGCCTATAAAACCTTGATCCATTCTTCATCACATAAGCAACCCAACAAATTCATTCTAAATACATTTCTTTTCACTCAAGAAATTAAAATTTCGAAAAGTTTGTTAAAATGAATGCACACATGCTCAATCTCCTTGTCATAGTCATTTTTGTAGTTTCTTTCGATGTCCAAGCACTCAGTCCTCACTACTACGACCATACTTGTCCACAAGCCGACCACATTGTAACCAATGCAGTCAAGAAAGCCATGTCAAACGACCAAACTGTCCCTGCTGCGCTTTTGAGGATGCATTTCCACGACTGTTTCGTCAGAGTAACAACTTCTTACACACAACATTGTTGTCATCTTTCGGTCTTTTTATGTCTTTATACTCTAAATAATGTTGTTGGTGATACTTTTGATCATTAAAGGGATGTGATGGCTCAGTTCTCTTAGACTCTAAGGGGAAGAACAAAGCAGAGAAAGATGGACCTCCTAACATCTCACTCCATGCATTTTATGTGATTGACAATGCAAAGAAGGCATTAGAAGAACAATGTCCCGGTATCGTCTCTTGCGCCGACATTCTTTCACTTGCGGCAAGAGATGCTGTCGCTCTCGTAAGTCTCTCTCCATCTCAAATTCCAAGTACTACTTTTATTTGATGATTCTAATGATCCACCTAAAATATTATTTGTGGATGTTACTATAGTCAGGAGGGCCTACATGGGCAGTGCCAAAAGGGAGAAAAGATGGAAGAATATCAAAGGCAATAGAAACAAGACAACTACCAGCTCCTACTTTCAACATTTCTCAATTGCGTCAAAATTTTGGCCAAAGAGGCCTCTCTATGCATGATCTTGTTGCTCTCTCTGGTATTAAACATTCTCGCACTCACTTAAAATATATTTACAAAGATTTCTAAAATCTTTTTCTTAAACTATGCTAAAAGATGCAACATAAATCTAAATTTTAAAAATAATTGGCAAAAGACAAATATAGTTCCAATGCTTATAATGGTTTAAATTCCGAATGTTGAATGAAATGGCAGGAGGTCATACACTAGGATTCGCCCACTGTTCATCGTTCCAGAATAGGCTCCATAAATTCAACACACAAAAGGAGGTTGACCCAACACTAAACCCCTCATTCGCAGCCAGGTTGGAGGGAGTGTGCCCGGCCCATAACACGGTGAAGAATGCTGGATCGAACATGGATGGAACCGTGACGTCATTCGACAATATCTACTACAAGATGCTTATCCAAGGCAAGTCACTATTCTCATCCGACGAATCGCTTCTTGCAGTACCCTCTACTAAGAAACTCGTGGCCAAATATGCAAATTCCAACGAAGAGTTCGAGAGGGCTTTTGTGAAATCGATGATCAAGATGAGTAGTATCAGTGGGAATGGCAATGAGGTCAGACTTAACTGCAGAAGGGTTCGCTAGAATCTCAATCTACGCTTCCAACATCACGTTACTACTACATTTTTATGTCTTTCGTTTTCTTTCGTCACATTGATTACTTGTGAATGGGCCTTTCTAAAGATTAAGGCAGAGGTTCTTGTATCAGAATTATCTATCAATCTCTCGTGTGTGCTTGTATAGGCATTTATTTACAAGTAATAAGATCTTTTCTCTTTCTAAGAACATGCAGACAAATCTTATCACTTGTGTTCACAACCTATCTAAATGATTGACGAAACAATAGAAGACCAACACTCTCTTTTGAGCAACAACTTCAATATGTTTCGTAGTTAAGTCTTTAATTTGACATACATAACATAACATTAACATCCGACCCACTGTCTTAGCTGGACCATCACGTAGAAGAGAATGGATATATAGTCAAAGAAAGAAGATAAGACAGGGAGACACAAATGGGTCGAGGACATGACAGCAACCTAGGTCTTCATTTTTCTTCATTCAAACGCCCACTGATTCTCACGGCGAACCTCTTCTTCTTCCTCTGGCGTGAAGTCGTTCTTGATATTGAACGTCTTACGGATTTCTTCTGGGGTTTTTCCTTTAATCATATCAGCCACTGTCTGGCAAGTCAAGTCCAACAGTCCCTTGATATTCAAGTAGTTAGCAGCCTAAAAGGTGTCACAGGGAAACCAACTTAGATTCAAGCTCTTCAACTTTCAGATAAAAATGGAACTTTATTGTTCAAGCAAATCAAACATATTGAACTACGATTCCAAAGAAAATAAACTTTATCACTCGTTTCAGACAGAACAAAACATGTCATGTTAGCATCCAAAAGGTTTCTCAGAAAAACAAATCTAGATTCAAGCAAATCCCAAAGAAATTAAACATTATCCAATGTTTAAGACAGAACATAAAAAACATGAGTTTGGATGTAAAGTGGTCTTCAGCTATAAACAAATCCAACAAACTCAAAAGAAATCTCTTGACACTTTTTTCTCTATCAGACCATATATTTCAATCAGACATGATCATAGTTTAAACTGTGAAATTGGCAATCTAAACAAAACCTGAACCCTAAAATTAGATCTCAAACAGAAATCAAGATCTCAAACCCTAGAAATGAAATCGCAAACTTTGAAAACCAAAGCAATTAAAAATAAGTTTGACAAACCAGGATAAGATCGAAGAGAGTGCCCTGATCAACTTTGATAAACTCAGAATCCCAAGTCTTGAGATCTTCATCACTAGAACCCGACGCGACGGTGGTGGTAGTAGTAGCAGCAGCAGCATCGGCCGTGGTTTCGGATTTCTCAGCAGCTTCGACATGTCTCTTACAGTACTCAATCACCTTCGAAAGGATCTTGCTTGTGACATTAGGGAGAGGGATACCATTATCGGTACAGTCATCTTCAATCATATGTTTGATGGTTTGTGACTCTAGCGCCACCGCTTCGTCAATTTCGAAGTTTTCGCCATCCGAACTCTTAAGAGTGATTTTTCTCACCGTCGACATTGGTTTTTGCTGAGTTTAGAGACGACGTGGAGGCTGAGGAAGAGAATCGTGGAACAGAGAGATGTGTGTATGGGTTAAATCAAAATGTTTTTAAAGCCCGGCTCACACATTGAACCAGTGAGATCTAACGATTCCCAATTGACTTTTTTTACCTATAAATTTTCATTTTAAAACATTTTCTCTGTTTTTTTCTTTCAAAGGAAAACACCTGAAAATTAATTCAACTCTTTTCATCAACTTTTGATTAATCAGTAGTTGAACAGATACTAAACTCCTCTATTTGTAGGATGGTGTGTATAATTTAATTGGATTCATGTGATTTGATTTCCGGTAATATTTTTCTTTGAACATCTTTGCAAATAAAGAGTTAAGAATCATAATCAATTGCGGCAGTTGTTTTGCTAATTAAGTTGTATTAAAATCATCCACATTCTAGAAACCAAGTCCACCGTTACGACAAAACTTATTTATTTTTTATTTTATTTTTCTTATTTTTTTTTAATTTTAAATTTCCATTAAAACAAACAACAAGTTATAAGACAAGTGTCCAAACATAAGCACACAGGCTCGAAAACATACACATCCAAAAGCTCAAATCCAAGGCGCGCAGGCCCGACAACAAGAGCAAAGCCCAAAACAACCAAAGAAGCTGAAACTTAAAAATAGCAGGCCCAAAAACCAAAAGAACGAAGAGGGAACGACCCAAGGACTCAAAAAACTCATAAGGAAACCTGAACCGCAGAGGAGGACCTAACTGAAGAGACGGAACCAAGTAGCAAGCAGAGAGGCACCCGGAGGAGGAGAGGGAGAGCAGAGAGGCACTATGACAAAATTTATCTCATGCCTTCCACTGTAAACGTTTTGTTCGTCCATTGGAACTCTACCAAAATTTCGTTACTACATTCCTAAGTTTTGATGTTACTGATTTTGGTAATCTAAAACAAGACAATACATAAGTAAGCAATGCATCTGGTACTGATTTAATCAATACTTCTTTGCCATCTTTAGATAAGAATTTTGTAAACCAACCATTTATTCTATTATGTAAATATTTTCTAAAAGAGTAAATTTTTTTTGTCTTAGATCCTCCTAAACTTTTCGATAATCTCAAGTAGTTGTTCATGTCCCCTATATTAGTGATTTCGAAGATTGCCATAAGTTTGTCCATCATCGAGTTGTCAACTCATGACCAAAAACCTCTTCATAGTTCTTTAGTATTCCAAATCCAATGACGCATTGTTTTTTTTGTCGTTTTACAAAAAAGAAGCTATCATCCACGAACATAAGTGAAATATTGAGGGATTCGCTTGTAAAAATTTCATCCCCGCTAAAATCTTATCTTATTAAATAAAGTGAGAAAAATCTAACTTGCGTTATCTAAATTTTCACCAAAGCATAATCGGCCATTATCCTAGTAAAAAATATGGGCCAATAAAAAATATATTTAGATTCACCCCTTTATTCACCTTTTTATTCCATTAAATTAGAATTTATACCTAATAAATAAATTAAATTTATTTTATTATAAAATCTAATTTGCCACAAGAACAAAATTTTATATAGTTTTGGGTTTATAAGAAAGGATTGAAGTTTAGATTTTACTATTAAATATCGATTTGAGTTATAAACAGTTTTAGATTTTATAACTAAACGAGATTGAACGTCTGTTTGGTTTTATAAATGGATTTAGATTTTATAATTAAACAATGTTAAATATCGGTTTGGGTTTAGAAAGAACGGTTAGAGATTTAGAGTTTGCAATTAAAAGAGTTTAAATATCGAATTGGGTGTACAAAGAAGAACTAGGGTTAGATTTTATAATTAAACGAGATTACATTTTGGTTTGAATTTTTTAAAAAGTGGTTAGAATTTAATTTTTTTTTACTTTTTATTTAGAATTTAGATTTTTTATTTATAATTAAATAAGTTTTTTTAACTTTTTATTAGGTAGTATATTCTGATTGGCTGAAATAAAAAAATTAGGATTTAGATTTTATAATTAGACTAAATTATATATGAGTTTGAGTTTATAAAAAAATGATTATGATTTAAATTTTATAATTAAATGAGTTTAAATTTCTTTTATTAAATAACGAATTCAGATTGGTTAAAAACTTAAGATAAGAGGAAATAAATAAAAAGATTTACCTAATAAGTGAACCCAAATATTGTTCACTAGACCGTAAACATGGATTTTCTCAGCTATGCTGAAGGAGTCAAGACAAGACCAGGTCTGAATAACTGAATACATGGTCAATTTTATAGCAGTCAATTTTTTTTCTCGAAAAAATCAGTTGTTGCAATTTTTTAGTACCGTCGATTATTTTATACATAATCAGCTCTAGAGATTTTATGCATTGATGCTTCTGTAATTATACTTTTTAATTTAATTTCTGTTGTATATTTTGAATGTAGAAAAGATTCTAGAAACGAAAATAAAAACATTTTAGTAATAAATTAATGTAAATAATATAAAAAATACATAATGTAAATTAATATTGTTCTTTATATTAATGTAAATTAATGTAAACCAGTCTAGTAAATATAGCGCCTATTTAATTGAAATTTATTTGTTAGAAAATAAATAACTACTTTAACGCATTATCTTCAAGTGCTATCTTCTTTAACTTTTTAGTGGATTGGACTTCTCCGTCGCCTCTAATTCCTAGAACATGATTGCTATTATTTTATACAGCTCTCAAACTAAAGTACTTTTTGTAAGCATAGAAGAAGAAAATACTTTTAGTCTCAAAGTAAGGTAAAGAGAAATTTTGAAATTCCATTTCACCGGTCACAGAAAAGCAAATAAATCAACGACCCTAGCTTTGAAATTCCATTTTACCGGCCCAAAACACAAATGGCCATACAACCGCAAACATTGTATAATACGATAGCTCATGATTTCTTCATTAATAATTAAAAGAAACAGAATTTATAATTTTGTTGGAAAAAAGTTAAGCAGGTTAAATTAATAATTAGCATTGCTTTTTCAGAACTTAAATGTCGAGAAAAGTGTTGTGCCATGTTGTTCTATATTCTGTTGGCTAATTTATTTTCTTCCAAAATGAAAGAGCTTCAATAGTAGTATTATAGAGCTTTTATGTTGCTCTATTTTCTGAGGTTCTTAATGATATTTTTTCTGCTTTGTATTCTTCTGTATGGACTAATTAAGATTCTGAGTAGTAGTCTAAGTAAAAACATATTTTCATATAAAGGTTGTATGAAACTGGTGTAGAAATGTGTTTCGTGTGAATCCAACGTACGTAATATGAACAAACACGTGACAGATAGGAAAACATTAAAAGGGTGTTTTACCAAGACATTATGACGTTCAAGTAATTAAATAACGAAACCACAAGAATTGATTGAACACCATAAAAAAATGTGGGTTTTATAAAATCCTAGTTTTGTTTTACATAACGTCACATGCACTAGGACACCACCTATCATGTACATTGTATGGCTCTCATCATACTAGTCAGACATATAAGTACATCTTTAAGTACAAGAGTTTGCCCTGATTAACTCAACACCTATATCGCTGTCTATTTAACTGGTAAATTTTGCTTGGACTAGGCTTAATAC
>Ga0041059_1000441_pt1 | contig 31054 bp, 34 predicted proteins | sample AraColnosormetaG_FD_56232 | JGI IMG/M metagenome (GOLD analysis project Ga0041059, IMG submission 56232) | Arabidopsis roots microbial communities from North Carolina, USA - Col MF nosort | ecosystem: Host-associated > Plants > Roots > Unclassified | place: USA: North Carolina | collected...
AAATTTTACGGTTCGCTTAATGAGAAACGGTTCGATCTTTATGTGTGCAAGGTTAGTAACATCTTACATTTTCATACATATTTTCATTTCGTCATATTATTTATATAAAACAAGAATACAAGATATATATTTTAAATGAAAGACCATTAGACGTTACATGTATTTTGTGTTATAAAAATTGACGTATTTTTGTAAGACCGAGTCACCAAAATGAGTTAGGTACAACCGTGCAAGATATCGCTTAATGGACTCAATTTCATAGAACATGCACATCTCCAATTATTTACGTTTTAGCTCAAATATTATGTTTTTTTTTTCCTAAGATTTGTTTTTTCTTTCCCTGGCAGATTTGATTAATCAAATAATGCATGTGTGTGTGAACACGTAAAAAAATCGTGTCCCAACTTGTTTATGGCCATGCAAAAATAACGAATCGAATTTTGTAAAAAATAGCACTTTCATAAAAGTATTTTGACACTTTAAGATCTAAACACGAAATAAGAGCGTACCTCCACTTAATATCTTGATGCACCATAATTTCATTAACGACTAGCCAAAGTTATAAACCACAAACTAAGTTCCAATATATAAACTAACTTCTAACAAAAAAGGGTTATCCAAATGTGTATATCTATAGTTCTTTATTTTCTTTTGACAAAATGTGGAAATATATAGTAACAAAACTAAATATATATTACATATTCGGACACCAAATAAAACTCGACATCTTTAAGAAATGTATATAAAGACGCATCAAACATATCCTCACGCATGCATGCATTACGTATAGAAGAACATACAAAACACTCTTTCTCCACATAACATACAAACTTTCCTCACTTCCGATCAAATTACGAAATGGAGGCGTCGTTCATTAGATCGCTACCGTCTGCCGGAAACTTCGCCAACCTATTGCCGACCGGGACCGCCCTCATATTCGAAACCCTACTACCGTCTTTCTCCAATGGCGGCGAGTGCAACAACAAACCCGTCAATAAACTCCTCACCATTACTCTCATCTCCTTTTGCGCCGCGGCTTGCTTCTTCTCCTCCTTCACCGACTCATATGTAGGCCAAGATGGCCGCATTTACTACGGAATTGCCACCTCTAACGGTCTCCACATCCTCAACGACTATCCAGACGAAGGTTATGATCCAGAGTCCGGCTTAACGGCTGATAAGAGAGAGAGATATAAGCTCAGTTTTGTAGATTTCGTGCATGCTTTCGTGTCGGTTATCGTGTTCTTAGCGTTAGCCGTAGAGAGCTCGGATTTTCGGAGGTGTTTGCTCCCGGAGGACGATGAAAACAGTTGGGGTGGTCATTTTGTACTTATGATCAAGTACTTTGCTGTTATGGTGTTGACAATGGCAAGCTTCTTCTTTGCTATCTTTCCCTCAAAACGGAGAGGCATCGGAATTTCAGACATTCGTTGATTCATAACATTTATTTGTGTATGTACATATATGTGCCTATGGTCTAAATATGTTGCTATGGTAATAATCTTTATACCCCAAATTCCATGATTGATCTTATCTTATTCAATTCATGATCTTTATAAACGAGTAATCATCTCACACGGTCTAAAAATAACAATAAGCAATGTAGGCTTTGCGGTCCTGTGGAAAGAATTGTAAAGAGCTTTGCCTAGTCTTATTGATCTTCATGATTAATACACAAATCTTTAACAAGCAAGAAGAGAAGAAGAAGGAATAAACCAGAAGAAAAACTGATCAAGATGGTTGTGAATGTTATCCATCTCAAATCAGATATATGCTGTCCAAGACTCCAAAACCAGCTGCAACGCCGCCTTCATCTGATGATGCGATCTTCGTGCGCATTAGATAACCACTCTGCTCGTTTACTATAACTTCGTCTTTGCTCCTACATATTTCATTTAATCAAAGATTATGGCACAAAATTAAGTTGAGAATTATTGAAGCATACCAAATTCTTCATCTATCTGCTCTGTACCTGAGGTAAGCACCATAGACACCGAGTTCTGATATAGCTTGATGCTTATGGTAAACGCCTTCTCGCACCAAGAACATGTTTGAGACTTTTGGGAATATCCTCTGCATCAGGATATACGCAGCGTTTCCTTCCTCTCCTTCTTTCTGCAGTCTCAAAAGATTTTCCCTCACATCATCTCCATAGATGTTGTTTCCTGGAAGAATCCAAGAAGACAGGCTTAGAATATGACCCGAAAAGTTGAAGATATTGGGGGACTCAATTGGGTTCTAACCTCCGCCTTCTCTCTGAGGCTTCATAACAAACAATCCGGGTTTTTCGATAGCCTGCTTGACAATTTCTGAGTCATCCAAGCTCCAAAGCCCAGCAAAGCATTTCCTCAGCTTAGCAATGTCCTCTTTGTTGTCCAGAAACCTGTTTCTCATGTTTTAAGTTAAAAAAGTTTTCGCCTTTGAAATATTTGGAAACGGTCTTCAGTATCAGCCTCCATTTACCTCTCGAGAACACCTGGTTTAGCCAGTTCTTGCTGGATTTTCTTGGAGCCAGTTAAATGGTAAGCTATGCTCGGGCATTTGACAGCTGAAGACTCCTCAATAAGCAGCCTAGCATTCCATTCCTGCAAATTGAAACAAATAAACCAATGATATGATTCAGATTTTCCCAAAGAGTAAAGCCACAATATTGGAAACTTGACGGCAACTTACTGATTCAGACGGATGATCATTAGGAGTATAGCCAGATCTGAAATAAACCACTGCGACTGCTTGGCCGCCACTGCAACAATGAAAACTCTTAACATAGCTTTCAAGATGAAGGTGTAAGTTCTCAAAAAACCACAATGCAAACAAATGCTTACACAATAAGGGTTTCATCCTCTTGTACACTCCCTTCTTTTTCGACTTCTGCTAGAGTCTTCCTGATGACAACTATATTATGCGTGTTCTGAAGCTAAGGAAGAACAACACCATTTTTTGTGGTACAAAATATAGCATAAGAAGTCAAGATCGACCCCTGGAAACCAAAGAAACAAGACAAAAGAGGATATTTTTCTCTCAATATACTGCTCAGCAAATGTTGATCGTACATGTTGCGTTCTTCTGGCTGTACAATTACCATGACTACCGCTCTGAAACCAAGAAAAACTCTAGCTTTAAACACAAAAACGTTTAAATTACATCACTGATTCTTGATTTGTGTTCCAGGCTAACCTTGGGTTACTGTACTCCAACCAAGCTTTAGCCAATGCATCAGCAAATTGGATTGTGGATGTGTTTATAGGTACACGTTCAGAGTCTATGCCAATCTGATCCCCATAAGATCGAAGCAATGACCTGCAAACAAGTGGAATAAAATTCCGCTGTATAAAAAAAACACAACAGGTAATGCAGAAGATGGTCTGTCACTGTTACATACTGATGTAGCTGGCTAACAAGACGACTAAGGCCAGGAAACGAACACGAGATAGTATTCATCTCAATCTGAAGAAGTGAATTTGTTTCTTCGTCAAGCATATAATCAAACCGGTGTAAACCCAAACGAATGTCCTGCGATCACAAACACAACCAAATGAACAACATCCAGAACCAAAGAATCAAGATAAACATGAAACCAGAGATAATGTAAAAAGACCTCTTTCTTATTTCTTTCTAGCATCTTGGAGTGAATGTCAAGAAGTCTAGATGTAAAGACATCAACTTTCTTCGTTCTAGAACATAGAAAATCAATCAAAAGATCATTACGCTTGTTATTAGATGATATAATCCAAAGCAGATAGATTGCGATACGAACCTAGAGAGACTATCCTGTAAGAATTTGCCATCCAAGCTAACACGATCAATCAATTCATTGAAAAGAGGAGTAACATTACAAGCTTGCTTCCAATAAGCTTCTGGGAATGCAGTTGGTAGCAATGCAATAGGTGCGTGCATCAATCCAACCCCTGGAACATTTCCTGATTTCTGTAATCATCAAAACCAATCAAAAGAAAACACAAAGCTTTGGATTCAGATCAAACATGGCATCGAAAGCTATAAGACAACGAAACTAACACAATCCAGGACGAAGAAAATGATGATTCAGCTATACAAGGTTCATAAAGATAATAAATTTCGAATTTTTCTCTAACTTTATCAGAACACAAGATCAAAAGACAGGAACTTTAGTGGTGGGCAAGTAAGTAAACCTGATAACTTTTGTCACCAACGACGAGTCCGTGAAGAGAAGACCAAACGAGAGCATCGTAAACCAGTTTCTGAACAAACTCATCATCTAATTTCTCCAAATCGAAAATGGGTTTCTGTGATTCCATCTTAAATGATCTCCCACACCTCAAAGGTGACTGATTTCTCAGAGTTTTAGGGTTCTGGAAAAGGAAGCTACTTGGATTGAGTTTCAGCGAAGAAGAAGATGATGGAGAAGAAGAAATAGAGAAAACAGTGGCATTGCAAGTGGAAGATGATGAGTAAGAGAGAGAAGAGCAGCCACTGCCCATCTCAGTCAAACAAAGATCGCTACGATTTTTTGGTTTGATTTTTTTTGTTTGGATCAAAAAGATCGCTACTACAGTATTTGTTCTCTTTTTCGTTTTGTTAAATTAGTAAACATAATTTTGTTATTATGATTGAAATATTTGTATTATGAGCCAAGTGATTGTTTCATTATGATTGAAATATTTATATTTAAGCTAATTTAACTCTTTAACAAAAAGATTAACTATACTTCAAAAAAAATTAAAGATGCTCTTTGAACACTGTCCGTTCAGAAAATTCACAAGTTTTTGATACCCATGCTCTTAAAGTATTGTTGTTTTGGCAACATTTAAAACATTTTGTTATTTTTTTCTAAAGTGGTGAGGTAGGTGAGACTTGTGCTAAGTAGTTGTAACTTGTCCTCTTATCTGGAGGAGGACCTGTTGTGTACAAATTGAGTTTGGATATATAAATTGAGAATTTCTAAGTGAATTTTGGAAACAAAGAAAAAAACTAGTTTTTTCCTCCAACACAATCCTCTTATCCTCTTAAAGGTCCCAGCTTGACTCATTAAGACTCTATGTGTTTATTGTTTTCACTAGTTACTTGAATGTCGAACTTGAATCCTTGATAACATTTAAAGTAGAAGAGATCAAAGAAAGTGACAGAAGCAGCAACAACCAGTCTCTGTTACTGAACTACAACAAAGATAAATGAGGTATACAAAGAGACTAACCAATACATATTTTTTCTGATCTTTGCTCGTATTGATGATTTACCTCGCAAAATAGCAAAGTTTTTCTAGGGACCTAAACAGATAACATTCAGGCTTGAATTGTAAGAGAAAATTTGAAGAAAGCTAACAGTTACTGACTCAGTAGAAATCAGGAACATGTTGGATTTTATTCTTTGTCTGAAAACTGTTGACACTCTTTGTCCACAATGTTGCAAAACTTCATAATTTGATCCGGCCACAGAGCCGCCAGTAAGCTCCTGTATGGAAAAGAGACTTCTCAAAGACCCATATGTCACGTACAAGCACCTGCACAAGCAACAAACTTGTAACTCCCTTGTAGGTTTAATAACTTCTCCAGATTTCCAAATCGATTACCAATAAGTTGAATAAGATATTTCATTGCCAAATGTTATTGTGGACATTCTCAGGAGGTTCATGTGGATATAGTCTAATTTTTACAGTATTGTCATTTGGTTGCAGTCTAGAAACAATCATCGAAAAGCAATTATTAAACTTTACTTTACCTCTTTGTTCTTATCTCCAGCTGCTACATTGCCTTTTGCATCGTATGCTTCAAATTTCTGAAGATAGAAAAGATCTCAAGAACTCATTACAGCTTTGTAACACTGACCTGCTTTGTAAGAAACAAAATGATGACTTAAAGATAACACTGACCTGCTTCGTCAGAAACTCGAGTGTCAGTTGTATAAATGCTTTCTTAAGGTCCGTCCGGTCAATTCCAATCTGAGAAGTTGTCAAAAGGATGAAAAGAATAGGGTGAGTTTGAAAATCCACTAGCGGAGAGAATCTTTTATCATTCATTGCTTCAGATCATATTCTCAGTATCTAAAATAAATTCAAACTGTTAAAAGAACTTGCCAGTCGAGCTTGTAAAGTTCGGATTTTGACAACCGGCTCAACCATTTCCCAGTAAACACCATCCCACATGGCTTCTCTTTGTTTAATTTCGTTCTTCAGTGCCTAATAGTGAAAAGAAACCAAAATTTAACATTACAGAAAACCATCACATCTTCAACTTCAATACAAGAAAAAACTGATAATCAGTTAGATGGAAAACTTACAGAGTACATTCTTTCAGTTACGTTTTTCCTTATCGTCTTCTTCTCACCATTGGCCATCTGAATATTAATCTGAAGAAAACCCGGGTAGCTAAGTCAAGATGATTGTTAAACATTCTACTGTGAGACTAAAACAAACAAAAACACCCAAAAGGTATGTAAGTAATACCTGTTTGTATAACTCTAGTGCTTCTATGTAGAACGTATTCTTCGAATACCCAGTCTTTCTTAACTTAGCGATAGCGTAGGCACTTCTTAGCTGAAATTTAGAGTTTTGACATGTATTAAGACATCTGCAAAGCAAATATCCCAGTCTAATAATGCATGAATATGTTTCTACCTCCCGTATAAAATCCTCTTTCGTTCTTCGCCAACCACTTCTTGTAAAACATCTGAACAACAATTAACAGAAAACAGCCGAGGCAATTATTAAAAACTCAACTCTAGTAGAACAACTATATTGTAGCTTATAGTCAGAACTTCCTAAAACGATTAACAGTAAAAAAAAACAAGCAGAAAAGGGAAGTTTATCGCATTAGAAACAGTATCTTCCAATTTACCTCCGCCAAATCGAGATTTTCTCCCGGAGCGCATAGGGTTCATATACAAATCCAGGACTTACCATCGACACTCTAACAGCACCCTACACTCATAAATTCACCAATGTGAGAGAATCAAAACCATAGGAAGCAATATATTTATATCAGTGACATTAGAAACCAAACCAAATCTGACAAAAAGTTCATGAGGATGAGACACTTCACACACCGTTTTCTGTAGCTGAGGTGGAGCCTTAACTTGCGTTGTAGCAGACCTTTTTTCATTCATAAACGGCAAAAACTCTGCAATCTGATAAACAACACCAAATCATGTATATATGATTCAAACCAAAGATCAATGATTTCAACACCTAATGATGAATCTGATGATTATTACCATTGTAGATCGAAGCAAATGTGTATTGACGCTGTGGCCTTCATATAAACGTGAATACGCACTTTTTCCATGAGCTTCAGGAACTGGAAATGTAAACTAAATTACTCCAAAAGCATCACTTCACAGTCACATTCAATGGAGAAATTGAGAAAAATTACCGTGACAAAGAGAAGAATGATAGCTTCTCCAACAACCAAATCTGAAATCATCTCCAATTTGAATCAAAGAGAACTCATTTCCATTCCTAAATCTGAAGAAACCAATGATGAAGAAAGCTAAAAATTGAATCTTTTTGGTAACAGAAACGATTCAGAGTTCAATTTCACGTATTTTCCTAAAACGCAATCAAAGTTAGGAAATTTGCTTACGGAAGAGAAGAAGATTCTCTTGATCCAGCTGTTTTCAATAAAGAACGAACTGTTTGAAATCTTCTCACGAGCGACATTTTTTATCTGGGTGAAGAAATCTCAAAGAAAAACCCTAACTTTCATTGATCTCAAATTCCATCGAAGGATTTTTGTCTGTGCTGATTCGACTGTTCAATCGGAAGGGTTTAAGGCGGAAGAGATTGGCTACATCGCGGAGCACTGTATCTCCGTGTGCCTTCTCTTCTAGACTGAAAACGTGGACACACGTTTCGGAAACGCAAACGCAGGTTTTTTTCACAATTGGGCTAAAACATGAGCAAGGTTTCAACTTTCAACAACACAACCGCAGAAAATCACAGATTTTGAGCCCAAAACGCATAATCAGTAAAAACACGTTCTAGGACTTTCGCGGTACAAAGAATCTTGATTTGTTATCTCATTATACAGAACATCAATGAACATATTACATCAACCAAAAATAAACAGATAAACGAAAATGGAATGACAAATGTGTCTCAAAACAATATCTGGTTATCGCATTTGGCCAGTTTGTTCTTAGTCCCACATTTTCGAGTCGACTAGAGAGCGATTTTCGAGTTTTCTGTTAGAAGAAGCTGCCTTTTGACTATAGAATAGTGAAAGAAATGGCAGCAGATCGGAGCTTCAACTCATCGTCTTTCCATTTGGATTCCGGTGCAGCTGCTCCAGCGATATAAACCTTTTCAAGATTAAGAAAGAGACGCAGAGTGAGTAATGAATCTCGAAATATGAATGTCGAGGAGTAATCAAATGTGTGTTTTGCAGCAGAGACCTTCCCTCTGTTCACAGAGGCTACTAGAGCTATGCGTTCTTCATCTCTACCAAACTCGTAGAAGTAGTAATTTCTGCAGATATAAATAACAAGAATTTCAAACAGATGAGTCCTTTGGAAATTCTCCTATCAAGAACATTGATTCCCGAACCGATGGGAGTATAGTTTGAAGCTACTTGCCTTAAACCTTCTTCTTCCTTTACCTTGATTGTACGAGCAGAGTAAATTGTTGCCGCACCTGCTCATGCATAAAGAATATCAAAGACAAGATTCTAAGCAATTTTCTAATATGTATATGATTTAGCGAACCTGGAACAAAAAGTCTTGCAGCTGCCTTCAATGATCCCAAATCAGATATATCTTTAGCCTATTTGAATCAGAGATCATTCGATGAGCTTAGTGAACAAGGCAAACTGATGACTGCGGAAAATGTAAACTTGTAAAGGAAATGACTTTGCAGTGCAAACCTCTAAGAAAGTGATCTTAAGTTGATTTGAAGGACGAATGACTACACTCAAAACTTCTGATCTGCATACACAAATGATTTATCACACAAGTTATCCTAATGGAAATCCAAAGGGATTATAAAGGAAGAGGAACAAACAATACCCATCAGGAGTTTGGAACCGGGCGGCGAAAGTTTGTGGCTTTGCCTTGTCACCATAGAGAGACAATCCCGCAGAGTAATCCTAGAGGATGAGGTAACACATAATGTCAAGAACAATGATCATTTCATCCCAAAAAAGGAAGTAGCACCAGTTTTCAATTCAAGCTTAAGATTCTACTGATCTTGAAACACAGAACACAATGTAACAGTAACTCTTAAACCTCAAAATCAAATTGACTAGAACAACAACCATTGATTCAGACCTAACTTGGCAGCTAAATACATTGATCACTAAAAAGTCTACAACTTTAACCAAAGGAGCAGTCTTTGCATCGCTATATCACTCATTGATTCGTATTCATAAGAGATTGGTCACAGAGTTTACACACCTCAGGCTCATTGACGTCTTCAAAGTCAGGAGGAACCCTAATAGCGAACCCACTACCAAAGTACTGGAACCAAGACTTAGTGTTCGCAATGCCGAGTCGTAACGGTTTGGTAGACTTCAAAGGATCAGCTAATGACTCTGGAATTTGGTTTTGAAAGATGAAGGAGACGAAACAGAGTGATGCTGTTCTAAGCACCACATCTCTCCGAAAGGTAGCAGAAGAAGAGAGAATTTTGGGTTTATAAGGGTTTTGAGGTTTAGGGTTTGGTGGATGAAGAGAGAGGGAGTGAAGTAGAATGGCCATGAGAAGAGGAAGAAGAAGAAGAAGAAGAAGATAGAAGAAGGCTTCATTGCTTCGAATGGATAAGAAGTGGGGAGATTCTCTGAAGTGTTTAGAAGACAAATGATGGTGCAAGGCGAAGGGTACAATAGAAATTTCGTTTTTTTTGAAGGGTTATTTGGTCCTTTTGTATATAGGCCCATTAGGCCCAAAGTTTGCATGCTTTTGATGTGGCTAGTGATCCTCGGAGCTTGACACGGTGAAGTCATGGCGGCGGAGACGGAGGCAGAATCACAGTACCTTAATGTACTCTCTGCTTTCCTCGCCATCGAACCGGTGGACTCCGTCATCACTCTCGCTAGGTAAAACCACCATCATTCCCGCCGCCGCTAGCTTCTTTGTTCCATTAGCTCCGGCGTTTGATTTTGCTTCTGTATGTTCTTTTTTGTGTAGAGGGTGCACTGGAGGATCAATTACTGAGAACGCCCAGAGATTTTTCTGGGAAATTTGCGTTGAAGCTGTAAGTAAATTCTACTCTTTTGAAAACTCGGAGAAATGTGGAAGCTTTAAGATATTTGTAGTCAAGTTATTGATTTGGGACTTGTTAGTGTTTGCAAAATTGAATCTTGAGTTGTAGTAATGTGTAATTTACTGTGAAACTCGTGTATTGGATTAGGCTGCGAATGGTAACGGATCATACGCGAAGAAGTTACTGAAGAAACTCATAAATGAAGTTGAGTTAGAGAATGGTGAAGTATTGGATGAAGTGTATGAAGAGTATGCTCTTTACATGTTAACTTCTAAGGTGTACTTTTTTCTTTGCTATTTGAAGTTTTCTTGGTTTTTCTGTAGTTGATGGAAAAACAAAACTAAGTTTGGTTGGGTGTTTTAGGAAGATATATTGGTGAAAGAAAACATAAGGATAACCAAATTCATTTCTTTTCTTTTCCCTGAAGGTAAAGTCATGTCTTTGTTGTGTGTGTTTGTTTATTGTTTGTAGTTACTATTGAGATGTGTTTTGCTGACTTATTATGTGGATTAGGTTCGTACAAACACCCGAGTTGTCCAAGGTCGAGGAAATTAGTTATTCCGCTGCATTGTTCGTTGAACATGCTTGAAGGAGATACCGGGTAGGAGTGTTTATATGATCATTCAATTGCAAGAGTCTCGTTTCACGTTGCTCATTTTTTATCTTGGGGTTCTGGCAGGTGTTCCATCTGGCCATCGAGTCTGTTTCTGTCAGAATTTGTTTTGTCATTTCCAGAGTTATTCGCCAATAAAGCCTGTTTTGAGGTTAGTTTATTGACTGATGAGGTTTACTTTGTGATCTATTATGTTCATTTCATGATTCGATGAAGCTTTGTTTAGGTTGGTTCTGGAGTTGGTATGGTCGGGATTTGCCTTGCACATGTAAAGGCCAAAGAGGTATCCCTTAATTGCTTATTACCAAAGTTCACATCATAAGTACAAAGCTATGTTGACACACAAATATTTTTCTTGAGCAGGTGATACTAACAGACGGAGATCTTTTAACTTTGTCTAACATGAAGCTTAATTTGGAGAGAAATCACTTAAACTATGATGACGAGTTTCTCAAACAACCCGGAGAAGCTCAGAGTACAGTGAGTGTTAAACTCTCTTTTTGCTTTCTGATTCAGAGTATATAGGATACACGTAACCTATTCAAGATTGATTCTTATTTTTTCTTAAACAGCGAGTTAAATGCACTCATCTTCCATGGGAAACTGCATCGGAAAGTGAACTAAGCCAATATCGTCCAGATATTGTGTGAGTAAAAAATCTAGAATTATATAGCAGAAGATGTTGCTTATCTCACTGACCCTTGCGTTTTAACAGTCTAGGCGCAGATGTAATCTATGATCCGTCATGTCTCCCTCATCTACTTCGGGTGCTAGTAGCCCTTTTAAAGAACCCACCCAAAAGAGGAAATGGCTCTCTCGAGACTGAAGACAGAGACACGACACAAGAAGAACACAGTCCCGCGGTGGCTTATATCGCATCTGTGATCCGCAATGTAGACACTTTTAATGTGTGCTTGACACTTGCAGACCAAATGGACCTTTCCATCACAGACGTGACCGCAGAACTTACGCCTCGCTTTGAGCTTTTACCATATATGCATTCGTATGACCGCTCAACCGTTCGGCTCTTCTCCATATCCTCCAGATAATGTAATTCTTTCAGAAGCAATTTAGTTTCTTTACAATTGAAATCAAATATTCCTGGACCGTTATTTCGAAACATATTCCAAGATGGTTGTTGGTTGGTCAGGTCGAAGGTTTGGTGGTTGAAATCGCGGTTATTAGCATTTCATGTGTTTGCGGAAATGTGTATGTTGATCTTAGATTAAGGGTTATATATACAACCGCTAAACGCAATCACTGGTTGTTGCAATTATTTGATTTATGGTTTGACAGAAATTGGAGGATCTCTGGGAGTGCAAATAATTACATTATCACTCACCAACTTCGATGTGGCAGGAGATAAGATAAGATACTTGTGAAGATTAAACTAATCAAAAAACATCAATCAATTTCTTTTGGAAACTTGTAATCTTTCCCAAAAGTGTAAAAAAATAAAAATTTGATCTTTTTTTTTACATAAGTCCAAGATTATCGTCTGGTTCTTGTTTATAAAGAGAAACACGGACTAAGGCAATAATAGTTTTGTTGAAGTTGAGATTGATTTCAAAGGGATCGTCTTTAATGGAGGTGATACACGCATGGTCTGCTCCAAGATCACTCAGCACCACTCTCATGTACTCCTTTGCCCAGGTACTCTTTTTGTTTTCTTACCTTACTCAGAGATTTTTCCTGGAAATGGAACAGATTTGCCCAGGTACTGTTTTATCATAGAAAATTTATTGATGATCTAAATTTTGTTTGAGTGATTGAATCCCACCTTCTGAGCAGTAGAGAAATAGTTCTCTGTGTATTGATACCAGGAAAGAAAGAAAAAAGGATCAAAATTTTTGGTTTTAAATATTCTTCTTGGCTTCAAAACATCTATGTGTCCTCAATGATAAACAGTTCCGAATAAAAGTTTTTTACATTTTTGAGTTATTGTGAAACTATGTATGGTGTGAGTTGTAACTTGCAAGATGCTTTGGTTTAAATTTCTTCAGAGAGATGACATTGAAGTGCTTGATGAGCCATTATACGCTGCGTTCCTCAAGTCTACGGGTGTTGATAGGCCTTACAAAGATGAGCTTCTCTCTAAGATGGTAAGTTAATTCACATTAGTCAATTTAGGCATAGAGGAGAAATAGTATAATCGTCGCGTTTTCTAATAGGAGTGTGATGGAGAAAAGGTGGTGAAGGATATCATTTATGGTCCAGGAAAGAAGAAATATAGGTTTTGTAAGGTTATACTCACTTCTCTTTCTGATATAGAGACTTCAATTTTGTTCTATACCACACTGTGTTTGGGATAAATTTGTGTTTCTGGCCTTTCTCTGCACAGCATATATCGAAACAGCGACTTCTTGGTTTGCCAAGTGAACTAATGAGTGAAGGGAAGCACTTTATATTGATACGCAATCCCCTCAACATATTGGTAAGCTTCTCAAACTCACTTCTGGTGTTATGTTTTCGTGGAGATTCTTCTGGGTTGGTTTTGTCTTGACGTTTATGGGTCTGATCCTTTCTGGTTTGAGATGTTTCCTCTCTTTGCTTTCGTTTCTTTGTCTTTTCTTGCAGCCTTCTTTTGAGAAGATACACCCTTCATCGTTTCACGAATTGGGACTGGGAGAGTTAGTATCGATATACAGTGATCTCTGTCAGATGGGAACACCACCAGCAATCATCGATGCAGATGAGCTCCAGCGAGATCCCGAGGTTTCATTGCTATATTATGAAATTTTCACAAGGAAACCATTTCTTTTATGTAAGAAGATTCTTATGTTCTGTGCCATTCTTCTATTTTCAGGCTACACTACGCAGTCTTTGTGATGACTTAGAGATCCCCTTTCAAGCCTCTATGCTTAAGTAGACCCTCTATGCTCTAGTGATCTCTTCGATTTGACAGTTAATGGCAAAAGCAATGACTGTATCTTTATTGTTTGCGTTCTCTTAAAGATGGGAGGCTGGTCCTATACCAGAAGATGGACTTTGGGCTCCATGGTGGTACGAGACTCTTCATAAATCAACAGGGTTCTCGTCGCCCCAGAAGTACCCTCAGGTACAAGACCTGTTTTCGCTGCAATTTAAGATCCTGAAACTCAGACATCATTCAAACTACAATGTGTTTTGTTTTGCTTTCAGACTTTCCCTTTAATGCATTACGATTTGCTGGAGCAATGTTTACCGCTGTACAACATTCTGAGGTGCCACATGAAGCACAAGTCATCGCTCTTGTCCAGCACCTTACCTCCTCCCAGTCTCCCAGTTCCTGAAAATGCTAAACTTCTTGCTTGGGTTGGTGATGAGATTGTGCCACGAGAGATGGCGAAGGTGCTTGAGCCATACATGGATCTCTGTTTGTTATTTCTTGTTTATGCTTATGTTCTGATGTTATTTGTCTTTATTCTTGCTTAAGGTTTCTGTTTTTGACTCGGTCGTGCAAGGCGGTGACTCTGTATGGGAAGGTCTTCGTATATACAAAGGGAAAGTATTTAAGCTTGAAGAACATCTAGACCGGTAAGAAGCAAGTAAGAGAAAGTACTTCTTCGAATCATTCTTAGTAATATGTTGAAGTGTTGCATATAGGTTGTCTGATTCCGCAAAGGCTCTGGCTTTCAACAATGTCCCAACCCGCGAGGAGGTAAGTATATGATGAAGATAAAAATCATTGTCATTGTTTGGAATATGGGACTTTTCAATGAAGCTATCACAACTGAAAATGCACAGATAAAAGAAGCCATCTTCAGAACTCTCATAACCAATGGGATGTTTGACAATACACATATAAGATTGTCTCTAACTCGAGGCAAAAAGGTATTAATCACACTTTGACCAACTTCAAAGTAAATTATATGCAAGAAGATGCTTCTTTCTGTTTCCATTTCAATCATTTTAAACCTAAACAGCTATCAATTTTGTTTCTTTTAAGGTCACATCTGGAATGAGCCCTGCATTTAACCGTTATGGATGTACTTTGATCGGTAAAGTTTCAGATTTTTCTCTTGCAAGCATACAACTAAACTCTGTGGAATATGGTTTTTTGAGTATTATCGTTTTTCAAAATATTGTGTAGTGCTTGCTGAATGGAAGCCTCCGGTATATGACAATGATGGCGGAATTGTGCTGGTGACTGCAACTACACGCCGGAATTCACCCAACGTATAAAATTGCTCTCATTGTCTTGCATTTATATTTATTTGAGAAACACATTTGCTCAGAAGTGTTTTTGTCCATTGTTGTTTAATCTTCTTCTAAACTTTCTTTCCAGAATTTAGATTCCAAGATTCATCACAACAACCTCCTCAATAATATACTTGCAAAGGTACCATCCTTTGCCTGTCATCGAGTTGAATCCGTGATCATGTGTTATTAGGGACGTCATTGTGAGATGTTTTTATTGGTAATGACACAGATTGAAAGCAACAATGCCAACGTCGATGATGCAATCATGCTTGACAAGGATGGGTTTGTGTCTGAAACCAATGCAACCAACATTGTAAGATCCTCGGATTGAACATTTTTTACTCTCAAAGAACCGTACTGAATCTCTGTGTAGCATTTGGAAACTAACATGGTGGAGGAACTCTGTTGGTGCAGTTCATGGTGAAGAAAGACCGAGTACTCACTCCTCACGCAGATTATTGTCTCCCCGGCATTACTCGAGCTACTGTAAGAGAGAAGAAGATTCATATTCTTTCTGATAACATATTTCAGGACTATAACATGACCAGTCTTATTTTCTAATCCATGTCCAGGTGATGGAACTGGTGGTGAAAGAGAACTTTATCTTAGAAGAACGTAGAATCAGCTTGTCGGAATTCCATACAGCTGATGAGGTTTCCTCATCTTTTCCTTAATCTTAGAATCTCAAATGATCACTAACTAAGTGTTATCAATCCATATCAAAACTTTCTAGGTATGGACTACAGGAACTATGGGAGAACTCAGCCCGGTACATACTCAATCTCTATTTTACAATCAAGGAATATGAAAATCTCAATGTTTTGAGTGAAGATTTCCTTCTTGTGAAACACTTTCTGGTTGGTTTTTGTGCCGCTTATTTATCGAGGTTATTGGTTTTAGGTTGTGAAAATTGATGGGCGTGTGATCGGTGAAGGAAAAGTAGGACCGGTAACAAGAAGACTTCAAAATGCTTACAAGAAACTGACGGATGGTTCAGGTGTCCCAATACCTACTTACCAAGAAGTCAAGAACCTTGAACCATGTGTTTGATCGTAGAACACGAATGGTAAACCAGGCTTGTTAAATGTGTTCATCTAGATTCGTAAACTCTAACAAGAACGTTGAACAAAAGGAACCTTATTTTGGAAAAATGAAATCAACGTTAACATAATTTCATCATTGGTTTTTTATTTTTGAAGTACTGAAAAGGTTTTGTGATTGCAGGAAAAAAACATTGCATACGAGGAAAACGGCACGTATTTCAGAGGAAAGCTGTGGTGTTTTACGTTTTTGAATAGAAAGTGCGTGCTGTTTTAGCTCTCAAACTCTCTCATATTATGCTGTTGACCTGTTGTAGCCTGTGGGTCAATGTAATCACAGTTGGTCGCAAATCCAAGTCAAGTCAGGCTCTCTTGTTTGACTTTTCAATTTTTTTTTCCACAATAACGATAATGCTGATCAATAAACAAAACCATAATATCATCAATTTTTGCTTTGAGTTCTAGTATATATAAAAAACTATAAAGTCCTTAGTTTGGGTTGAGAAGCATAAATTTAAACCTCCCACAATGAATTTTTTAAATATGCATTAAAGGAGTTTGAATCCTGATAACATAACAACAGTGTAAATACCAAATACTAGACTACTATATGCTTTGATCTAAAAACATAAGAAAATAACATTATTAGTAAGTAAAGACACTTGGTTTAAGTAGTAAACTCCCTAATGGATCTAGTTTTTCACTTTCCATGTCATTTTCAAATATTATATCGACTAAAATAGGTGATAACAAAAAAGTAACTTATAGAGAGAAAAAAAAATTAGTTCATGTTGGAGACATAACTTTTGCTAATTTAAATCAAAGATCAAATGAATTTGGTTTGCTTTTGGGACTATAGTGACCACACATATAATAAATAGTGTGATTCCACGAGATTTGTTATTGGTTAAAAGGTAAAATTGAAAAATTGCAGATCATTTTGTCTTTGTGCAGATTGCCAATTTTTATTCCCAACGGATTGGATTTGCCAATTCAAAGTCAACAGAAATTGTAATTAAAAAAAAAAAGAAGCATATTTGAGTTAGTGATCAGGATAGACCTATGATGGCTAAAGACTTTCTAGAAGAATATGAATATCAAAGTAGTCGTCTATAAATGATGACGGCTAAGACTAGTAAACATAAATTTGTTAATTTTTTCAAGTAATTTTTTCTTCGTGTGATCACATATCATTAACATGTTCCAAATTCATGGTCCTCTTATCTTGAATAAGATTTTAGTATGTATTGTAAACTAGCTCAAAACATTAACATTTCTGTAATAAACGAATGAATGAAACTTGCCGGTGAAATAGTAAATTATAAAAAAGAGATATGAAAATGACCATTTTAGATGAAATAAAAGATACTTTTCATACATACATATACAGAGTTTAGGACCATTTCAACAACTTCTTCGAAGTCATCGAACTATTTTGATTTGTATGACTTTTCACTTCCATCTCCAATTGGAAACTTCTGACCGTCCACGTGGCATTCAATAAGTAACACATTTGCTTATGACATATCCCCTAACTTCCTCGCTTCTTCTCCACGACTTTTTCAAACTTTTCAAAACCTCCCTATAAACTTCAGATCCTTATTCCTCACAATATTAAACCAAAAAAAAAAACTAACTTTTTGGGACTCCAGAACTAATAATGGATCCCATAAAACACATCTCTTTACCAGTTCTTGTCTTGTTTCTACTATTATCCGTGTCGGCGGGTCAACCCGGAACCCCGGACCAGAGACATGACCCGTATGCTTACAGCGGCAGTCTAAGTCCAGCCATGGCTGTTGTCGTTGTAGTTGTCATCGCAGCTCTCTTCTTCATGGGCTTCTTCACCGTCTATATACGTCACTGTACTGGCGCAGTAGACGGTAGCGTTACTCCTGCAGGAGGAGCTAGGAGGAGAGTGACGAACGCAACGGTTGCGCGTGGGTTAGACGCGGAGACGATCGAGACGTTTCCGACTTTTGTTTACTCAGAAGTGAAGACACAGAAGATTGGTAAAGGAGCGTTGGAGTGTGCGATTTGTTTGAATGAGTTTGAAGACGATGAAACGCTGCGTCTGTTGCCTAAATGTGATCACGTGTTTCATCCTCATTGTATCGGCGCGTGGCTTCAAGGTCACGTGACTTGTCCGGTTTGTCGGACTAATCTTGCTGAACAGACGCCTGAACCGGAAGTGGTGGTGGAAACCGATCTTGAGGCGCAGCAGCAATCGGCGGTTCCTGTACCGGTGGTGGAACTTCCACGTGTTAAATTCCCGAGGTCGCATACGACAGGGCATTCGGTGGTTTTACCGGGAGAGAGTACCGACCGGTTTACGCTTAGAGTACCGGAAGAATTAAGGAAGAAGATAATGGCGAATTGGAAATTGAACCGGTCGAATAGTGTTTTTGTTTTACCGAGAGGAGGAAGCTCGAGGAGTGGTAAACAGGTTGACCGGTCGAGGGCTAAATCGGACCGGTGGTTGTTCCGTAAAACTCCGTCGTTTCTATGGAGGAACCGGGATGATGGTTCGATTAGGCTAGGTGGTACCGGTAGTGTTAGAGGAAATTCAGTAACAAGTCCGAGCGGTGACTCGGTACGAGCAGACCGGTGGGCTTTTCTTAGAAACCCATCGTTTCTCTGGAGGAATACGACGCCGGTTCCTTCGCCGAGAGTTGAAGTCAATAATAAGGACGGTGAAGGAACATCGTCAGTTCAACATATCGGTACAGTTGGTTCAACTAGCGGTTCCCTTAGGCTACCGGTTTAGTGTTCGGTGATGTTTTGTGCATTGTTCATAAACACGCAATAGATTTTACGTAATTCTTTAATTTTGTTTGTCTTTTTCTGTAAGATATTTAAATCGACAATCCAACGGAAAAAGGAGATTGTTTTACTTAATTTATTTTATACTCTTCAAAAGTCAAACAAAGAACGAACTGGAGATTGGTCTTGTTCTTAAAAAAAAAAAAAGTCTTGTTCGTCGACCAAAGAATACATGGAACTGGAAGATAGAGACTACAACATTATTTTATAGCGGTAATGGAATGTATTATCTAGTTCTGAATTCATGTGTTTATTTCTCGATGAATACGATGAACGACTAAAAAAAGAGAGGAACTATATAACAAACAAATTTGTTACCAATTAATGATTGTTTTTTTTTTGGGGAAATACAACGTTTTTTTTTTCTCAAGTAGTATTGTTGTCGGACCAAAACAAAAATTTGTACTAATATATGAATCAAGTAGATAAGAACAATGTATCAAATTAAAATTTCAGATAACAGTTTCCACAGTTAATCATTTGAGCGTCAAAAAAAGTAATATCATTTGAACATTGAAGCACGAGGTACTTTACTTTCAGAGCTGAGACTAAAGATAGTTCGAGAAGATCTTATTTTAATACTTGGAAGTTGGAAATACGGAAATGAAATCATATACATTAAAATATAAAACATAGTTACTTCATCAGATAGACCACGACTAAGTCGTTTCGATACGGATTGGAAGATTACTTGTTCAACAATTTGAATAGTTACGTAGAAAGTTGCCATCATTCAAATTTTATTCTAGAAACATAAAAATGTAAAAATTACCAAACACACAATATAGCCGTTGTTGTCTACAATATGATGATGGTACCATTGTTTATTTGTTTTTATATAACTGCATACGAGATGTTGGAAAATGTTTACATATATTTTAGTTAGTTAGTTTAAATAATAATAAAATAATTTGTACTTTTTATTTAATTTACTCTATTTTTTAATAATTTTATGTTTTTTGTTTATTTTATGTGACATTCGATCTACGTCCGTAATCAGATTGAGAATACAAGAACGTCTCATACCTCAGAAAAAATTTATAGTTCTGCATTTTGCTTTTTTTTTGCGAGAGTCGGCGGCATCTCTGTCACACTGAACAGTAAAGAGAAAAATATATTTAGGATTTATTTTAATCGTGTATTTATACTGTGTTTTTTGGGCTGGGTCTTAAACAAATCTGCCCAAAAAATATATATATATATATATTTTATTTTATCTCTTGTGAAAATATGTAAACAATTTATTCTTTTTGTGCTGAATGATTAATAAGTGAATGCAAGGTTCCAAGTTTAAGAAAATATATACTCGATTTGATCCGACGAAATCATATGGAATTGCGAGCAATACATTTATCAAGGTTTTAAAAATTGAGATTTCAAAATAACGCTTTTGTTATTATAACGACAAACAAAATAAACCATATTTCTTATAGAAAAAAAATAGTTCGTTCTAAATTTGTACATGACTCAATATCTTATTTTTTAAATCCCATATAGTATCAAAAAGTATTAAATTATTAATGCACACAAAGTCACAATCAATGATTTATATTAAATAAAATTGCATTGACTAACTATTTGGAATAAATCATGGATTATGTATACTGTATAGTATATAATTCGTATGCACACAATCCATGATTTATGTTTTAAAAGACATATGAACACAATCCATATCTCTGTGTACAATCTAACTTTTCGAAATAAATCTAAACAAAAATTGAATAGTTTATAATTTCAAAGTTTGCAATTCAAATCCAACATAAAATAATATTAATCAAAATAATTAAGTAGAAACAATTTTGATTGGTTTTATGCTTAGTTTTACTAACTTTGCCATTACGACCAACAATTTTTCACTAACAATCGGTTTGGTGACAGAACCGATTAATAACTTTGCCATTACGGCCAACAATTTTTCACTAACAATCGGTTTGGAGACAGAACCGATCAATAATTTTCTAAACCGTACTATTGTAAACCGGAATGTTGGTTTATATGATTAAGATCACATTGGTATAACTCTACGTGTCTCGTCCAATCACATTTCACAGCGTCAAGGAAATAAATATTAGATAATTAATAAATTTTAATAAGAGGAAAAAAAAACATTCATCTTCTTCTTCTTCGTCGGAGTCGGAGCAGAGAAAGGTTTTGGAGATCGAGACCAAACTCCGATTGAAAGAGGATGCATTCTTTTGGTTACAGAGCGAATGCTCTACTCACATTCGCCGTCACGATTCTAGCTTTCATTTGCGCGATTGCTTCCTTCTCTGATAACTTCAGTAACCAAAATCCCTCTGCTCAGATCCAGGTATGCCTAATTGTTAATTGCAGAGATCTCTTATTGTATCATGGATCTATGTGTGCATGTTTTACTTCAAGTTGTTTTAGATCCTTAATTTTGCTGGATTCTGGCGTTGTAGTTGGAAAATTGTAATGGTTAGAGGGAATTTTAAGGATTGTTCTGGAAGTTTGTTCTTTGAGTTTGAAGAAACTTTTGTGGAGCCTGATTTTTTTAATGATTGTTCTGTGGTTTGCAGATATTGAATATCAATTGGTTTCAGAAGCAACCTCATGGAAATGATGAGGTAAGGTTTCATACTCTTGCCTCTTCTTACGGCTTTCTGTGTCTTCACTGTAAGTTTCTATGATTTGAGCCACCAATATATATGCTCTGGTGTGCTGAGTTATGTTTATCTGGTCACGCTTAGTGGGTAAAATTATGCTTATTTTAGCATAAACTTTAATGAGATTAGGTTTTGTATCACACCGATCTTTAGTTGTTTAGTAAGATGACAGAAATTCTTGGTAAAACACTCTAAATCGTCTTCTTTAGTGAAGTTTTCCTTAGAGTAGCATAAATTTTGGCTTTTTTCTTGATGGTTGAATAAGGTGGCACTTGTTGGTATGAGACTTTATTGAGAGTCATATTAAGCTTAGCGTTCATTGAATTTGATGGCCATAGGGGTTTAGATGCAACTGTTTCTTTGAACATTGTAGAAATATATAAAGATTTTACATTAGCCTACTCTTGAAAGTCAAATTGTCGAATTTGATTATATTATACTCTAGAGGTGATATTAGTTAATGAGTTTATACTCGGTTATTTACAGCTTATTCATATACCAGTTAACGTGTCTCATATATTCTAACTTCTTAGCATTTAACGTGTTTGCAGGTCAGCTTGACACTGAACATAACAGCTGACTTGCAGTCACTATTTACTTGGAACACAAAGCAGGTATAGCATTTGACAATACACCAATCCATCTCTTTTGCTATAACCTGAAGTTTTCCCAATGTTGTTGTATACCACTTTGTATGGTCGGATAAACATAAAACCAACACTAACGAAAACATTTGCAGGTATTTGCTTTTGTAGCAGCAGAGTATGAAACCTCCAAGAACGCCCTGAATCAGGTATAAATCTATGTTGCTTCAAACGCTTTAATTTTATATAGCCTACTGCTCTCGTCAGAGCTAAGAACTAGTTAAGGGTTATGTGGCTTTAGTGTTACTCGCTTCTTCATGCCTGTCATATAGATTGGGACCCCTTTTGTTAATATACCATTAACATTTGACATTTTTCTTAAGGTTTCACTATGGGATGCCATAATACCAGAGAAAGAGCATGCCAAATTCTGGATACAAATCTCAAACAAGTACCGTTTCATAGATCAGGTACATAAAGCACTTTCTGTGATCCCCTCTTGAAATACCAGTCCTTCATGTAATTCTGAAGGTATCTGATTTTTGTGAATGGGATTCATTCTAGGGACATAACCTCCGAGGGAAGGACTTTAACTTGACATTGCACTGGCATGTCATGCCCAAGACAGGCAAGATGTTTGCTGACAAAATAGTTATGTCTGGTTATCGTTTACCTAATGCATACAGATGAAGATGAAGAGCCTCCTCCTGCATCATCTAAGGTTAACAAAAAATCTCTTAAATTAGGAAAGAAGAGAGTTATATTTCAGGTGTTAAGTTAGACTTGCTGATCTGTATACTGGCATGAAGTTAAAAACATTGTTTTGGAATGAATTATGAGCCAAGAACATATGAGATTGTCGTCGACTCTTTGATTAGCTTCATACGAACATAACTCTGCATATACCCGATCAAAATTTGATCGCATTCATAAACCGAGCCTCGAACTCCATAAGAACATGTAACATAAGAAACAAGAAAGTGGAAACAACATGGTCTGTTGTCTAATCATGAAGATAGGTATGAGTTGGTAAACAAAACTGGAATCGTTCATCAAATCCAATTGCAGACAAATTCAACAAAGTTTAGCAAAAAAAATCTCAATTGAAAGATAATGGAGTAAACAACAGAATCACTAATCTTCCTCTCTATTTACACTCTTCTACGACTTCTCTTATTACCAAGAAGAACTGAAGAACAAGATCTAACTCTTGAAGCTAACTTCACAAAATTCTCTTTCTTGTATCCAAAAACCAATGAAGCAACGACGCAGAGAAACCCAAACACCAAAAATCTAGCTTCTCTCTTCAACTCTTTAACCACAGTGACACCAAATAAACAAAGCCCCAAAACCTTCAAAACCAATTCACTCTTAATCTCTATCCCAGAGATTTTGCAAAAACCATAAATCCAAAGAATCACACAAACAAAAACCAAAATTGGCACTTTGTTCTTTTTCCTTCTCCATCCATCAAATCTTCCCCATCCTCTCCAAAACCCTAACCCTCCTCTTCCTCCTCCTCCTCCATCTACGCCGCCCAAATCAGCAATGACAAGATCCAAGGGCTGTGGTAAAATCTGGAGATTAGGTGCCAATAAAGACAGTGAATTGAACAGAAACCTCGTGATTCTTCGATACCCAACTCTTTGTTTCCTCTTCTTTGCACAAAGAACCAAACTTTGAAACTGGGTCCGATGTGAAATCGAAGAAGAAACTCGAGAAATTGATGAAAGTCTCAGACTTTTTTGTGGATTAAGAAAATGAAACCTACTGAGATGCGATGTCAGATGAAGAAGAGTCATTACCGCAATTTCTGTCTTCTCGTTTCTTTTCTAATCCCAGTTTGGTTAGAGACAAAAGAAATAGCCGTTGCTAATGCGTATGGGATTTGTTTCTTCGAACCATACCAAACCAAACCGAAAATCAAGAACCGGTAAATTCAAATTGAAAGTGAAACTTTCTTAACAAAATTCTCACATTAAAAGACGAATTGAGTTTAAACCACGGTTAAACCATGCTAAACCGAGTAAAATTACATTTATATATTTTTAACCGGAAATGTTAAACCAGAACCGGTTATTTAACACTATTATCCTCGAAGAGGTTACTTGAACACGATTCTCGTTGGCTTCAGACATTTTCCATCTTCTAGGTTTCTTTCTTTCTCAGCAATTTCCAGGTACGCTGTTTCTGTCTATTCAATTTCTGCTTTTCTGTTGAATTCGCATTGCCGGAGGTAAGAAAATGAAGTCAATGAGAAGAAAAGAACGATTTTTTTTTTTAATTCCCAACTTGTGTTCGATCTCTGAGCAGCTCTTATCTGATACAACCATTTTTTTGGATATAATATCTAAATTTGTAGTCTTTAGTTTAATTCAGATCCCAATTATAATAATGCCCTTTTGATCTGATCCACATTGCGTATCAAAGGCTATTATTATTTTATTCCCAGAGTTCAATTATTTAGTTGGTAGAATCTCTCTGTGTTGTTGTGAATCTGTCTGTTTATGTAAATCAATTCAAAAGGTTGTGACTTTTGTGTTTGACTTAGGAAAATGGAAGTGAAAGCTAGAGCTCCTGGGAAGATCATACTTGCAGGGGAACACGCTGTTGTTCATGGATCCACCGCTGTAGCTGCCGCCATTGATCTCTACACTTACGTTACTCTCCGCTTTCCTCTTCCATCAGGTTCCTTTTTTTTCCATATTCTGAGGATTTTTTGTCTTGGTGTTATTGCTACTTTGAGATCACCAAACCTGTCATTACTGTATTGAACTCATGAGTGAATTGTTTAGCAAAAGATCTGAGCTTTTTCTAATTCACTTGGGGATATAGCATATGCATGAGTTTACATTTGTTCAAATTTGGTTTGGGTTCTAGACTTTGAATGTTCATGTTATGATTGTCTTTGTGTTAGCTAATGTCACCAAGTAATAGTATTATCAAAGGGCTTGAGGCTGTGTTAAGATGGTAGAGTATCCTGCCTTCTATGTACTACGGGTGGTTAATTCATTCTGCGCTCGTGCTTACTAGATTCGAGTTCAAACAGCTAATGAAAATGTGATTTCTTAAGTGCCAATAGGCAGATTTGTAGCAAATGACTTGACCTTATTACTGAATTCAATTCATGTTTGATTATACTCTTTTGTCCCATAGAAACAAATCTGAAAGCTTTATGTTTCTTTATTTTTTCTGACAGCTGAGAACAATGATAGGCTTACACTTCAGCTCAAGGACATTTCCTTGGAGTTTTCATGGTCCTTAGCCAGAATCAAAGAAGCGATTCCTTATGATTCAAGCACTCTCTGCCGTTCTACGCCGGCTTCATGTTCAGAGGAGACCCTTAAATCAATTGCAGTTTTGGTTGAAGAGCAAAATCTTCCAAAGGAAAAGATGTGGCTCTCCTCTGGGATCTCCACGTTTCTCTGGTTATACACCAGAATTATAGGGTACATAACTCTAAATAGTTGACATTTCTATGTTCTTGCAAACATTTTTTCCGAGTTCTTCATCTTGTTGTGTTTCACGTTTCTTGTTTTTTAGGTTCAATCCGGCTACAGTAGTCATTAACTCTGAGCTTCCATACGGGTCTGGCCTCGGTTCATCAGCAGCTTTATGTGTAGCTCTCACAGCTGCTCTCCTTGCTTCTTCTATTTCAGAGAAAACCCGTGGTAACGGTTGGTCATCTCTCGATGAAACCAATCTTGAGTTGCTAAATAAATGGGCTTTCGAAGGCGAAAAGATCATCCATGGGAAACCTTCTGGGATAGACAACACCGTCAGTGCATACGGTTTGTTCTAACTGTAAAACTCCAAATTCTCGGATCAAAGTTTCAATAATATGTTAGAGAAAACCGTTTCTGTTTCGTGGTGGTTGCAGGCAACATGATCAAGTTCTGCTCAGGCGAGATAACTCGGTTACAATCCAACATGCCTCTGAGAATGCTAATTACCAACACTAGAGTTGGGCGAAACACAAAAGCTCTGGTCTCTGGTGTGTCACAGAGAGCGGTAAGACATCCTGATGCGATGAAGTCAGTGTTCAACGCCGTGGATTCTATAAGCAAAGAGCTCGCTGCGATCATTCAGTCTAAAGACGAGACCTCAGTTACAGAAAAAGAAGAGAGAATAAAAGAACTCATGGAGATGAACCAAGGTCTGCTCCTGTCAATGGGGGTTAGCCACAGCTCAATCGAGGCTGTGATTCTAACCACGGTCAAGCACAAGCTTGTCTCCAAACTTACAGGAGCTGGTGGCGGCGGCTGCGTCCTCACTCTATTACCAACCGGTAAACTTTGTCAGGAACTTTCAATCATCCTTTTTGTCAATTTCGGTTCTTTATTCTTAAATTAACCCCTCTCTGCAAAACAAACTCGTTTCAGGGACGGTGGTGGACAAAGTGGTGGAGGAGCTCGAGTCCAGCGGTTTTCAGTGTTTCACGGCATTGATTGGTGGTAACGGAGCTCAGATTTGCTATTGATCAGGTCGGAAAAATCATATTTGGCCTCTCACCATTCTTAAACTTGCTGACGTGTACGTCAAGAAGGCTGCAATTAGAAATTCAAAGAGTCGATTTTTTCTTATAAATGATGTGTTGAATGTAAAATTGCTTTATTATTATACCATGTGACAAATAATTGAAAAAAGCAAAGATTGTTTAGTTTTTTTTTTTGTATTTTGAAATTGTTATGTTTCATGATGGGAAATATAAAATGACAAAGTTTTTACTTAGATTGTCACATTGATCACATTATTTCCTCGTATATTCATAGTTTGTCCAACTTCATCATTTCATAGATATCATAAGCTGGTCTTTTGGCATGTTCATGCATTCTAAGTAACAATCTGTATAATGGTAAGCTTGCAAGACCAAGACGATGCAAATCTCTAACATATGCAGTTGCTTCTTCAATTTTCTCCTCTTTCTCAAAGTACTCGGCAATCGCCATGACGATGTTATGGGATGGCCTCCAATGACACCGCCTCATTAGTACAAACACTTGGTGCATAGCATCAATGGCTTTCTCCATATTCTCACATTTCACCCATCCCTCCATTAAGATTTCCCAGGTCTTGTAGTTTGGAGTACCTCCTCTCTCCAACACACAACCATGCAATGACTCGGCTTTCCGGATTTCTCCATTACGCACATAAGCACCCAAAAGAACATTGGAGACCCTAACATCATAGTTAAAACATTGAGCCTCCCACTCACTAAACACCCTTTCAGCCTCTTCAAGATCACCAGTTTTCACCAAAGACGACAATACACATATGTAGTTCACACAACTAATCCTACCACAAACCGATTTAGAAACTTCCCACAAACGAACAACTCCTTCCTTATTCCCTAAAGACGCATAAAGCGTGATAAGAAAGAAATATCCAAGCCTATTACTTCTATTCAACATCTTTTCCGCATCCTCAAGCACCAACCTAGCCTTCTCATCAAAACCACTCTTAATATAAACATTAGCTAAAGTACACAACGAACTCCACCCAACTTCAACACTCTTATCACCAACCATTTCCTTATAAACCGTTTCCACAGCCGCAACTCCAGACACTTCACAACATGCATTCATCCAAAGATTATACGAAAGAACGTTTCTTGGTATCTTATTCCCTTTCATCATCGAAACAACCATAACTACTTTCTCATACTGACCACTAGCTTCATAAAGCTTCATCATTTCGTTAAACGGGTGTGGAGTAACAAGAAACCCTAATCCATTCAACTTCTCCATTAGAGCTTCCGCTTCTTTAACCATTTTATTCTTCACATAAGCACGAAGAAGCGGAAGATAAGCCGATTTCGCTACTCTCATAGACACAGAACTATGTAGCAGCTTCTCAAAATACTCCTCTCCTTGTTTCAAGCCATGAGTTTTGATGATCAAATCCAATCTAAGAGCAATGTCATAAACACTAAATTCAATATCTTTTTGATTCTCCATCCACTCCATCATCTGTATATACACACATTACTGGCAAAATCAAAATCAAAAGCTTAGTTCTCAGTTTTAATTAAGGGAAAAATTTCAAACCTGGAGAGCGAGATCGTAACGATTTGATCTAATGAGACGCTTGGAAATCAATCGGAGCTCCGATAAAGAGACGGCATGACCCGAATCGATCCGTTCCTGAAGCAGAGAGGTAACGCTGCGTCGTGGACCGTTCTTTCTCAGTATCTCCTTCAAGCTATTCCGATTTGCGACTGATGACGTGTCCGAACCATCTGCAAGTGAAGACACGAGCCTTGATACTACGCCGGTGGTGTTGAACCTCGTCTTCGCAACCGCAACGCAACGAATCAGCATTTGGATTTTGGAGCCGCCGCGAAACTGGTTCGGTCTTTCTCGAGAATCTCAGAGAAGAGACGGTGAGAGTGGATTTGGGCCGTATTAAATTAAGTTGGGCTTACCCGGCCCATATCAATAGTTATAAGCCCGTTTAAAGAACCGACGTCGTATGGTCAAAAACCTGAAACATTAGCTTCCTTCTTCTTCCTCACCTTCAAGCGCCGACTTCGTTTTCTTCGAATCCAAATTTCTGTGTCTGCTTTTGATTCACAGAGAAGGAGCAGGAAAGATGTTGGATATCAATCTATTTCGTGAAGAGAAAGGTAACAATCCGGAGATTATCCGAGAATCGCAACGCCGGAGATTTGCCAGCGTTGAAATCGTCGATGAGATCATTAAGCTGGACAAGGAATGGCGTCAGCGTAAGTATCCACGATTGATCCATTTGCTCTCTTTTAACGAATTTTGAGCTTTGATGCTATCAAAATTTGTTGTGTTTCAGGTCAATTTGAAGTTGATAGCTTCAGAAAGGAGTTCAACAAGCTCAATAAGCAAGTGGCGCAGCTCAAAATTGTTAGTTTAATCTCAAATTTTATAGTAATCTTCTGTTAGATCCGTAGTGGTTGCTTTTAGGATCTGGAATTTGAGGATTTACTTATTAGTGTGAATGCCATAGTTGGTGAATGATTTAGTTCGTTTGAGCTGCAACATTGATGGGAGTTAGTAATAGTAGGGTTTTGTTTTTGGTTTCTTTGGAATAGAAAAAAGAAGATGCGAGTGAGATTATTCAACAAACTGAGAAAAACAAACAAGATTCTACTGCAAAGGAGGCTGAAGTTCGTGAAGCTTATGCTGCTTTGAAAGCCAAGTTGGAGCAAGTTGGTAATTTGGTCCATGATTCTGTTCCAGTTGATAAGGACGAGGTTAGTGCCATTTCTTTCCTTCAAAGTTAGAAACTTGATTCATGTGGTGGTGAGAGAGAGATATATTTATGGTGTTTTAATGTATGCAGGCTAATAATCTTGTGATTAAACTGTGGGGTGAAAAGCGGTTTTCTACGCCTGGTCTGAAGCTGAAAAACCATGTGGATCTTGTTGAGCTTCTCGGTATTGCAGATACCAAAAGAGGTAGTATTGACTTGCACTTTGCCGACCTCCTTGCTCTGTGTTAAAGGGTTTTTGTGCTATAGGGTTTCAATTGTAATGCTATTTTGGCCTCAGGTGCTGAAATCGCTGGAGCAAGAGGCTTTTTCTTGAAAGGAGATGGTTTGATGCTTAACCAAGCTCTTATCAACTTTGGGTTAACTTTCTTGAAAAAGAGAGGATTCACAGGATTGCAACCTCCTTTTTTCATGAGGAAGGATGTTATGGCCAAGTGCGCACAATTGGCACAGTTCGATGAAGAGCTTTACAAGGTATTTAATTGTTACAAAACATCTGTGTACTTGTCTTGTTAGAGTAGTTTTATTCATAGAAGATTGTGTTTTTTTTTTGTCCAGGTGACTGGTGAAGGAGATGACAAATACCTCATTGCAACTGCTGAGCAGCCTCTTTGTGCGTACCATATTGATGAATGGATTCATCCGACTGAGCTTCCCCTAAGGTATAAACAAACATAGTAACACCTACTCGCAGCTTTAAGACAATTGTTTCTTTAATGTATTGGGAAAATCCGCCAACATTATGTATTTTTTTGGTCCAGATATGCTGGTTACTCATCCTGCTTTAGAAAAGAAGCCGGTTCACATGGAAGAGACACCCTTGGTATTTTCCGTGTTCACCAGTTTGAGAAAATTGAACAGTTTTGCATCACCGGCCCTAACGAGAATGCCTCGTGGGAAATGCTCGATGAGATGATGAAGAACTCTGAAGATTTTTACCAAGCGGTAATCTCGATACCTTAAGTTAAGAAACCTTATACATTTTAATAGTTTCTAAATAGTCAACTGTGTGGTTTCTCTGCAGCTAAAACTTCCATACCAAATCGTCTCGATCGTCTCTGGAGCATTGAATGATGCAGCTGCGAAAAAGTACGATTTGGAAGCTTGGTTTCCTTCGTCCGAGACATTCAGGGAGCTTGTGTCTTGTTCCAACTGTACAGACTACCAGGCTCGCAGGCTTGAGATCAGATACGGTCAGAAAAAGAGCAATGAGCAGACAAAGCAGTATGTGCATATGCTGAATTCGACACTTACTGCAACAGAGAGGACCATTTGCTGCATTCTCGAGAACTACCAGCGAGAGGATGGTGTCGACATTCCTGAGGTTCTGCAGCCGTTTATGGGCGGAGAGACGTTTTTGCCTTTCAAGGCCAAGCCCGTAGTTGCTGATACCAAAGGGAAGAAATCGAAAGCTTGATTGATGTATTGATTCAGATTAACGACTCTTCTGTTTTCTTGAAATTGATGAAACACTTCGATAAATTTCTTTACTTTGTGGAATTTTTTTGGACTTCTGTTATTTTACCAGGACCGTTATTTATCATCTGATTTCTGCTAGTATTTGTTCCTTTTGTTTGGCGAATCATTGTTAACTTTACTTCAATGATAAATCAAAGACGTAATATAAGTACTACAAATATAAGTTATTTTATTCAATGAGCTAAATTTTTGTATTAATTTCACCAAACTTTTGGCATATTAACAAACTTGAGTTTAGATATCTCAAAAACGTAAAAAAAAAAGAAAAAAAAAAAAGTCTCAAAAATTAA
>Ga0041059_1000442_pt1 | contig 31044 bp, 27 predicted proteins | sample AraColnosormetaG_FD_56232 | JGI IMG/M metagenome (GOLD analysis project Ga0041059, IMG submission 56232) | Arabidopsis roots microbial communities from North Carolina, USA - Col MF nosort | ecosystem: Host-associated > Plants > Roots > Unclassified | place: USA: North Carolina | collected...
CTTATAAGTAATAACAAACAAACAAAAACTATTTAGCTTAATGGTAAAAAGCATGAGTCTATATAGAGAAGGGTTCATAATTTAAAATTAGTTTGAATGTTGTTTGTTATTAAGTGAGATACATTTTAAAATAATTTAGTGAGATAAATATATCGTTAATATTATGCATGTGCTGATTATTATATGACCAATTATATGACCCATCAATAGTTGTCAACATTTTCTTGGTGGATCGACGAGGACGAACCCAATGATTTAGAAACAGGGATGATATATAACAAGTAAGTATAGTCGCAAGTGTCCCTGATCTATAGTCATACAAGGTAAGGCCCACTGCTGAAAAGAGAAGTGGCGGTCGGATTTAAAACAATACAAGTGAAGTAGTGTATCGAGCCCTTTGTAACATGAGATTGTATAGATCCCAGTAAGAGATGGTAGATTTTTAATCTGAGATAAGAAACTATCTCTATTTGGAAATCAGAGAATACTTTAGCAGGGGAGAGGGATGGGAGCTACCTCGAGGGCATCAAGTTCTTCAAAACTGGAGAATCATCTTTGATTTGGATATCAGAAAGAGAAGATATATCTATGGTTATAGTGGCTGAGACAAACGATTCTCTCTCCCAAGGATCATTGGGACTGCCTTGGCCATCTGGACTGCAAGGTATAAACAGGAAGAAATAAAAACAACAAAAATATCAAGGATATAGCACTACCAATATGATAAATGCATTGACAAAATCAGTCTTTTAAGTACAAAAATACTTTTGGTGAAGGGAAAACTAATAAAGGAAACTTGTGCTATTGAAGCGGACAAACAGCTACCCACACACCATTGTGGGGGAATTTTGAGAAACAGATTTGAGACTTTTTATTGTTGATAGTAACATATACATAATGCTCTAGCTTCTTCTTTCTATGCGACGAATCAACAATATTGTCCATGCTATCAACAATACAAATAATAGCTAAAACCCCAAAAATCATAAAACTAAGCAACAAGCTAATCTTCTTCAGTTTCAGAGCAAGAATCAAAATGTACAGTATTTAAAAGAGCTAGACAGACTTTAACGTAGAAGAAAAGAATCAATCTCCAGAGCCTTCCTTAGTCATCTCTGCTTCCTTTTTTTGCATCTTCACGTAATGTTGGTTATGCGATTTAACTTGTTATGGATTCCTAGTCTTTACAAATTCTCTAGATATGACCTCCCAAGCTCCTGGCCCTTTCGACTTTAGTCCTTCAAGAAAGAGTCTGAAAACGTACACCAAAGTAAATGGATAATCAGATGAGAGATTCATCATATGATCTATATTTACCAAATTAGCAACTTTAAACAATTAATGCCTAAGCAAAGCCAAGACCTCCATCTAACATTCATCATCTTAAATTAGCAAGAAGACAACTTACTCGTGTTCTTGGGCTGACCAACGAGTTCCCTTCTTCGCCACTATCGGCGTCGCTGAACGTGGTGAGTACTCGGGCACAACATCTCTGCCGGATTCGATAACAGCAATATCTTGGAGCAGCTTATCGTAGTGGTATTTGATCTCATCCACCGACGTTCTCATTTGTGCAGCGATAATCTCCAGCTTTGCCGGCGAATCCGGGACTTGCACGAGTGCAACCTCGAAAGCTTTGTTCTCCTCCCAAGTCCACTTCATCGTACCAGCCATTGTAGCCAAGAAAAGAAAGAAAAAGAATTGAGAGAGAGAGAGAGAAAGATCGAGCGAGTGTAACGACGTGGAGTTGAATCTGTTACGTAACAAGAATCTTTGCGATTTATATCTTTATACAGCAACAACACATTAAACCAAGAAATGAACCAAGATTACATCTTAATTAATTCATAAACCGGACATTCCAGAGCCCTTAACCGGAATTATATTAGTATATCACTATATACATGTTAATAATAGCCTTGATAAAATAATAGCAAAACAGATTAGCCTTTTAGTTTTTGACGTCATGCATGCACTTGTGGGTCTGTGAAAATCTCGCGTTTTCTCGTGGAAAAGTGGATCGCTTACAAAACCTCAAGATATCTTTTTTTTTTTTTCAACTTGAACCTCAAGGTATCTAAGCCTTTAAACAAACTCTCTTCTACGTTTTATAATCAACAGAAAAATGTTAAAATATAAAACTTCAAATACAAATTAACAATTATCAAACTAGCCAAATGTTATATTTCAAACATCATTGTTCATTGACTTTTTACATGTTTTCAAATATTTACTTTAATACAAAATAAACAAAATACTAGTGGCGTATAAAATATCATAAAACACGAGCAAATATCGGAGGATACTAGAAAACATATAAAGTTGAAAATAAACTAACTCCGTGTATAAAGAGGAAGAAGTTATCTTATGACTAGAAAATATATATATATATATATATATATAATATTAAAAGTGAGAGCACGGGTCGGAGCAAACAATAAAACCCTAATTAACAATCAAAGCCACCTGATAGAGATGAGAAACACATTGATGTTGTCGGACCTTCCAGGAGATTTGTTAGAGGAGATACTTTGTCGCGTTCCTGCCACATCTCTGAAGCAGTTACGATCTACTTGCAAACAATGGAACAATTTATTCAACAATGGGAGATTCACAAGAAAACACTTGGATAAAGCCCCAAAGGATTTTCAGAATCTCATGTTGAGCGACTCTAGGGTATTTTCGATGAGTGTCAGTTTCCATGGAATTCCATCTGTAGAGGCCACATGTGAACTTAGCCTAATCGACTCTTTTTCTAGTTTTGAAGATAAATTCGAGATTTCTCAAGTCTTTCACTGTGACGGCTTATTGTTATGCACCGACGCAGACAACACTAGAATCGTGGTTTGGAACCCGTGTACTGGTAAAACTAGGTGGATTGAACCCAATAATCGTTGCTACTACTATGCTTTTGGATCCTACTTGGACAAATCCTACGGTAATAGCTACAAAATATTGAGCTATAGTGGTTATGGCTACGAGAACCAAGAACTCGCAATCTATGAGATTAACTCTCAATCATGGAGGTTTCTTGATGTCACTCGTGACTGCATCCTCGAAAGATATACTGATTACGGTGTGTCTTTGAAGGGACATACTTACTGGTTTGCGTCAGATGAGAAAGAGAAAAATCTCAGCGTATTTCTAGTCAGTTTTGATTATACAACTGAAAGATTTAGACGTCTACGTCTCCCGTATCAGTGCCCTGATTATAACACTGCGTCTTTATCCGTTGTTAGAGAAGAGAAACTTGCGGTGTTGTTACAACGCGAAAATACATCAAGGACAGAGATATGGGTGACAAGTAGGATTGGTGAGACCAAAGTGGTGTCGTGGAGCATGGTCTTAGCAGTGGATTTCCCGTCCGAACTATTCATTTTGTCTGGCATAAGTTTCTTGGTCGATGCGGAGAAAAAATTCGTCGTATGTTGTGATAATTACTTCGGAGAGGATGAATACGATACCAAAAACTTGGTTCACATTGTTGGAGAGAACAACAAAGTGAGAGAAGTTAATTTCGGAGTATCCGAATCATCTTGGCCATTTTTGTTTAATTATGTTCCAAGTTTGATTCAAATCTGGGAAGGTGTAGGAGGCAAAAGAAAGAGAGTCGAATAAGTAAGCTTCACGCAAACCTGTTTTTTTTTTTTCCTTCTCACCGTTATCTTTGGTCATATCTAGTTATGTTTTGACTAACAAATGTTTCATACATACTTGTTGCATTACTTTAAGACAGTTTTTTTTTTTTTAATAGTTTCGTGATCAAAAAAGATCTGCATTAATGCCGCCTCCAGCAACATGGGGGTTTCATTCTTCTTTTCTTAACACATACAAAGACAGAAAAAGCAATTAACCTAATGAAGAGACCAAACAAACATAATGAAGAGCTACGTGTACGTTCCAAGTCTAGTTCCCCTTCCAGGATAAGATGGTTGTTTCGTGTTTCTAAGCTTAATTGGTATGTGATTGTTCATCTTCTGCCATCATATATGATAGTGCATATGTATTGAAATTGACTTTGGTTTTTGTGATACAACCTGGACACGTTTTAGGTCTTTGTCCACAGTTGTATCAGTTTCGGTCATGTTTGTGGTATCAACAAAACTAAGATACACACATTCCAAGTATACATGACAAATTTCACTCTATGCTACAAATAACCAAGGTTTGTACTAAAATCCAAATACAAAGAATTTGGATGAACCTTACAGAAGCTATATGGAACATTCTAACTTGATATACTTAATTTGAATAAACAAAAAAAGAAGTCATTATTTAGTTATTGAATACTTTTTTTCCCTTGACCTTACAGATTACTGATTACCATATACATACATATATGTGAATTTTTGAAGAAGACAACATTGCATTTGTAACATACATTGCAAATGAGTAACAATGACCAACAACATTAACAGATTGTTTACCAAGACTTACAGTAAATGTACAATGTTCAGTTTGTATAGATAGGGTCCTTATATATGCTGAGTCAAAGATGTCAATCCTAAAGGAAAGGAAGACGAGTAACGGCATTCCCCCACAAACGCTATCATCTGCTTATTTCTTTTCGGATGAAGGTGGCAACATTTTCTTGGTGGATCGACGAGAAAGTATCTGAAGCCGCACTTTAAGGTGAGTGCCGAGATTCTACCGCGAGTTGATAACTCTATACTAGCTCTAACTCTACACATAAACATAACACACAAACTTATACAAAGATAAACGTAACACACAAATATCTGAACAGAGATTCAATTGTCATACACATAAGCAAAAACAGCAAGAATTGTGAACCAGAGTGATCCACATGTGTATTTCACATATCTGAGTCGATCTCTAATACCCTCTCGTGGTGTACCATATATTTGGATTAAACTAAATGATAGCATATTTTTGTAAATTATCTTAAAAATAAAAATTTAATTACTTTTTTTTAGTAAAAATATAAGTCTATGTACCGTGATTAATATATCTAGTTAATTAACAAAGTTGATAACTATTCCGTTATTATTACACTTTGCAATGTCGATCACATCAATAAACGCATTGTCCCTTTCCCTTTTCGTATCCGCCGGAAAAAAATAACGTCTTTTTTTTTTTCTTCCAATCTCTCTGTCTCTCTCCCCAATTCCCAGATTCTCATGTAAGCTCTCTCCAAGGATTTGATTTCTGTATAATGTTTGCGAATTGAGACTAAGAGCCCTCTCGATTTCGATTTTTGTTCGTCTGGATCCTTTGCGTTAGGTTTTTTCTTCTCGTATAATTAGGGCTTCCGATTTGTTTACCCTTAGTTCATTTTCTCTAAATTTTGGTTTTTGATTGATGGGTTTTCTTGATTTAGCAATTTTTAAGATTTACTTGAAAGATTCCGTAATTTTGTTCTGATTCGGATTCTTTGATCTGTGCTCACTAGCTCTCTACCAAAGCAGCTTCCTTTTCTGATCCCTAGTGTTCAATTATGTGAACAGATTGTTTACTTTAGCTTCTCTTCCTTTTCATTCTAGTTTTGCAGAGATTTTAGGAGGAACATGATTGTTTGAATTGGGAGAGACATTGGTTCGTGTAAAATGCGGGTGCTTGGTTTGAGCTCAAGCTTATGCTCTGGTGAGGATAAGGAAGAAGAAGAGATTAATGGAGAAGGCTCTCTCACGCCTGTTTATCTCAACGTCTATGATCTAACTCCTGTCAACAATTATCTCTATTGGTTCGGCCTTGGCATATTTCACTCTGGCATTGAGGGTAATTGTGGCTTCTTCTCTATTACTTACTTGACCTAACTAAATTTTTCTTTGTCATTGCTTTCTATTTGCTTTCATCCATATCTGGTTTATCATGTTATCAAAGTACTTCTAGCCTTGAATAGGAACAATGATATTCCTCAATTGTTCTCCACAAGTTGTGATTTATTATTCATTAGGTGAAAATGGTGTTTATTATATTAGCTATGGAATACATTATTAGAAGGAAAAAGTGGAACAAGTTTTGAGGAATCTAGAATGGAATGCTTTTTCAAATCCTGCCTTATTGTCTGAAGCATTCTCTTTCAATAATTAGAACTTGCCTGATGAGTTATATAACTGTACTTCTGCTGAAACTGTTATTGTTGCTAAATGTTCATCTAATGTGGAGTTTTTTTTCACTTTGCCATGTGTACTACTAGCTCATGGTTTCGAATATGGATATGGAGCTCATGAGTATTCGAGCAGTGGGGTATTTGAGGTTGAACCTAGGAGCTGTCCAGGTTTCATCTTTAGGCGCTCAGTTTTGTTGGGAACCACCAGCATGTCTCGCTCTGATTTCCGCTCCTTCATGGAGAAGCTTTCGAGAAAGTATCATGGGGACACATACCATTTGATTGCCAAAAACTGTAACCATTTCACTGAAGAAGTATGCTTGCAGGTAACAGGAAAGCCTATTCCTGGATGGATTAATAGGATGGCTCGAGTTGGTAAGATAACTTTCTTATTCCAGCTTATTATTTCTTTACTGGTTCTTGTTGTTTGGCATATCTTTTTACATGGTTGCTTGTTCTTGAATTTTTTCAGGTTCGTTCTGTAACTGTATCCTTCCAGAAAGCATACAGCTCTCATCGGTTAATCATCCTGAAGCCCTCGAGTTCTCTGGTAAGTTAATCATGTTCGCTCTTCTTCACCTAAAAAAAACTGCAATAGGCATTTGGATTTCGGATAAACCAGTTGTGTTTCATCTCCATTGTAGATGATAACGATGGATCAGAAGAATCAGTTGCATCTTCTGTGTCATACGAAACAGATGGAGAAGGATCGGATCATCATCTCATAACAGCACCAAACAGCGATATTGCGTATCTACAGGACAGACCAGTGAGACTTGCCCGTGAGCTCCTCCAAGAACCAACCGATGATACATCTCCGCAGTACTTGTTGAAGCGGTCCTGATCATCACAAGCATCAACAACTTGTGTTGTCTGTAAACAGTGAGGCAATGGGTCCATATATTGAGTATTCTTTGGATCTATAAGTGTAAAAAAAGATTTAAGATTTAAATCAGAACCCATCTGAGATGTTGGATTGTAGTGTAAGATTTAGAGACAAATGGTGTGACAAAAATTGTGCCTTCTTCTTCTCCCAATGTGAGTTCACATTTCAGTGTCATAATTCGTAAGATTTGCGAGACTAATAATTAGTTTTGATTTTTCTATTCAATTTACAGACAGTTAATGGTTATGGATTTTCAGACATTCTTTGTTCTTCGGTTCACTCTTCGCAGCTATATTTTATTGGAGGCGGTAACATAACTTATTGGGCTAGCCTGGGAAAATAATTATACATTGGGCCCATTATTTTAAATAACCTTCATCGGCCCAGTTTGTGTGTAAACAGTTATGATCAGATCCAGACCGTCCAAAAATAGGGAGGGGTGACTCTCGAACACGATGCTCTGAAGACTGAAAAAGGCGTAAACTTTTTTCACCTGGCTAGGGTTCTTGGTCGTCGTTAACTGGTACGTTTCAATGGTCTCTCTGTACTATCATTTCTGCGAAATGGGTCTTCTCTTTGGAGGCTAATCGACGTTGTGCTTAATCTAATTGCTCTTTTAGGTTGTTTAGAGGAATATATCACAGGTTTTCAATTAGATTGATCTGCTTAGTTTTGTAATCAGTGTAGGTTACCAGTGAATCATGAACTTCCGTTAGGGTTATAAGCTCTCTGTTTCTTTTCCTGACTTATCAATGTCACTAATTTAGATTTGATGCGTAGTTTAGCTTTTGAAGATCAGGGAACTGAATATATCTGGTTTAAGGAAGCTTTGAATTTTCTGCTTGCCATGGACATTCGACTTATCAGTATTTTTGTACATTTTGGTTAATGTTTATCGAATTGGTTTGATCAGTCTGTGGATTTTAACTTTACAAGTTAAGATGCTATTCTTTTAGGTCTAGTTGATAGGTCATGGATTTGTTGTTATATGGAGTCTAGACATTTTGCCACTGCTTTAGTGTTCTTAGCTTCTAAGGGTTTCGTTGATATATTGTACTGGGTTTATCGTTTCCAGGCATCTAGTATGGCTTTCTGCACTAAACTTGGCGGTCACTGGAAACAAGGGGTAAATGTTCCAGTGTCATCAATGCTCGGTTCTCTTCGCTACATGTCCACAAAACTTTATATTGGTGGTAAGTATAACTTCCTATCAGATTGTTTCATTTTCTTACTCTTCGCAGCTGTGGATGTTTTCTTTCTCTTGTATAGCAGTTTAAATGTTTTGGTCACTTTTATAATTTTGGTCCCAGGCCTGTCCCCTGGAACTGACGAGCACTCCTTGAAGGACGCTTTCTCTAGCTTCAATGGAGTGACAGAGGGTATGCCCTGGATCTTACTATCTTTCTTTTCACTGTTCTACAATAGAACGTGGTTTTGTTTGTGCTAGTTAATGTATAAACCATTCAAGGATGTGTGGTTGGATTGAAGCCGTCCTATTCATCATTATACCATGAATGATTGATGGTGATGACCATTTTTAGTATGGTATTTGTGTTTTGCTTTGGTTTGCCTCGGGACTTAACTCTCTTGTTGAGTACAGTTAATATATTCAGTCATTTCATTACTTGCGTATTTAACCAGAACCTTGCCGTATCTTTTTTCTGTGCAGCAAGAGTCATGACAAACAAAGTGACCGGGAGGTCTAGAGGTTATGGATTTGTTAACTTCATAAGCGAGGATTCTGCCAACTCTGCTATTTCAGCAATGAATGGACAGGTTAGAAATCTAAAGAATCATTGATCTATCTATTTACCTATCATGTCAATTGCTGTGTTGTATGGTTAATCTTCCCCTTTTGTTGGTTTTGGGATGGTGAAATAGGAGCTGAATGGGTTTAACATAAGTGTGAACGTTGCAAAAGATTGGCCAAGTTTGCCATTGTCTTTGGATGAGAGTATAGAAGAAGCTGAGAAGAAAGAAAATAAGATGATGAGCCGATCTGTATGGAAAGATCCATTCGTTGATGCGTTCCTGATGAAGAAGAAGAATGCAGCTCTGAACAGGAAAATATGGTCAAGGAGATCGACGATTCTTCCCGAGTATGTTGATTCGGCGGTGAGAATCTACAACGGCAAAACTCATGTGCGTTGTAAGATCACAGAGGGGAAAGTTGGGCATAAATTCGGAGAGTTTGCGTTTACAAGAAAAGTGAAGAAGCATGCTAAAGCAAAGTAGCATCTTTGAGAATGAATTGGTCAGCTGCTTGAAAGGATTGTGTTGAAAAGCCAAAAACGAATCAAATCAATAAATTCTCAATAGGTAAAACTCATTAGCTCACATGATCATGTAGACGAATATTGAGCTTTAGAAAGTCTTTAGTTTTCTTGTCGATTTCGTATTTTTGGACCACAAAAGTGCCAATGTTATTTTGGAATTCGATTAACAAATATCAATTGTGGAGCTTCAATAACCAAACGAACGATGCACCTCCATAGTGCTTGTTCAAGAACTTGTATTGTTTATATACAGAAGCAAGCCAATGGGGCCATGTTGAGTATTCTATTCGATCTAAAGATGTAAAAGAAGATTGAAAATGAAATGAGAATCCAGTTTAAGGTGTTGTTGGATGGTACTAGTGATATTAGAGGCAAATGGTGTGAACTTGTTGACAAAATTGTGTCTTCTTCTCTCTTTGAGTTCACATTTCAGTGTCATAATTCGTAAGATTTGCGAGACTAATAATTAGTACAAGAATTTATTAATCAATATTCGTCGTTACTGGTTATGGATTTGATATGTTTACTCAGAAACTGTCGTCTAGGCTTGAAGGGATTTATTATTCAGTTCACATTTTCATGCAATGGAGCCCTCACAAGACCTGTAATAAGACGAGTTCTATTTGTAAGTTTTTTATGATTTATAAAAAGCTCAGAAATTCATTTATAGTCTATAGCTTTTATGGTTTACATCTTGAGCTGAAAAATTAAAACTTTTGCTTGTAGATATTATAACTTACATAAGCTATGAATTATATATATAAATTTGTATTTCGGAGCTAAAAATGTTATAATTTTATTCATAGATTTCATACTTCTATGTTGCTTACCTAAAATGTTAATTCAACCATATATTTTGAGTGTTAAGGGGGTGTAAAAGCATATGGAATTATTTGTGTTAAAATGACAAATCCTCTGTTATTCAATCATCAATATTAAAAAGTTTTATAAAAATCCATTGTTATTGAAATAATGATTCCAAAAAAGTACCATCAAATCCAGTATTATGGAAATATTATAACCACTGGATTTTTGAATGACTTTAAGGTGGTTTATAAGATTTTAACATGTTTTGTTTTTTGGAATTTGGAAGAACTTTAGAACAAATCATAACATTTAATCTAAAATCACCCAAAAATTCATCTAAAAACTCATTAAAATTCGAATCATTCAAACTATATGGTTGGATAACATAGAATTTGTCATTTCAACACCAATCATTTCAATGTGATTTATTGATTATATTTTTTATCATAGAGAGAGCAAAAATCTCTGTCAATGGCAAGTAGGTACCAAGTAGTGGCATGAGAGAGTGATGTCTGGATTTATTGATTTCTTTGGTAGCTTATACTTCCATATGTTTCCTTATTTAATTTTTCATTCCAAATATGGGACAAAGTTATAACAAATAGTATTCGATATCAAACGTCAAAACATGTACTCCCAAATATATTTTATTGGAATATAGTTTTGGAGATATTTTTACCTGGGGGGAGATGGAACCAAAATAAGATCTAGAAATGTGATTGGCTAACGAAAGAAGCACAATAAGTTAACAAGTGACAGTGACAATTTATCCCTCGACAACAACACACATTCACATATATCTTTTTATTTTATTATTTTTCTGTGTGTCTTTAAAGTTTACAGCACAAGTAGTTTCTAAATCTTATAATCAATTTTCATTGATAAACAGAAATTTAAAATATTTAAATAGACAAATAAATGATCAAATCTATATTTCTATACAAGAGTTAATTCACAAAAATTTGTTGTGAAACAAACTCTTTCTATATTTCTATACAAGAGTTAACATATTTCTATATAAGTTATTGTAAAGATCAAAATATGAAAATTATGGTATAAATGCATAGACACATATATACGTGCCCTATTAAAAGAGGCAGCGAGAAGATAATATAGGAGGAAGAGGAAGAAGAAGAAGATGGTGAAGAAGAGAGTTAATGCAACTGCAAGAAGATAGTAACTAATCAGCACCGTCCATTTTTGTCATCTAATTCTTTCTTACTTGGCCGCAACTTCCAACCACATCACACACTCTTTCTATTCCCTTATATATTCCCATCTCAAAAGTTCTTGGAGACACATAAACATTAAAAAAAGAAAAAGAAAAAAACTATAAACATAAACGCCAATCGCAACTTTCTTGTCTTTCAATGGGAGAGAAAGGTTTGAAGCGGTCTGGTGTTGCGGTGGTGGTTGCATTACTAGCCATGGTTCATGTCTCTGTTTCAGTTCCGTTCATAATGCTTCATGGGATCTCAGCTCAATGTTCTAATGCTAGGGATGCTAACTTCACACAGCTTCTCACTAACCTCTCTGGCTCTCCTGGCTTTTGCTTGTAAGTCAATCCACAAAATAGTTTATGCGTTTTGATAACCAAAAGATCGGGACATGTAGAAGAAGAGTTATGTATTCTTGCTATCTATAAGACGATAACGTCCAAAGTGGCTCAACTATGTTGATGGATTTGTTCTAATGAATCCAGAGAAATTGGAAATGGAGTTGCCGATTCATGGTTAATGCCGCTTACACGACAAGCGGAAATAGCGTGTGAGAAGGTGAAGCAAATGAAAGAGTTGAGTCAAGGATACAACATTGTTGGAAGATCTCAGGTTCTTGATACACTTTCTTGAAAATCCTAAAATAGGTTCTTGATCATTATTTACATAGTGTTTAAGTTTCATGGATGTTGATTAATAATGGAACAGGGGAACCTAGTGGCTCGAGGCTTGATCGAGTTCTGTGACGGTGGCCCTCCGGTTTACAACTATATATCCTTGGCCGGTCCTCATGCTGGCATCTCCTCTGTTCCTATGTGTGGTGTAAGTTTTTTTTATAAATCTTTTTTCTCTAAATATTTTTTCTATGATTTTAATTTAATCAATCAATCACAGTAACAACATTGTCTTTTTCTTGTTAAAGTCTGGTTTATTCTGTAAGTTAGCAGATGAGCTAATCAAGGGAGATATCTATAGCGACTTCATTCAAGTATAAATCTCTTTCTGTCTTTTTTAGGATTAAATCCTCAGTAGTTACAAATTAATTAACATATATCTTTAATAACCCTGCAGGATCATCTTGCTCCTAGTGGTTATCTCAAAATTCCTACTGTATGTCTACTCACCAAATATATTTTGATGATAAAAAAACTACTTCAAAATTTGAGATATCACAAAATCTTTGTTTTTGATTTATCAGGATATGACAAAGTACTTGGGAAGCTCTAAGTATTTACCTAAGCTTAACAATGAGATACCAGACCAAAGAAACCAAACTTACAAAGACCGTTTCACCAGTTTACATAACTTGGTTCTTATCAAGGTTTGGTCTCCTAAAAACCATCTAGACTTTTCAATTATCTTTTGATTCCTCTCTTGATGATTCGGTTTTTGTTTGTTTTACAGTTTCAGGGCGACAAGGTTATAGTTCCAAAAGATTCATCTTGGTTCGGGTTTTATCCGGATGGTGAATTCGAACCTCTTCTCTCTGCTCAACAGACAAAGCTCTATACAGAGGATTGGATCGGTCTGAAAACATTGGATGATGCGGGAAAAGTGAAGTTTGTGAGTGTAGCCGGTGAACATATCAGAATGGTAGATGAAGATGTCGTCAAACACGTTGTACCTTATCTCCAGGACCAACCGTCTTCGGTGCAAAGCTTCAACCGCAAGACGAAGCAGCCCTTGCATGCTTAAAAATAGCAAATACCACAATAGTTATACTTATTCATGCAATATATGTCGAAAAAGCTTAGTGATGATTTTGTAGAATCCTTATTCTTATAGAAATATATACATACTTATCTGAAAAATCGAATTAATCAGTAGAGAAACGACTCATGAGATCTTCATCACCACATTTGTATCAAGGCTTCAATGGTTTTCTCAACATGAGAAACTTCCAATCTCATTTTTTTTTGTTTTTGTTGTTGTAGAAGTCTCCCAAAATGACTCGAAGTTTTTTCCTTTTTGGTTCTTTAGTCTCACCAAATTACATATTATTTTTAAATAATCTAACAATTCTCCAAATATCCTAAAAACTAATTCATATCTCTCCAAATCTAAAATTTCCTAAATTCCACCAAATTTTCTAAAATCATGAATCCAATACACTCCCTGATTCAAATCTCTCCAAATCTAAAATTTCCTAAGTTCCACCAGATAATGAATCCAATACACACCCCTAAGAGAGGCAACGCGGAGATGTCATTAGAGGAGGAACTAGGAAGCAGAGCGTTAATGCAAAATGTTACCAAAAACGTTAATGCAAGATATCAACTGATCAGCACCGTCCATTTCAAACTGAGAATGTAAAAACCAATCACAATCGTACATTTTTTCATCTAGTTCTTCGTTCTTGGCCACAACGTCCAACCACATGACGCTCTTTCTACTCACTTTATATATTCCCATCTCAAAAGTTCTTGGAGACACAAAATATCATAAACATATAAACGCCAATTAGAACTTTTTTACTTGTGGCGGTTTACAATGGAGAAAGGTTTGAAGCGATCTTGTGTTATGGTGGTGGTTGCATTCTTAGCCAAGGTTGATATCTCAGTTTCAGTTCCGTTCATAATGCTTCACGGAATCGCATCTCAATGTTCTGATGATACAAATGCTAACTTCACACAGCTTCTCACTAACCTCTCTGGCTCTCCTGGCTTTTGCTTGTAAGTCAATCCACAAAATAGTTTATTCGTTTTGATAACCGAAAGATCGGGCCATGTAGAAGAGTTGTGTATTCTTGCTATATAAGACGTGCAAAGTGACTACTTATTTTTGTTTTATATAGCATGAACAAGATGATGTATTTGGTTTGATCTGATTCTTGTTTTTTTTTTGGTAATGGAATCCAGAGAAATTGGAAATGGAGTAATAAATTCAATGTTCTTGCCACTTACACAACAAGCAGAAATAGCATGTGAGAATGTGAAGGAAATGAAAGAGTTGAGTCAAGGATACAACATTGTTGGAAGATCTCAGGTTCTTGATACACTTTCTTGAAAACCCTAAAATAGGTTTTTTGATCACTATAACACGTTTCAGTTTCATGGATGTTTGATGAATGATGGAACAGGGGAACCTAGTGGCTCGAGGCTTGATCGAGTTCTGCGACGGTGGACCTCCTGTTTTCAACTATATATCCTTAGCTGGTCCTCATGCTGGCATTTCTTCTCTTCCTAGGGGTCTTTGTGGTGTAAGCTTTTTTTATTTTTCCTCAAATTATCTAAAACTTTTATCTGTAATTTAATTTTAATCAATCAAGGTAACAACAACGATTGTTTTGTTTTGTTTCTTTTCTTTTAAGTTAACGTCCGATCCAGCATGTAAGAAATTTAATGAGTTGATCAAGGGAGCTCTCTATAGCGAGACCATTCAAGTATATATATCTCTTTCTCTATATATATCATGATTAAAGACTCAATTAGAAAATAATAAAAAATCTTCAATGACTCTGCAGGATCATCTTGCTCCTAGTGGTTACTACAAAATCCCTAATGTAAGTCCATTCACCATTTGTTTATAAGAAAACTTGCAAAATCAACAAATAAGTGATTGATGATCAAAACAACAACATAAAGTTTTAACAAAATCTTTGTTTTTCTTTTATTTATTCTCAGGATATGAAACAGTACTTGGAAAGATCTAAGTATCTACCTAAGCTTAACAACGAGATACCAAACCAAAGAAACCAAACTTACAAAGACCGTTTCACCAGTTTACACAACCTGGTTCTTGTCAAGGTTTGGTCTCATCAAAACCATCTAGACTTTTCAACTATCTTCTCATTCCTTTCTTGATGACTCTGTTTTTTTTTTTTACAGTTTCAGGACGATGAGGTTATTACTCCAAATGATTCAACTTGGTTTGGGTTTTATCCGGATGGTGAGTTCGAAACTCTTCTCTCTGCTAACCAGACAAAGCTCTATACAGAGGATTGGATCGGTCTGAAAACATTGGATGATGCTGGAAAAGTGAAGTTTGTGAGTGTACCCGGTGGACATGTCAGAATGGCAGAAGAAGATGTCGTCAAATACGTTGTACCTTATCTCCAGAACCAACAGCCTGCCGCACAAAGCTTCAACCGCAAGACCAAGGAGCCCTTGCATCCTTAAAACAGAGCAAAAACCTCAATTGTTATACTTATACTTAGCAAAAAAAAATTGTTATACTTGTTCATGCAATATCGAAAAAGCCTAGTGATGACTTTGTAGAACAAGAATCCTTATTATTGATATATTGATATATACATACCTATATGAATTGTCGAATTAATCCGTTGAGAAACGACGAATGAGGTCTTCATCACCAGTTTTCTTCAAGACTTCAATGATTATCTCAACATGAGAAACTTCCAACTAATCTCATTTTCTTATCAAGCATCGGTTTCACAAGCTTATAGCTAGCAGCTTCCCAAGAAAGCCCATTTATAAATTAACTTTGGCCAATCTTTTGCAACATCTTCAATATACATAAACTAACCAATATAATGCATCTTCTCGATGCTTGTTGAAGCAGTATTGATCAGAGTCATCAATAACTTATATTGTCTGCTTACAGAAGTGAGTCAATGTGTCCATTGTAAGTATTATTTCTATCTAAAAAATATTTAGAGATTTTATTCTTTACAGAAGGAGCAAATTTATTTGTATATTTAGTTGTCAAATTAAAATTTAGTCTATACATTATACAAGGCGCAAGTTTGTGGATTTAAGAATTATATAAAAACTTGAAATATATAGTTTTTATGCATTCTCCTCTTGTGTAATACATAAACCAAATATGAGATAGGTTAATCTGTATTTCAGATAATATTAAATTCCAAACAATATTTTTACTTGTTATAAGAAGGCAATTAATATCTCTCTGTTAATGGCAAGTGGTACCAAGTAGTATTAAACTATTAATGCAATGGAAGAGTACTGTTGGAAATTATAATCCTCTATCACACATTCAAACAGATCTCCTGAAATCTTCTCTTCCAAACTTGTACTTCTCTGATCCAAATGTAGGCTCCAAAATATAGACATTTACCATTTACTAAGTCCACAACTCCTTTCTTGTCTCCTTCAAAAATGACTCTTGTGTAACCATCATATGACTCCGACAGTTCGGCATTGCCATGATGAGAGCTTAAAAATTCACCTTCCTGAGCATTTCAAGTCTTCACTCCCTTAGCTTGACCTGAACCAAGATAAAATGCCTTTGTCGTCCCGTAATATCCATCCTGCTTTGGACGGCATCATAGTTACATTCGATCCATCCTATTTACAATGTTATTTTAGTATTAAAAACATGACAATAAATTTGTTGTTAAACATATTCAAATACAATATGATTGGATTTATAAGTAATTGTAATATGAAATGTCCTTAGTAATATGTTAAAAAATACATAGATACACACACGTACTAAAAGAGGCAACGCGGGAGATGTCATTAGAGGAAGAACTAGGAAGCAGAGCGTTCATGCAAAATGCTACCAAAAACGTTAATGCAATATCTCAACTAATCAGCACAGTCCATTTCATACTGAGAATGTAAAAACCAATCAGCATCGTCCATTTTTTCATCTAATTATTTGTTAACTCTTAATTGGCCACAACTTCCAACCACATGACGCTCTTTCTATTCCCTTTATATATTCCCATCTCAAATGTTCTTGGAGACACAAAATATCATAAACATATAAACATAAACGCCAATCGCAGCTTTTGTACTTTTGGCGGTTTACAATGGAGAAAGGTTTGACGATGTCTTGTGTTTTGGTGGTGGTTGCATTCTTAGCCATGGTTCATGTCTCTGTTTCAGTTCCGTTCGTAGTGTTTCCTGAAATCGGAACACAATGTTCTGATGCTCCAAATGCTAACTTCACACAGCTTCTCAGTAACCTCTCTAGCTCACCTGGCTTTTGCATGTAAGTCAATCCACAACTCTTTCGTCCTTTTGATAATCCAAAGATTATGGCTATTTATGTGTTCTTGATACTTAAGACGTGCAAAGTGACTATTTATGATGATGTCTTTGGTTTGATCTGATTCTTGTTTTTTTTTTTTGGTATGGAATCCAGAGAAATTGGCGAGGGAAATCCAATAGGCGCTTCATGGTTAATACCACTTACACAACAAGCGGAAGTAGCGTGTGATAAGGTGACGCAGATGGAAGAGTTGAGTCAAGGATACAACATTGTTGGAAGAGCTCAGGTTCTTGAAAACCCTAAAATCGGGTTTTGATCATTATATGTACATATTGTTTAAGTTTCATGGATGTTGATGAATGATGGAACAGGGGAGCTTAGTGGCTCGAGGCTTAATCGAGTTCTGCGAAGGTGGGCCTCCTGTTCACAACTATATATCCTTGGCTGGTCCTCATGCTGGCACCGCCGATCTTCTTCGGTGTAATACTGTAAGCTTTTTTATTTCCTCTAAATATCAAATATATATCTTTGATTTCATTTTTAATCAATCAATCACAGTCACAACATTGTATTTTTCTGTTGTTTTTGGTTTTCCTTGTTCAAGTCTGGCTTAATTTGTGACATAGCAAATGGGATAGGCAAGGAAAATCCCTACAGCGACTTTGTTCAAGTATTGATCTCTTTCTCTCTCTTTACATCATATGATTAAGTCGTCAATTAGAAAATTAATTAAAATCTTTGAATGACTTTTGCAGGATAATCTTGCTCCTAGTGGTTATTTCAAAAACCCTAAAGTATGTCTCTATTCACCATAGTTTATTAGGAAACTTGCAAAATCAACAAATTAGTATCTACCTAAGCTTAACATTATTTTTTCTGTTTCACAGAATGTGACAGGGTACCTGAAAGACTGTCAGTATCTACCTAAGCTTAACAATGAGAGACCATACGAAAGAAACACAACTTACAAAGACCGTTTCGCAAGTTTACAGAACCTGGTTTTTGTCCTGGTTCGCTTCTCTTCTCTTAACTATTATAGTTGTCTACTATCTTCTGATTCCTCTCGTGATGATTTGTTTTTCTTTTATACAGTTTGAGAACGATACGGTTATTGTTCCAAAAGAGTCATCTTGGTTCGGGTTTTATCCGGATGGTGACTTAACACATGTTCTCCCTGTTCAAGAGACAAAGCTCTATATAGAAGATTGGATAGGTCTGAAAGCATTGGTTGTTGCTGGAAAAGTGCAGTTTGTGAATGTAACCGGTGACCACTTAATAATGGCGGACGAAGATCTCGTCAAATACGTCGTACCTCTTCTCCAGGATCAACAGTCTGCCCCACCAAGACTCAACCGCAAGACCAAGGAGCCCTTGCATCCTTAAAATGAGCAAATAGTTCAATCGCTATACTAATTCATCCAATGTCGAATAAGCTCAGTGATGATTGTGTGACACAATAATCCTTCTTCTTATATGAATAATAAAAGCATACTATCTGAATAAATTGAATTAATCAATAGAGAAACGACTCATGAGATCTTCATCACCAGTTTTCTTCAAGGCTTCAATGATTTTCTCAACATGAGAAACTTTCAATCTCATTTTCTTGTCAAGCATTGATTTCGCAAGCTTAGCAGCTTCCCAAGAATTCCCCTGTTGGCAGAGACCGAGCAAAAGAACCGCATGTATATCCGAGTCTATTGTTGATTTCACATCCTTCTTCTCGATTTCTTGATACAGAAGGAAACAATCGAGATACCTTTCCAACAAACATAACTCCCTGAAAACATGACTGCACGCAAGACCATCAGGTCTAACCCCGCGGACCAACATCAGACGGAAAATCTTTTCAGCCTCTTCCCATCTTTTCATACGGATTAGCGACACAGTAGCCGAACTAAAACACTCAGAAAGAGAAACACCGCCTAGTTTCACCAACTTATCAATCAACTTAGAAAGAGCCTTCACATCCTCATCATTCTCCAAAACCCCCTGAATCAAAACACAAGCAGTAACACGATTCGGCATGCACCCTCGGTTTCCCATTCTATCCAATACCAACAACGCCTCTTCAACCCTCCTCTTCTCACAAAACGCTTGAATCACCAAAGTATAAGTAACCGCATTCGGACTAATCAATCCACCACCGTCTTCTTTCTCCATCTCCGCCAACAACTCTAACGCTCTCTCCATATCACCAGACTTGCAAACTCCTTCAAGAATCCTAGAATACGTCACACTGTTAAGCACGCAATCATGCTTACTCATCTCCTTAGCTAACCTCCAAGCGTCATCAATCTTACCCGCATTGCAATACCCATTGATCATCGACGTATAAGTAATCACATCTGGATAAAGACCAACACAATCCATCTCTTTTATCAACATATCAGCTATATTCAAATCTCCCTTATCAGCAAACAACCTAATCACCAAATTATACGCAACAGTGTCTGCACATACATTAAATTCAGGAAACTTCCTTAATACCCACAATGCCTCATCAGCGAGATTCGCTTGATTACACAGAGTCAGAACAATCCTCATCGTCTTAACATTAACAAAGCATTCTTCTTTCCGATAAGATTCAATAACGTATTTGATCAAATCTGGCTTTGCTCTAATCTTAAGAATGTCGCAAGCTTTGGTATACATGTAAGCACTGTGTCTATGGCTGGATAGAGTTCCTGCCCATATGAAAAACCTAAGACCCGATTGAAATTGATTTGGATCGCATCTTCTTAGTACCTCGTTGATACAAGAGGAGTCTAATTGTACATTAGCCGAAGCTAATTCTTTCTCGAGATTACTTGTGCATCCTTGAAGCTGGCCGTATAATCTCTCGGCGGCTGAGACAGTTGTTAAAAAACGTAAAGCTGAGATTTTTGAGGGCTGAGATCGTAATGAAGGAGATACCAGACGAGAAATCAATGAATTTGGCATCTGGGTCGCTATAAGTGTAGCGATTGATGAAAGATTTCGTTAAGAAAATCGTAAGAATGAGACTTGAGTGAGAGAAATAGGAGAGTTTCGCTTTCGCAGATGGAAACGACGACGAAAGACTAAACGTATGGGCCGACATAATAATGTAGCCCATTAAGACCCAATAAGAATTGCTCATACATCTTTGTCAGATCTGAATCGGAAAAGCAATTGAAGTCAGATTAGGTCACAAGATTTCATGATTTCGTTAAGAACTTCAAATAAGCTACACTTCTTTTTCTTTTCTTTTTTGAGCAACTGCATATAAGCTACACTTATACCATGCTCAGAAACTGTGTATTTATCTAGAAGACGTTTGTGAATTTTTGGTTTAATTTAGAACTCTTGTAAGATATCAAAAAAAGATAGTTTCATAATTTTTGGTTAATATAGCAAGTTTGTAACTAATTTTTGCTAATTTAAATCTTTTTAAGGTTGCATCATACATAGGACTAGTTCATGAGAAGGCCAATCATCCAAAATTACAATGACCCCACACAGATAGACTATATAACGATAACGAAAAATACCAAAACACCCTTTTCCCACCACTAAAATAAAAAATCACGATCGTGGACGCAAGGCTTCAAAATTCAGCCCATGAGCCACCTGACCAGCACAAGCAACCCACGGATTGATAGAAACGGGCCTGTGATTGTGGTGATGGTTCGATGATGATGGGCCACCCACACGCTCGCACGAAGGACACATGATGAGTGTAGTTGGTGGAGTCATCTGACCGTAGAATTGTGGAGACAGCTTGAGAGTTCGAAGCTCCATAGCCTCTTTCTGAAGTCTCCGGTTCTCTTCCGTTAGCTTCTCTACGCACCGTTTCAAGTATTCGCAATCTACCTCCGTTTGCTTTAACTTGGTTCTGTAAAACCAAATCGGACCTTGTAAGTAAAAACTTCTACACAAGGGGGTATAAATGTAATTTTACAATTTTGGTGTTAAGACAAGAAAATCTCACCTAGCTCTTCTGTTTTGGAACCACACTTCCACTTGTCTTGCCGTCAAGTTCAGCTTCTTAGCCAAAGCTAGCTTCTGTTTCTGTAAATTATGATAATAACCTTGGTTATTTCAAAGTAATTACGATAATTATCATTTGATTCCTCTGACTTTTTTACACTTACGGGATTGAGAGTGTTGTGTTCTTTGAAAGTCTCTTCGAGAAAAGCAGACTGATCTTTTGATAACCTGAGCTTCTTCCTCGACGTTTCGCCCCCGTCTTCTTCTTCATCTGAGGTTCCACGTGAGTACCCTCGATCCGGAGTGATCTCGTCGTGATCGTCGCCGGAGCCAACGCCGGTTCCGGAGATTCCTTCTCTCTCACTTCTCTTCCCGCTAATGGTGCTTGAGATCGTACTGTTTGGTGACGAAACTCCTGTGTCTTCCTCGCAGTTAACCGTTGATGGAAAACTGTTCACGTCTATCTTGCGAAGATCTGCAAAGAGCAATCAAATTTTAAGTTTGAGATCTGTTTTTATTTTACTTGGAAACGAAGAAAAGTCTCATACTTCAATTCTGAAATCTGTTCTGTTTCTTTAAAAAAAAAAACAGAGAAGATTTAAGTATATACCTGATGTAGGATCGAATGTTTGGTTCCATGGGAGTCTCTGGAGATTGTTTGATAATGAAGAGTTAGGATTCAGATTCATCTGAAGAGGATTGTGATTTTGTGAAAACCCTAAGCTTAGGCTCAAACCTAGATCTTCTTTGCCCATCATCATGTTTTTTATTTCCTTTCACAAGAACTCAACAGTTTCAGGAATTATATTTCCTTATGAGAATAGAGAAAGAAAGAACACGAAATGGTTTGTTCTTTCTGAGATAGAGATGAGAAATGGTGTTTGTTTCAACTCGAAGTTAGGACTCTTTGTGGAAGAGAAATAGAGAGAGATGTGAGATGGTAATGAAGAAGAGAGGGGATTAATATAGTACTTTGAATGATGAGAGATTTTGTCAGGTGGCTAATTACAATCCATCATTATTGTTTCTTTGTTTTTGGACTTGTATTACTTTATCTCCAACTTGTGTCCCCCCTTTGGCCTTTGCCATGTCTTTCTTTTTGTACTTTCTCAATATTTGTGTTTTTCTTTTTCTTTCACAAACATTTTTAGTTTATTCCTTACAAGAACCCATGCATAATAAGATGGCAGTTTGTCCAAAACAAATAAGATGGCCAATATGTTTTCAAGTGTACACATGTATATGTGTTTTGTGTCTGAAGATTTAAAGCCAATGTCTTTAAAACCAATAGAAATGTCCGGACCACTCTGAGAAAGTAATCTACAATTAAGTGAATCATCAAGGTGCGATGTTTTTTGTATATGGATAACGCAATTTGCACTACTTGTGTTAATTTTCATGATCCATATCATGTAGTATGTCTCAAAGTTGATAAATACAATAATTCTCGTACTTCGTTTTGTCTTAATCAAGTACACGTCATTATACTCAAAGTACATGTATTATGTGGATATCAATAAAAGAAAGTATAGAAAATAGTATCTTGATTAGTTACGGCATACCGAGCTGAGTCAAATCTCCAATAGTGTAGCCAATTATTTGTCCAAATATTTTTTAAAGAGAAAAGGGAAAATAGTATTTGAGGTTGGATATAATGGAATATTGACTAATTGGAGTGGTTGGTACAAAACACAATCAAAAAGAATCTGAACTTGTTCAAAGTTGTGGACCAACCAACGGTTATGAACCAATGATATACGTGTGAGATGAATATTTGCACATAAATATCATCATCATGGTTTCTACTTTCATCAACAATGACATTTTAAAGCTACTACTTTTTTTCGTTTCTTCCGTCAGTAAAACCTTTAAATGTTTGTGCTTTTTCCTTTAGAAATAAAAATTTAAATGTGAGCAATATTGGTCAAGTGTGTGTAAATGTATAACCACTTTGCGTACAGTAACATGGAGATAGGAGCATGTGGGTCATAACAGCGTGATCGTGCGTGTTGTGTTGTTTCCTCACTCGCCTGCTCCTTATCATGTGTAACCATCCGCCTCAATCAATGCTAACTTGTTAATTATTTGATTCCTTTAACTGCTGCCTACTTTTTTATCGTCTAATATTCCTTTCTTTTCACAAAAACTAGTTGTAGACTAACTTCAGTTTTTGTAAATAGTTGTTTTACAATGCCTGAAGCATGTAAACTTAATTGTTCTAGTAAACTACTAGTGATCGTTGCATAATCATAATTCACAATCCAAATAAAAGTGTCATTAGTGTATATGTAAACAATAAAAAAATGATGGTTTGGATATACTTTTGTAAATATATTTCATGTTTATTTAGAAAAAAATAACATGTAAACTAAAATTCCAAAAACAATTTAATAATTTCCGCCTAACGTAGACATGTATATAGTGAAATTATGAAGAGATACGGCAATGAGCGACAATAATTGAGAGCAAAAAGATGGGTTTCGTGGTGAGAGATATTATGAAAAGTGGGACCCAACGCTTTACATAAGATCCGACAAGATGTCGGAGTTGTGTTTCAGTGTGATCTGGCTGTCCCACGTGTTCACTCTGACTTGTGCCACACGCACTGACCAAGTGCGTTATATCCACGCGCGCATGTTTATTTGTAATCATTTACCCCTCAACGAAAAAGAGAGTCCGCAAAGCATGATGATTGATGATCAATCATTTATTAGTGATCCTCCAATAGCTTTTATGTAAGTATTGGCAAAAACATCGAGTGTTCTTGGTGTTGAGGTTCGAGCATGTCTAAGTTTGAGTTCGGCACCAAGGTAATATATATATCGGATTCAAATTTGGTCTACTAGTCTAACTTTTAGCACTTAATTGAGCATGACCGCGGATCTTGCACTAGGGTGAAACAATTCTTAACGAGAACATATTCAAGTAGCATAGCTTAAATGAGAATTTCATGTTCTATCCGTAATGGTGAATGGCTTAAATTTCTGCATTTAGCCCCTACTAGCACTTTGGTATCGTTAATTTGTAGATATAGCAAATTGAGATATGGCGTCCAAACAGCAACTTGTTATTTCACATTATTCCGATTTTTTCAGTAGAGCCTCGTCTATTTGGAGGTAGTGCAGAAGGGTATGAGCATTCTCTTACAGTCTTACCTTAGTTTCTCAATTTACATGATAAGTGAAATATTGAATTGAATACACCATTTCGATTACTTAGTTTCCTTCGGAAATAAAATATATATATATTATTTGAAATAAAAGCTGCAGGCCTACATCACAGATCCAAATCCAAAGTTGAGTACCACAACACAAAACAAAATCATAGGCAACGGAATATTTTAAAAGTATGTGTTGTAATCATTTTATATGTTTGGCAATTGCGTAGGACTAATAATCATGGTTTTAGTTGCTTAATCATATGTTTCATGCATGTGTATATTAGCTTTGAATGTTCTTTACAGCATTTTGGCTGTAGAACGAGGTCATCATTGGGGATATTTTATACTCTCTGTTTTTTCCTTAACCTAACTAACCAATTATTCTCTAAACAAATAGTACATTAGATTTTGTCTAATTGTCCTCTCACATGTACTGAGATCTGTTAACTGGAATATTTGATTATTTTTTAGATTTAGGAAAAATCAATCAACATGCATAATTATGATCATCACACAAAGCAGCTTATTCTTATTCTAGAGAAGCTCGGAATTTGAGGTTTGCATCACATGATTGTTGGACTCTTATAGTATTTTAAAAATAAACACTAAGCTTTAATTATTAACGAAAATGCGTATGTGACAGTTTTGATTATTTTTTGACGTTAAAATTGAGGCTTGTTATTACTAATGGTAATAATATGATCGATCATTGAGATTCCCATGCCAAAAATAAAGATAGGGATTATAATTTCTTCAATGATTTTGTTTAAAGTCATAATTTCTTCAATGATTATAAGGATAAAAAATGAAAATCATATTGGAGAATCTTGAGAGAGAGCTTCGAAAGTTGGGTGGTGCGTAAAATCTTATGGGCTACCCATGTGGAATTGACGTGGCGCACATATTCTTATGCGACCCAAAACCACCCACTCCAGCGAAGCACACGTGTGTGTAGTGACACCCGCACGTGCATTCCCCACTTACATATAGATTTCCAGTCAACGGTCAAACATCCGTCTCTTATTTTTCTACTCACAAGAATAAACGAAATGTTTGTTTAATGAACGTGTACTAATTAGATTATTTTCATATAATCTTGAAAATGATGATCCAGAAGAAAACTATTAACCTTGAAAATGCAAAGTATCACCAAGAAGAAAAATCAGATTATGCTCTTCTCGGCTTATAAATCTATAATGATGCAAAGTTGTGAATAACTTAAACATTGTTGTTTTGTGACCGTTCACTCTTAAATTCAAACCACAATCTCTTCACTCTTGTGTTATATTACATCGACCAAAAGTCCAAAATTGTCAAATCTTGTCGTCGTATCAACAATGTTCCACTGTCTTATCAAACTATACATGTCACATTATGATTTCACAATTAGCAGTTAGATTAGTTAGTTTTGTAAAAAAGGAAAAATCAAGCCAGAGCGGTCTGGGAAAGAAGATAGTTTCTCTTGTACACAAGGATAGCCTTTTTCATTGTCTCACTATAAACATACAAGGGAGAGAATTAGGGCATCGAAAGCTTTCATTATAACACAAGCAATATCCTTCTAAACCCACCAGGGCTTTTTCTCCATCAAGTCCTTGGAGAAAACATAACGGAATTTTGAACTGTATGGCAACCATTCGACGACCTGCGATGCTTTCTTGTTGTTTGGTTTGCCTTGTACGCATTTTTGTATTGATTCTCCAAGCTTTTCGTCTGCGTTATCTATTAACCATCTCATCAGGTCATCAAAGCTCAGAGAAGCTTCCTTTGTAAACCTCTCTATAATCTTAGGTAATAACACTTTCTTCTGCATCTTTACAACCACGTTTGCTCCAAGAAACTCTCTTTTTGAAGCATCTAATTCCTCTTTAACGTTTGATGCAGTGTAGGCTTTTAGCTGCAATCACTTCCATCATGTAATTTCCCATTACAAGCTATTCTTTTGCTCAAGTAAACCAACATATTCTGACTGAAATGTGACAAAATTTAATATATGTATGTGAATAAGATTAGTAATAAAACGTCAAAAGAAGTTACCACTGGATCTGATAGAGCACCAATGCAAAGAGCAAAACAGACAAGTGGCTCTGGTTTGTCAAGGCTAAACATTGACTTTACTTTATCTTCAGCTGGTTTCTTCCTCAAGGCGGTGGAAATAATGGTCTCAAGCCACTGCAACATAGGATTCTTTCAATGATTCTTCTTTCTGTTTGAAAAAGGATAAGGAGTAAAGACTCTTACACGTCCATTCCGTGGAGTCTGGAAGCAGAAGATAGAGTATTCAATGGTGTTTGCATTGATGATGTGCCCACCGATATTATACGCAGACTGCACTAGACATTAGACAATGAAACCCATTAGTCTCTGCTCAAATATGAATCTGTTCTCATGTCAAGCATTGAGATCAAAGTAGAATACCTTGTGAAACAAAGCTAACCTTCTGAGGGAATGAGCAGGTACACCATATGCTAAGTATGCCTTGAGAAGATATATAGAAGATTATCCTCATAGAAGCATGAATTAGCAGATGTAAAGGGATTTTGTATCAGATCAATATATTCTTACATGCATGAGGAGAGCATTGTATATGTTGATCCAAAAGGCTAACTTTGCATTGCCTTCCATTTGATTTATAGTAACTCTCTCTAGTTGTTCAACAAGGAGCCTGCAAGTTAAAATCATGAGTTCTTGTGATGGAACTAAATTCAGATGTTGTTTTCAAAAACTGCTATTGTTGGACTAACCTATAGTTGTTGATAGCATACGTTACTTGAGAAAATCTTTTCTTGTCTGATGAGATCCAAGATACTTCCACCATGGATCTGCAGGACCAAGCTCTGTCTTCATTCATAATGTTCTTGGGGATGATCACATTGCTAGTAGATGATCTTGATAGGATTCTCTTTTCAGGATCTGCTGACATGGCACTGCAGCAGAGCCAGAAGTACACTGAAGACATACACTTGACCATATCTTCAGACAACTTGTTTGGGCATTGGTACAAATGATCCTTAAGAGTTCTCTGAGATGGAGACTTCACTGTTACTGAATCCTTTAAGAAGTGGGACTGACAGAAAAATCAACAGAATATATAAAAGTTAGAAGAAGTATCAACAATGACTAAATTAGGGGGAAGTTAGTCTTTATTCATTTACTTTTGCTTGACTTGAGCAACTTGTTGTTGAAGGAATACAGTTTCTGAACTGGAACTGAGAAGATTGGTCCTTTTTGGAAGTTTTTCTACTCGAATCTTTAAGAGTAACCATAGCATGCCACGGCTTTAGAGGGAAATTATTGGAGGAACAAAATGCATTTGAAATAACATTTGGGTCTTGTTTTCTTGGTGGCTGCTTTATATGATGAGCTGGAGAAGAAATGCTTGAGCTTTGTTCGGAAGGTGCTCTGCTTACTGTCTGTTCAAATATACTTCGATATAGAGAAAGCACATGATGCTCGCGATTCGTGACCTCTGCTTCAAGCAACTCAATCTCCGTGATAAGTTCATTTGCCTGAATCATCCAAATTCACATGTAAAATCTAAAGTCTCACAATTTCTATTTACTCTTAAGTAAAATGCAGAAATACTGAAGTGTTTTACCTGACCAGCAAAATGTCTGTGCCCTGGAGACAAACTGCTCGAAGCACGGCCCATTGCTCTCTCTAACACCATTCTCATAGATTTCTCCTGTTGAAGACGAAGGTGAAGCTGCTCAACCTGTGTAGCCAAGTCACAAAGATCATTCAGATGAGATCAATTCACTTTTTGGACATGATAATGCATGTTAAAGACGAGGAGATACGAAACATGACGCGCTTACATCGCGTTCCAAGGATGCTCTGTCGTTAGAAGACACATTGTTTTTAGTTAACATCTGACAATTATGCAGTGGTTTTGGTCTCTTGTTTGCTGTTGTTTGAACAGAGGATGCCTATGGACCAGAAAAATACAAATCAACCTCAAAAGAAAAAAACAATCATATGAAATACAGCTTTAAAGTGTCTTACTTGCATTCTAGTGAAGTTGTTTGCAGATTGTGAAGCTCCATTACCAGAAGTGTGAAGATCCCGCTCTGACGACGCACTGGGAAGATCATAAACAAGAATTCGTTCTAGCCTCTAGGAAGAAACATTCTAAACAGAAAAAGCTCTAAAACAGACTTCTTTGCATAACAGTCTCTATCTACGTCGTTTTCATCATAGAGACGTTTAAGCAAACATTGGTGTGCAAGAAACATCGAGAGATAATCTCAAAAACCCATTAATGGATTTAAGATAAAGATTCAATATTAGTGAAAAGATTGAGCTTAAACTATTGAAGCGAGAGTACCTTTTAGAGCGGCCATGTTTATGAGAATCCAGGCAATGCCAAGAATCTCCGTTTCTTCTCTGCTTGTTACCGTCTTTATTCAAATCAAAACCACCCATATATCTCAGCCAAAACCTTAAACTCAGATGATGAAAGTAATCAAAGTCTCCAAAAGAATCTCAGTAAAAGAAGAAATTGATAAAGGAGTGAATTCAAATGCAGCAAAGGAGAAGAAAGAATGAAGAAGTAAATGCAGAGACGAAAACTGAAACTGTAGCTTAGCCCATAAGAAAGGGGACCAGGTTAGTAGTATCAGAGTGCCTGCCAAAATTCAATTACATTTCACTTTATGGTTGTTGTATTGCATTTAATTCGATTTTTTTTTTGTCTCATTTTAAATTCATAGTTCCATTTCCCTCCTTTTTTCGAGAAATACAACACTTCTAGGTTAGGAAAATTCGCATAAATAGTTATACTCTTAATTTTCTCTGGTCAAATAATATTAAGAACACGCTACAGTAGGACAGTGCAGTAGTTAATGTTGTCATGTCGGTCCGAGTACATTGAGAATTTAATGTTCCGATATAAATTTCCTTGTTTTTTCCCAATTTTGAAAAGTCCGTTAAATTTTCATATTTATTCAACGAGACACTGTACTTTCAGTTTCCACCGAAAAATAATTCATTACTCATCATTTATTCAATGTTCGATAATTTCTTGGAAGCAGACAGCATTTGGGCCTCGAGATTTAAATTGGCCCAAGGTCCACGTTTACTTGGGTCAATCACAGTCAAAACGTTTTCCCGGGGTTTCTCTCAATTTTTTTGTCAAAGTCTCTCAACTTTTAAAAATACAAACACTGGGATCCTCCACGGCATGCAAAAGGATATTATAATGAAGATGAAATCAAATTGGTATAAAAAGTTGGAGAAAGGTATAAACACTATGTATGTGGCTAAAAATAGCTAGAAACTTATAATTTAGGTGAAAGAAGATTTGAGTAACGTTGTTGTTGTTATATAATAAGATGAAATAATGACAAGAAATCTGAAATAATATGCGAATATGCCACCGACGGGAGAAATACACGTGGACGGCTGATAAAGCTTTGTGAAGGAATCCCACAATAATATAAGAAGATCTGACCAAAGGTTCCTTTCTGGATAAGCCGCTCTCCTCGTGTCCACGTGGCATTTTCAAACGTGGGACCTCCTAATCTATATCACTAAACCCATCCACTCATATTATCTCTCTTTCTATCATCTAAAATCCAAAATGTTCGTCCATTTTTTTTTTTCTGTTCATAAACAAAAACTGCATTGCCTTTTAATTTATTCTTCTTCTAATCCATACAAATGATTATGGAACTATAAATCTATAATAATAATACAATTAACCACAAAATAAAATATATCTTAGTATTATAAGATATGACTTTTGGAGTTAGGGGGTGTCTAATACAAATATTATGGTATTTGTAATCTTAGCAAGAAATGAAATCACAATCATGTTTATCTTTCTTAAGATAACATATTTTACTCAGTCATGGGTCTACTTTTATTTTCAGTTTAGATTATTAAATAAATAACAATAGTTTTGTCGCCTTACTATATGACCAAAAATTAGATTTTCTCTATGTGTAGGATGTTGGCATTTGTTTACCATTTTTCTTATGATAACTTATTAAACAGATGTCATATTTTACTTATTTGTGTTTATAACTGTTAAAATCTAGTCAAGCTTTCTGTATGGAACGCGTGAAGGGCTATTAAGATATTTTAAAATGTTGAATAGTGTAATTAATCTTGTGGCTAATAATATTCATGCCAATTGTTAATTTCTGGTGGAGGGTTAACACTTGTACATAAATACTTAATTTTTCTTTTTGCAGTTTTTGTATAGATATCCATCCTTATATAAATAGAAAAATATAAGGAAATTGTAATGATTTAGCATAAGACAATTGGATAATCACAAATGCATTAAACCTATTAACTAGTCTATATAGAAAGAGTTATTAGTTACAGCTATACTATTTGTGGTGGCATTAATATATAGTAACTTATTTAAGATATATGTCATAATGTTAAAAAGAAATCACAGAGAAAGCTGTTATTTTTTTTAATCCTAAATTTAAAACTTTGGATATTGAGATTAGCCTGTAATACATCTTTTTCCAAAAAATTTATACAAAAATGGCCATTAATAATTAATAGTAATAGCTAGTTGGACTTCTTAGTTCAAAGTAATTCAACATTTTTTCTAAAATAAATCTTCTAATAATAGAACACGTTGGATTGACTAATTAAGTCAAATATGAAATATGGAAAAGGAAAAAAATCCACCAACGATACACCAAATAATTTCCGATTTTTATATATATAAATAAACATACTAAGAGCAAAAGAAAAACAAACTGAAAATAAAAAAAATAAATAAATAAAAAAAA
>Ga0041059_1000443_pt1 | contig 31028 bp, 21 predicted proteins | sample AraColnosormetaG_FD_56232 | JGI IMG/M metagenome (GOLD analysis project Ga0041059, IMG submission 56232) | Arabidopsis roots microbial communities from North Carolina, USA - Col MF nosort | ecosystem: Host-associated > Plants > Roots > Unclassified | place: USA: North Carolina | collected...
AATTAAATTAATTAAAATTTAGATATCAAATCTTATATGTTGATTTTGATTGGTTATTATTTTTGGAAATTAATAATGTATTTCGTTTTCTAATTAATTTAATTAATTAAATTAGTATTTGACTTTTTAATCATTAAAGAGATAAATTAATTTACTTTTTAAAATTTTATTTTTAATTGCATACTTATATAATTACTTACAAAAATTAAGGTTATATTTAAAATGTATTTTCTAGATAATATAGTAGGATGGGCTAAATGGCTAACTAAATGCTATCTTCACAAATCACAATGTACAATAACGACGGAAACAAACTAATCATCTTAATGTGGATAAATGAGAAATTTTACTGTCAAATCAATTTAGAAACCGAGTGATCTATATTATACTGAAAATTGTAAGTTGAACATGCATGTTCATCTCTAATGATTAAAAGACAGCATGTCACTATTATACAATTCACTTTGTTTCATATAATTATTGTGACAATAGTATCGTTTTAAAAGTAATTTATAATTTTTTAAGTTATGTATAAAAAAACATTTAAATTTTTTGTAGGTGATATATACAAGTAGAGAATTTGAACGTTGCTGGTATTAGCCACGTGATGATTATTAGTTTAAATTTTCTTATAATCATGACCATTTAATATTTACTACGTTCGGATTTCATTTAATCATGACCAAAAGAAATGGGCTCTGAATGGGCTTTTTAACACTAAAGCTACATGACAGAAATGGGCACTATTGTGCTTCTTTTAATTAAAGTAATGGGCTTTTACACTAATGCCACACTAATGTAAGACAAAATGCATAAAAGAAAGTGGAGATGCGGGGTATCGATCCCCGTACCTCTCGCATGCTAAGCGAGCGCTCTACCATCTGAGCTACATCCCCATGTCGAACAATTAAGTGTACAGTATATAAGTTAGCCAGTATTATTTCATAGTGCTTGGAAAATTACACACTTTTTCAGTGTTTTCTCAATTTCACAATGGTCTTACAAGTTTCCATATTATAAAATGAGTAATGATAAATTGCATTATTTGTATATCACAATAAGGGATTTATGAGAAGAGTGAATTGAGGAAATTAAGACCAACACAAATCCCTTAAAAACATTATTAACAGTTGAAGAAAAAAAGAACCAATAGTGTGAAGAACTCTTTCTTCTACATCTAAGTATCTAATAACGAATTCAAGGCAACGATGGTTTTATAGACTTCCTAATGTTTCTGAGAACGCTCCACATAAACGTAGATACAAAGAAGAGAGCAATACCAGCTACAATGGCTTGTTTCAAACCAAGATTTACCAGCAAGTTCACCAACAGTCCAGCCAACACTACACCGCAGAAATTAGACGAAACAGCAGACCAAAACGGCATGTCGAGGATTGATGCTATTATAGCTCCTGTCCAAGCACCGGTTCCAGGGAATGGAACAGCTACAAAGAGCATTAGCCCTAACCATTTGAACTCTTCCACAGGTCCAGCTTTCTCTTTAGCTCTTTTAAACAAGATATCAAGTAATTTAGAAGCTGTTTGGCTCTTACCCGCCACAAAAGATGCAAACGTTTTGAGGTAAAGTACGATGAATGGAACTGGAACCATATTGCTGCGGAAAAGAACCCAAAATCAGCGTCACTTCTACTTGCTTACATAATGAAATCATATGAATAAGGATTGAATGTTTGCTCTAACTTATCATCATATGCCACATATTCTTATTCAACCTCATAGCTTCAACTAAACAACAGAAAGATGTTCCCCAAAAAAGACATAGTGCCATTTTCACACACAAGTTATCACCATTCTACCATAAACTCAACAGAAATGAGAACACTTGTTAAACGTTTTCTTTTATTCAACTAAACAACAGAAACGTGTACCCTCAAACAAGACACATTGCCATTTCCACACACAAGTTATCACCAATCCACCTTAAATTCAACAGAAATGAGAACACTTGTTAAACTTATTATAGAATCAACTTAGCAATAGAAACGTGTACCCTCAAAGATAAAATCACATTTCAGAGAAATGTCAACCTCAAAGTTCACATTTTTATCATCATACATAATCATCAGAGACACTTGCAAACTCTGGTCTAAGCACAAATCAACAACATTATCAAGAAGTGAAGATCTAAGAGACTAACCCAAGAACAGAGAAGGAAGTGAGAACCACCGGTTTTAGTTGCATCCAATAACCAACAGGAATGGCACCACGGAGTTCAATAACCGGAAGAGTAGCTAAAGCAAACACAACAGCTTCGTCTGGCCAACCAAAACGGCGAAGAGTGGAGGCGATTCTGAGACCAAAGCTCGAAGATTTGATAGAATCAGTCGCAGCTTTGGCATCTCCAGACCTAGCAAACCAAAGCAGAGAGAAAGAAGCCCACAACACAACGCAAATCGCGAATTTCACAGGGTTTACACCAATAGACGGAAGCTGAATGATTTCGTTTCCTTCTTCGTCGTCTTTGGTGTTTCTGAGAAACCCATCTGGAGAAGAACAGAATCTGGTGAAATTGCGGCGTAATGGATAGAAAAGACTGGAACTTTGACTCTGCAGGAAACGAATTTGCTTCCATTTGGGTGAAATTGGATAAGAATAAACCCTTGAAGCAGGTATTGAAGTAAGGAGATGGGTTTTTGTTGATGAGGAAGAAGATAGAGTGAAAGAAGAGATTGAGAGTAATGTAGAAATCGCCATTTTTATAGTTCAGCTTTGATCTGATCTTTGTTGACTCAATAGATATATTATTTCCAGAAGCAGCAAAAATGCCTGAAATTGTTTGGTCGTTCAATTTGGTTTGCTCATACGTGGTTTTAGAGTAAAGACTATGAAACTCTCTGTAATACTTGGTTTAACATTTAATTGATAAAACATGTTTGAATATATTCATGGTTTCCTAAAATCTAAATCAAAGATTATATAATTCAAGATAAAAATCTCATGTTATGAAATAAAACCGAAAAAACCTTAGGCTCACTTAAGGGGGTATATTCAATCAAACGTTTGAAGTGATTTGTGTTAAAATAGTAAATCATATGTTATTCAATCATGGATTTTTAAAAGTCTCATGAAATCTAATGTTATTGGACTAGTGATTTTAAAATCTACTTTAAAATCTACTTCAAAATCTTCTTAAAAAACATTTTAAGGATTGGATTTTTAGTGACTTTAAGATATTTAAGTGAATTTAGTAGATTTACTTAGTTAAAAATATAGAATTTTAAATCTCATGGTTTTAGCCTTTACGTGAAATTTGAAAGGATTTTACAATAAATCCTAACAACTTCCGTAAATTTACCCAAATTCTTCAAATCATATAAAAACTCTCAAAATAAATCAAATCACTGACAATATAAGATTTGGTTGCACCCCCCTTTGCAAATAGTTTTGAGTATTAAAAAAATCTACCACTACTATTTCGTATAAAATACCGCATGGAAAATTCGCGTAATTGGCCATGTTCGAAAAATTTTGGTAAAAAACACTTGCTAATTTCAATATAAGTTTAATTTAGATAGTGGTATTCGGATAATTTGAGAAATATCTAAAAATTATGAGAAAATTTTGATAAATTTTAGGGATTTTCAATCATACTAGAACTTTAAATAATCAAATGTTTAATTCGGAATTTGGAATTTCAGATACTTGGTTTTTCCGGCATATTCCTTATATATGTTTGAATAAATATAACAAATTGTTAAAACCTAAACCAAACGAACAAAACTTCATTCAAATGCTCTATCCAGATGTACTACCAAATTCAAAAATGTGCAACATCCAAATAGGTCATCTATATGCATCATTCTCATGTACAAACGAACATGCCTTACTTGAAAGGTGGTTCATATTTTAGTCAAAATAAATAGATTATCTATATGAAATATTGAAGGCAACAAAGAACATCGTTGGATTGATCCACTCCGAGAGACAATGGAATACAAGATTTAGTTTTATTTAGGGAACACATTTAGTTTTGTACTCAAAGGAAGAAAATTAGTACTTTAAGTGATCATCAATGACCTAAATACTTGACAGGAACAAGTAGAAGCTCATTTTTTTTGCCCACGGCGAGTCCAGGAGATTCTTCCATGTCAATATCTTCGACCACCATACCATCTGGTACTTCCCAATCAAACTGATACAACATATTCGCTAGACCAAACTCCACCATTGTTGTCCCCATGTACATTCCAGGACAGATTCTCCGGCCACTTCCAAACGGTAACAGCTCAAAGTTCTGTCCTTTAGCATCAATGTTATTATCCATAAACCTTTCTGGATAAAACATATCTGCATCTTTCCAGGAATCAGGATCACGCCCTATAGCCCAAACATTCACGTAAAGCAATGTCTTGGGTTGTATCTTGTAGCCATTGATCTCAAATTCAGACATAACTTCTCTTGGAAGTAGAAGAGGTACTGGAGGATGTAGCCTCCATGTTTCTTTGATCACCATCTTCAAGTAAGGTAGATGATCTATATCATCTAAGGTGATCACTGATTTGTTTATCATTTGGTTTCTGATTTCGGATTGTACTTTCTTCATCACTCGCGGGTTTCTTATTAGTTCTGCCATGGCCCATGTCATTGTCATTGCAGAAGTATTGATGGCCCCAAGAAGAACGTTCTGTGATAAGATGAGAAAACAAAGTTTAGAATCATAAGGTATCTAATGTGTTGCACATATTTGTATAGTACTAACCATTAAGATGGCTTTGACATGGTTTCTTGTGAGCTTGCCATATCCAAGAACAGTTTCTTCTTTCTCTAACTTCAAGAGCAAGTCCACGAAATCTTCGACTCCTTGTTTGTTTTCTTGTTTATGCAGATCAAACATTTGTTGATAGAACACATCAAGATCCTTGACGCTTTTTTCTCTCCGCCTTTGTAGACCCGTGAGCCAGTCGATGATCCAGCCACCATTTGGGAAGAAGTTTGAGGCCGAGAAGCTCCCCAAAAACAAAAACGCATCGTGGATTAACTTGTCAAATCCATCATTATTGAGAACTGAAGTATGGAAGTCTAGACTGAATGCTGCCTTGCATATCACGCTTACAGTTAAATCAAGAAACTTCTCGCTCAAGTTAACTGGTGATTTCTGAGAGGCTGATTCCGTGGCTGAAACGATCAGTTTCCTCACTTCTTCTTCCTTGATGGGTTGAATAGAGTGAACTCGCTTAGCACTAAAGAGTTCTTGGACACAAATCCTCCTTAATTCTTTCCAATAATCATCAAAAGGAGAGAAAGCAATGTCCAAGTAATTGTAAGAGAGCTCTTTTGCCCCTAACGAATGATCAAAATCATGGTTTTTGTTGAGTTCTATGAACAAAGGAACAAATAGAAAGAAAGAAAATTGTATGTGTTAAGTTAGAGTTATAGTACCTGCTAAGCTAGGACGGCTACAACAATGTAGATCATTGATTTTCAGAACTTGTTTTGCCGTCTCAGAAGAAGAAACTACGACCGTTGGGACACTTCCAAGCTTCAAAAGCATCACCGGACCATACGTTTTGGAAAGACTCCATAGAGATTGATGTGGTAATTCTCCAAGCTGATGCAAGTTTCCGATGATCGGAAAGCCAGGAGGGGACGGTGGTTGCTGCTGATTTGTCCGACGCTTCTTGTGTTTAAAGGCGGCGAGGAGAATACAACAGAGAAAGAGAAGTGAAAGAAACCAAATCGTAGCCATTTTTCCGTATTAACGTACGTCTCAAGTTTTCTTTGTGATATTGATGAATCAAGCTCCTGCTTTAAATATATACACATTTCTTACATTATTGTTTATTGCTGTCTTAAACTCTTTTAATTTCGTTTTCAATATTTCTTTAAAAAGATTACATTTTTTGTTGGAAATTTCAAAGAAAAATGCATACCAGAATCAAGAAGCCGTCTAAATGACGAAGACCTACCTTCTCTTAATCGTGTCTCCATCTTTGTTCTGCATTTTAAATTTGTCTTTTAAGTACTCATTACTTGTCTTTTACTAATTAATATACGAAACCCAATTAATTGGTTAATGAGTACACAACAAAGTCATCGGTCTTTTAATATGCAACTATGCAAGCGACAAGGACAGCTTATCTAACTACGAAAAGAATTCTTCTCTAGTAACTAGATTTACCACTAGGTCTCCACTACATAAACAAAATTTATAAATTTCAATAATTATGTAATAAGTTTTTGGGTTAAATATTGCCTTTTAAAAAAAACTTAGTCGTATTTCTTAGCACCACATGTAAATATAGTAGGCGAATATATAAATGTTGTTAAATATCGCCTACTACTAGATTTATGAATATTTAAGCTTGACTTTATCTTAGCTCAAACAATTCATATAACTAAGGTCTCTTTGTTTAACCAAAAAAAAAAACGAAGGTCTCATTGTTACTTGGTCATACTCTTGAAAATAACACGTCAACGATATATGTATGTAAGGGCCACTTGTTATTTAGACTCAATGTGATTTTAACAATAGAAAATGTTTGAATGAAATGGATATAGGACTAAATTAAATTACGGATATGTAAGAGTTGGAATTCCAAAATGGACCTACATAATTTTTTTCTTGCAAATTTGATCGGAAGAGGGGGTATATTGAATAATTAATTTATTTGGGATACAACTATGAGAGTTACTTAAGTATAGAGCTAATTATGAAATTAAAGAAACGCGCCGCGTTTTTGATCCATAGGACGGTACAAAAACGGCGTGCTGTTTTGTTTTAGAATAAAGCTTCTTCGTTTTTTGGTTCTTTCTCTTAAAATATCTTCGCGACAAAGAACCATCGGAGAAGAGGAAGAAGATCAGTGTAGAGCTATCGGGAAATTTATCTGAAGAGGAAACTGAAATTGAGATCGAAGTTTTGAGTTTGGGTAAAAAATGGTAGGAGGAGTAGAAGAATTGAGTATTGAACAGTTAGCTTCGAGTATCTCTACCTACAAAGAACAACTCGAACAGGTTCGTTCGAGACGATTTCTTTCTTCTCTTTGTTTCAGAATTTTGTATGTGGATTAGAATTTCGAATTGGTGAAGAGAAATTGAATGTAGGTTTCTGAATTTTGTGTGATTGTTCCTGAGTTAGGGTTCGTAGGAATAGTTTTTTAGGGATTCGTTGATTTGACGAGTTGTTGTTAAGTTTCATTGTATCTTCTTCCTTTGTGAATTAATAATCAGATTTGTGAACGGATTAATCACTATACTAGGGTTGCGAGTTCTATTTCAAAGTCTGCGTTTTTATGTTCCTTTTTAGTCTCTCTGATAGGTCTTTTGGCTTAGTTTTAGTAGGGTGATGGAATGTGATCATACACTTGCTTCTCTTCTGGGTTATCTGATAGAAGTTTTGACTCTTTTGGTCTCAGGTTAGGCAGCTTTTGTCAGAGGATCCTAGGAACTCGGAATATGCAGACATGGAAAAGGAGCTTAAAGAGGTGATCAATCCCTATTTTAATCACTTATTTTGTGTGATCAAATCTTTTCATCTTTGTTGTGGATTCGTTTTATTAGTCTCCCTTAGTTTGAGTGAAATTCATTGATCCTTATGTCTTTAGCATTTGCGGCATACACAACATGATTAGGTTACTTAGCATGTAGGTTTTGCATACGGTGCTCTTTATGTTTCTATTCCCTGCCTCTTTTGAAGGAATCTGCGTGTTGTTTGAAATAGCAACATCATTTAACAGCTAGCAGATAAAGTGGAGTTTTCTTTCAGTTCTGGGGTTTGAAAGGTGAGTATGTTTTTGAGTGGCATGTAACTCCGGCAGTGGAGTTTGGGTCAGCCAAAAGCAGTTGTTGGCGTATACATAAAAGTAGGAGAGTTAGCAAAGAATTCATCATTTCTATCTTGGTTATTTGTGTTGTGCAGGTGTGCTTATATGGGTCATGATGGCCAGCCTGCTTCTATCTCCTGATTTCTCGTGTTTGATCCCTGAAGTTCTACTTCTGAAAATCTTTACTGATATATTGTGTATAATTGCTAGAAATCCTCAATTCTCTGAAACTTTGTTTTTGCACCATATAGGTGATTGCATTGACAGAGGAAGTTCTTGCAACTGCAAAGCAAAATGAGATTTCTCTATCAGATGCCGGAGTTAGTGCTGAAGCAACTCCTGGCTCACCCGATTTAGAGGGTGCTTGGGAAAAGACGGTATGTCTATTTTGTCATCTTTTCTCTTTTCTTTACCATTTTAGGCTGTTTTTTGTTCTCTCTTCCTCTCTCTATCTCCATCATCTTCTCAGATGCTGCCATGTGATTTTTTTCGTAAATTTGAATACAGAAACATATGCTACTCCAGAGCTTACTAAATATCTATTTTGGTGATTAACGTGTGTTTGTATTTCATTGTTTGTTCAGGGTTTAAGGAATGACCCAATCCATGAGGGTAAGTTCCCTGTTGGAACTAAAGTTCAAGCTGTCTTTAGTGACGATGGCGAGTGGTATGTTGAAAAACTCTCGGGTTACTTGTAATTAATGATGTATCTACTGTATTCTTTACGTCTTTTTCTCCCTTTTTCTTTGTTTGATTAGTTAAATGTTCAGGTATGATGCGACCATTGAGGCACATACTGCAAATGGCTATTTTGTTGCTTATGATGAGTGGGGAAACAAGGAAGAGGTAATGCTTCTATTCCAGTTTTATTTTGTTTTTAAAACACTAACTAATATTGAGATTGCCTTGTTATAATCTAGGTGGATCCAGATAATGTGAGGCCAATCGAGCAAAATGCTATTGTCGAAGCTGAGAGATTAGCTCAAGCTACCAAAAATGCTCTCAAAAGAAAGATTGAGAAAGCTGCGAGTTCTGATTATCAGACAAAAACTCTACCAGCAAAGCTCAAAATCGATCCTAATGATCCCGAGGATGTAGTAAGTCAAGATTCTTTTTCACCCATTTTGGTCCCATGAGGTCGTGTTATGAGGTCTTTACTTTTTTTTTGTTTTGGTACAGAAAATAGCTAAGCGTAAGAAGATACATGCTTTCAAATCCAAGGCAAGGTTTGAGCAACTCGAGGTTGTGCAGAACAAGAAACAGAATGATTGGCAACAGTTTCAGACGACTAAAGCCAAAACTAAAAAGGTTTGTTAGATACGGAATTCATATGGCTCTTTGTTCTCTTGGTGGGGATTCTGAGACGGGTTTTGGTTGTGCAGGTAGGGTTCTTCACAGGGAGGAAGAAAGAGAGTATATTTAAATCACCTGAGGATCCATTTGGAAAAGTGGGTGTGACTGGAAGTGGGAAAGGTTTGACAGATTTCCAAAAGCGAGAGAAGCATCTTCATCTCAAGTCTGGTAATGCTGAGGGCACTGATGAATGAACGAGAGATTTTTATGCTTTTGTAAGGATTTTCAGGTACTTAAAAAGTCTTTCTTCTGTCTCCAGTAACCTCTAAAAACAAAAGGACCTAAACCCGCAATTTTTTTGTGGACTTCTGCTCTTTTGTAAGATGAATTAAAGATTAGTTTTATCTTTCTATTTCTTTGTAGTGACTATGATGAATAGAGCCACAGCCAAAACGGCATTACCGTTAACATTGTTGTTGTTTCTTCTTCGGATGGTAAGTTGTCTATTGATGAATCACTCTCACTGTCTCATATTGAACTGTGCCGCATCATACGGTTTATGTTTAAAATACTAATTCAGAAAAACTTTAGACCCACCATTTTAATGTATTTGTATCAAGTTTCATAATGAAAAATGGTGTTAACTGTTAAGTATATATTTTCCATGGCGTAGTTTTTGTTCCTTTTGATTAAAATTGAGTATTTTTCTATGTTGTATGGGGTTTCTAATGGTTTGTACATCATATAACCAAAGAAACTAGAGTTAATTAATAAACATGTCGAAGGACACTTATTTGCATGCATCTCATAAAAAATAATAGTGCTGAATTATGCGAAGAATTCAGTGCTGAATTCATACTGTTTTGTGTAATTTGGTCGGTAAAATCTCTGCCGTTTTAAATTAGTCAAGCTGACTCATTAGTTTATTTGACAAATAACCGCACCGTTTCATGTTAGGCCATCGCGCGTCTCACCGCTTGACAGACGACTGCATGCCGTTTGTACTCAATTTTAAGATGTACGAAACATATTCAAAACTCAAAAAATCATCGAAAGGCAAAACAAAAGGCTAAAACCCCTCAAAAATAAAACAGCGAGACGGCAACAACAAACAAACAAAGGTCCAATGAAGAAAGCATATATTAAAAAAATTCTTCTTCGCCGATTGAGAAATTTAAGTTATCGAGTCTTTTTTTTTCTTTCGCTGTACCCTTTTTTGGAATAGAAAATCATCATCGATCACTGTTTAATGAAGACAACATACACAAAAACTTACTCATTCCGGATTGTCTGAAACTTCTCCCACAATGGTACAGACCTCTTCATATCACCCATTAAGCCCTTGAACTTGTGGCTATAGTCCACCCCATTGATACGATCCAGTGACGATATAGCACGAAGAGCGCTTCTGATCATATCTTCATTACGATCATGCTCTTGCTTCACTGCATCTTGCTTTGGCTTGAAGCTTATTGTTTTATGCAGTGGTTCCACAAGAGAATCCAGTACTGCAAACATCATATACATTATTAAAACGGATCAGCAAATCTGCTTTATGTTCCGTGGCTGATATAATGATTTTGGAAACTATATATTAAACATACCTGCAAGTACGGCTGATGGGCATTTATCTGCTAGTAAGGAGAGTATAAGATGACAAAGCATCTTCAGGTCATAATGATCTGCATAAACAAAGATTATGTTATAAGCTAATAAAAGAAAATGGCTAAACAGTAGATTAATTATCATCAGAGGAAGACCAAAACACTCGCCTTCTAATCCGGATTTGAGGAAAGGAACAATGAAAGAAGACGGATTAACTTGATCAAGGCAGCTGTCCACCAGAGTAAACACACACTCAAAAGCTGCTTTCCTCAGCTCGAGCCCGTCATCCACAACATGCTTGAATGGACCAAGATCAACCGTCCTGATTAATTCTTTCTGCAAAAGATAAATGTCTCAGGCGATGGAAGATAAAACCTTCTAATGTATTATATGACACAGATAACAACTGTGCTGAATCACTGAAGAACTTACCTTAATAACGGTCTGATCATAAAGAAGTGGTAACAACTCAGGGAGAAGTCCTTTAATAAGGTTTGGTTTATAATGAGCAAAAGTACTCAGAGCTGAGACAGCTGCACGCCTAACATGCTGCAACAACAGAAGGAAAAAGTTAGGATTACACAGCAAAGTGTCATTATTATCCAATGTCTATTGATGTTTTATGTTGTATCAGGAGAAAGGGGTTAAAAAATTTCACTTACACGGTCACCATCTTTGATTAGCATGAGGAAAGAAGAAATCTGAGGGAAGATGATTTCATCTAATTTCTCAGGTCGTTCCACTACTGAATATTTCACAGCAGTAACAACAGTTGCACGGGTAAAAGCAGCTGGGCTCGTTGTCCTGACCTATAAAATTCAGAATGCATCTCTAAGCATAACAGCAAATGAGCAAAATGCAAAAAGTGAGATTGTTCTGTAGCTGTTCTCTACCTGAAGTGCTGGAACAAGTTTCTCAGGCTCTATCAAAGCCATTTTTCCCAAGCATTCAGCAACAACATTCCTTACACCTTCTTCCTCGCTTTCACAGTGGTTGAACAGTAAAGCAAGTATTTTCTCAACGCTGGAATTCTGGAAATCCGCTTTATCAACAGACTGTCTCACAATAACCTGGAAAAAAACAAGGAACAGGATATGAAATCAAGCAGTTTATGTAATCTGATATTATAACATGGATACTTGTTAAGGAAAACATACCTCCTTGAGTGAATGAAGGAGAATATATTGTTTTTTCTGTTGATTATCGATCTGGTCCAATATAAACGGTAGATAATTGGATAGATTGCCAACGGCAATGTTTCCAAGAGCATATGAAGCTGCGGACTTTATTTCTTCAAAAGGAGATTGGAAAGACTCAATGACGATTGTTTCAATGCCAGCATGTGCGCTGAGATCTTTCCTTCTCCCAATCTCACCAAGAGATAACAGGGCAAGATGTTGTTTTGCCTGCACGAGAAAACATCAGTACAAAAATAAGCCTTTAAGTAGCTGTAGATCTACTAAGGAAGATAAAGCCTGAATCTAATTCCCTAATGGCTCTCAAACTAACAAAAATTCAAAGTGCTTACTGAATTTGTGCCGCTGTCATCTTTAAGGATTTCCATGAGCATTTTAACTGTAGACGAACAATTCTTATCACCCGCTGCGAGACAAAGAACCGCCACACACTGTGCAATTGAATATAGTGCTTGCTTTGGGACACCTCCAGACTGAGGAGAAGGCTTAGCACAAGATAGCAATGATTCCAGCAAGGTGTAGAAACTCGTATTTGCATGATACACCAGAGCTTCAAAGAATTTTTGCAGATCCTGTGACAAACATCCAAGAAATCATTGCCTTCTAATCTTTAAGGTCAGGCAAAGTATATAACAATTCCATCAGTAACAAAAAATTTACCAAAAGTGCTTGACCCTGGAGCAATGGGCTTTTAACTAAAGTTAGTGCCTGCGGAAGAACTTTGTTGCGGACCGCCAAACTGATATTTTCACTACAACTCTTTCCAGTCATCAGAGTGCAGCAGAGTTCGAGTGCAAGAGCTGTCATGTGCAGGTCTGAAACACTGAAAAAACACAGACGAAGTCATCTTTTAATATATATACCAACCTAGAAAGTAGAAACAACAAAAATCAGGGGAAATTTGTTCGAGAAGCAAACAAACCTTATCAGAGATGAAAGCTCCACAAGAATAACTTCATAAGCTTCTGAACCAATTTTATCACCATAGGCTGTTACCAAGGTATTCATAGTAATCAGTGTTGCTTGCCTTAGAACCCGATTAGCCTGTTTTACAAAAACATTAATACCAGATAATGTCTTCAAGGAAATTTCCACTAACTATGAGAAAGTAAACCAAAGAAAAGTACATATTTGATGCCTATTAAGATATGGTGCTAAGAAGCCATATACCTTCCGTAAGAATCCTGTTAGTTCTGCAATCAAATGGTCCAAGACACATGATAGATTAATGTGAAGCGGAGAAGTGGCAATGACAGAAAATGCCTGCATACACCCACACAATCAGAGACTTGAGCTAAAAACAATTTTAAAATAAAAGCTTCAACAGAAGCCCAAGAACAACCTTTACTGCAGTGAGGCGAGTGATTTCGTTTCCCATTCGATCAACAAGCACAGGAAGGCATGAAGGTAACTCTGCCCTCAGTTGATCACCAAATGTTGAAATCACAAGACCCATGCAGGTGATAGCACACTCCTTGACCTCCTGTTGAAGGGAAGAGATATTACGAAATGTAAATAACACAAAATTACAAATACAAACGCAGAAATCTGCTTTTCCAATTCTGTAATTAAACATAATGACGAATAGAAAGAGTTCAAATAAGATTATTAAGTCTATTGCCCGAAGAAGTATGGATTTTCATAAACAAGACTAAAAAGGGGGATTTATGCTACAGACCTGGTCCTGATCTTGATTTGTCAAGCGGGACATTATCGCATTGTAGATTGGATGAACAAACGGTTTAAAATCAAAGCCCATTCCCTAAACCACAGAAGAAAAAATATCAGCGGATGTTTCAGCCTGTGATTTATAAATAGCTTCGGCACAAAATAAGAAACGGCAAAAAAATTGTGAGTCTGTATATGGGTATATATATATGGTTCAAACTTCTAAATAAATGAAGAGGAAAGACTGAAATCAGTAAATGTGTACATGACATCTAAATGCAATGAGATACTCACCGCAGTACTTGGGCGTACTACTCTGACAAGTTCCCCACAAACCCTTAATGCCTCAGCAGTCACCTTATAATAGCGTTCACCAACAGCAGCTAAAACAGGACTTGAAAGAGCCTAGAATTACAAAAAAGTTCAAGAGTCAGTTTTTACTTTCAAAAACTGGGTTTTGAAGTGTAGGGAGTCAAACATTTGGGCAATATATCAATAGACTGAAAACCACTTAATGTTTCCCAACCTTAATGTAAGGGTGAAAAACAGGAGGCGCATGTGATGCCAAGACTAATTTGGTGAAGACAAGAGCTTCAATTTTCAAGTTTGATGTAGAAGATTTATCCTGGAGAAGTAAAAAATAGAGAAAACATGAGCACTTGAAAAAGAGCAACACTGACAGTGACAGTCCATAAATAAGTGTAATGAATATATCCACTAACATTTAGCGCCCTTTCAATTCCAGGAACAAGTGAACCAATATGATCAGCAAGACAGTCAGGCAGGACAACCACAAGTTCTCTCAAAACAGAGAATGCTCCAACCTACAGATATGAAAGAAGTTATGAAAGTATCAAACAGGAACCAAACCAAAAAGAATGTTTAACACTTTCATACCTTTGTCTTAACAGACTTTTCGCGCAGTTGCCTATTTATGGATTTCACAATCTTTGAGACTTCTTGCTTCAGTAGCCATTTTGGACTGCATAAACCAAAGGTATACATATTTAGTTAGCAGGGTTTCATCAGAAATGTGACAGACCATCCATATTGAAGTGAAAGGACTCAGAATTTTTGCCTTGATTCATCGGTGTCAGTTTGACCTTTTGTAACATTTCCCGTTTGCCGCAACAGATCAATGAATGTGTTGAATACATCCATCTGTAACAACAGTACCTCAGTCTTAGATCAATAACCATATTGCAAAGCAAGAATAGAGCATTAATGGATTAAATTACATACCTTCACATTTTCCTCCCTTTCCTTAAATCTATCAATTAGTTTCGGGCAGGCCTGCACAAGAAGAGACTAAACTCCTCAACAATAATTCTATAGTAGATTCTTGTTTCATATTTAATCAAACACAGGTAAAAGAATGAAAAACTCTTGTGTAAGGGAATCTTGTACACTCCCGTCATGAAAGATAATACGCTTGATCATTTAAAAAAGATATACCTCTTGATATACTTTAGTGAGCATCTCAGAACGCGAAACGATTAATCCTGCTAGGCATTTGGCCGCTGCTCTCCTAACTTTCCAGCTGGCATCTTCATCATCTGTGTACTCATTTGCACTCTCGCTGTGAGAAAGAAAGACTTATTTCAGTGAGATAATGGTGCACCGTAAGGAGCTAGGCTACTGTTCCAATGAATAAATCAGAACTTACTCATCTTCTTCATCTTCAAGAGTCTCATTATCAGTATCTTCCTCCATATTGTCCGTAAAATTCGGGTCATAACTAATATATTCTAAAGTAAGATTTAAAATTTCATCACAATATGGTGAGATGTCCCTGGGACATCGTAGCAAGAAACTTTCAAGTGCCTGCAGTCAAATTTCAGAACAGACATGTTATCGTCTACATTGTTCATACCAATTTTATTGAACCTAAGATTAGAATTCCAATTTAATAGCATAGGAAAGAAAAGAGACTACAAGCACGCCTAAGTAATTGTCTGATTACAAAAATTAGATGAGAAAACAAAAAATGCAAGCGTAGTGAGAAAGTAGGAACATTAGGGAATCTTGCACGATACCTGTAAGCTATACTCGCGAAGCTCCTCGTCATTTTCTGAAGCGCTAGTGCAGTAATTGATTAATACTGGCACAGTGTTACCTAGATGAGTGCCAAACCGGTAACCAACAGCACGGCTGAAACAAAAACGCATTAAATAGCATTACAACCATGGCAAGCCTAGTCGTAGATAACCATTCATCCCAATCAATAAATAGGTAGCACAAGTACAACTAACCGAAGCATACTACAACACTACAGTAACGTATGGTAAGAAGTTAAAGATATATAACAAGCCGATAAGAAGGAAGATAGGAAGTACCATAAAGCTCCAATCATTTGAATATTGGTACGTGTAATCTCCGATTTTGCATTCCTGTTACTTAGATTTTTCACAACTTCAACAGTCGCCTTCGCGAGCAAATCATCAGACAGACTGGAAGCAAGAGAAGCTGACACCACACAAAATTTTGAACTTAGAAGAGGCTATATACCATCGAATTAAGAGTTCTATATACGACTAGGAAAAAAATGACATTGAATATATCATTTGAACTAGCATCGGTTTCACAAGAATTGACGCAAACAGCTGAAAACCATATTTCTAATATAGATAAGGAAAGCTACCACTCAAGTCTCGGCAGATTAAAGTTGGTTTCAAATTAGCTAAATATTGACATTAGTACCGACAGTACCCAGCAATCATATTGACTCAATTTTATGAACTTACCAATGCATGTAACAGTCTTCTTCCTGACTGTGGCTTGGTTACAGCCCAATTGCAATAACAATGTATTCAATAGCTTCTCGTGATCATCCGTCATTAAACTTCCATATTTTTGAACAACATCACACATGATCTCAAGACATTCACACTTGATCCCTGAGCTCATTCCCTTCAGCAGTAAATACGCAGAAAATTAGTTACTTGTAAAATAAGATGATAGAACCTTAGAGTAGACAAATAATTATATGCATATACTGTGCTCTGGTCTACTAAGAGTTTTTCAGACAGAGTTCTTTAACTGTATTAGATCCAATAAAACTTAAAACGTAAAATCAACTAATTTTCCAATAGATGTCAATCAATATGATTTTGATGGGATCCGAAATTGTCTAGGACGACCCTAAGCACTGTCGCATATGCAATCGAAATAATAAGGAATAGACCTCCCAACAACTAACCTGGCCACTTATTCCTCCTATCATTTGTGGTGTTAGAGTAACAAGAATAGATGGAGCAAGCGTAGGAGCAATTTGAGCGACAACAGTCCTGAGAGCTATGCTTGCGGTATCACGATGCTGGTCTTTCCCATGCAGCAGTTTATCACATAACTTGTTGGTCATTTCAACAATTCGTTCTTCTCCAACCTTCTTCACCAATGGAGCAAGACTGGAACAAAATCATAACATCAAAGGTCGACGATAGATCAGCTAAATGTAAAAGTATAACATCAGCTTAGGTCATAAGTTGCTAAGAGCAGAAAGCTAACCATTTAACAGCCAATCCAGAAACATCACCAGCCACATCATCGAGCTGTTGCAATATGATACTCGACAATCTCACCTCCAAGTCCAGGTCGATTTTAAAGGAATCCTTATTCAACTCATTAAGCAAATCAGAGGTTGCCATGTATCTGTAATCTTTATCTTTACCCGTCATCTGAAACTATAGTAAATACAGCAATGAGAAAAGGTGACTATACTCAAAAACAAAATTAAGCTTAATTAGAAACAGATGATGAAAAGACCTTTTCGAGTATCCCAGAAACTTGTAAGTTCGCCATATTGGCCCGACCTTCTCAATTCACTCCTTCCAACTGCAATCAAACAAGGATCTCAAAATTCATTACTTAGTAAAAAGAGAATCAACCATGCGTTGAACTAAAACGCTTAGTCAGAGCAATGTCACTCTATCAAGCTCTCCACAGAGGTTAAAACATCAGAAACAAAGTCAGAAGTGTAAAGAAGAAGCATCGAAGATGGATTAATTATCGCCGGTAACAAAACCTAATTAATATCCCTTAGAAAACTTTTGATTCATCGAAGATCACAAAGAAGAAGTTCGGTTTGATAAATCAAAGTATCGTCGCCACCAAAACCCTAAGACTACGACTACGAAGACGAAAAGAGTTAACGCTAGACATCATCACACTTTATCGATCAAAAAGCAAAAAAGAGGTAACCCTAAGTAACCTGAGAAGATGAAATCGACGGAGGTAACGCCGGAGACGGAGTAGAACGCCGAGAGTTCCGATTTGGTGGTGGTGGAAGTTGCGGAGAGGAGAGAGCTCTGAGGAAAGTAAAAAAAGATGGAGGAGATACTGTAAATTTCCGTACTCGTGAAAGCTTGATTTTTAGCCCTTCTCTCTTCTTAAGGAGGAAGTTAACTTTCTTCTAAATGGGCCTGTGTAGGATTAATTGGGCCTGACTTGGTGCGATTTGAGTCGGTTAATGGGTAGCGTTTATTTCATGCTGTACATTGTTGGACTTGATTAGTCGGTTAATACTAAATGGGTTTGGCCCAATTACTTTGTTTTCAGTCTGAGCCCAAGCATGGGTTTCTTTGTTTGATCCAAGTAGTTCTTTTTTTGTTTGCTTTTTTTGTGTCAGGGACATGCTATGCGATTGCGACCAACCAACTAAATAGTGTTAGCCATTGGTTCATCGACAATTTATGGTCAATATTTTTGAACGATTAGCAAGTAAAAAATTGTATCACTGAAAGTTTTCAACCTAGGCCAAGTATATGTGGTTTAGTGGTAGGGGAAGCTTTGGGAAGGATGAAACTCTTAGACCCGAGTTCGATTCTCCTTGAAAGTTGGTAAGTGTATAAGTTGGGTCTTGGTTTAATTGGTTTACTTGGTAATTAGAAATGTAGGCGGCCGCCTGACTACCCCCTGGCATTAGTCAGAAAGCATTTCAAACTCGTGACAGACAGACAGTATGGTGGTTTTTCGGGAAGAAGTCCACTCGAAAACATTTCGGTGTGTTTTTACTAGGGCTAACCAGATCAGCCGATAAGGTTTATAAGAAAAAAAAAAAATTGAATCAAAATCATTTGTTAAATGTTCCCGACCCAACGACTACCAAATAAACATGATTTCATTGTCGATAGTCATCGCTAACGATTATAAAGTTAACAAAATATAACTGATTGTCATTGTTGCTAACGACTAAAAAAAACTAAAACCGTAAAATATGGTATAGATGTGAGATTTTTTGTCGAAATTAGACTTCCTTTATTTTGAACTAGAACTTCGAAATTCAAATTATTAGATACTTTTGTCTAAGTAGTTTCTTCGTCATCTGTTTCTTCCACTTCCACGTGTGTAAATTTTTCGTGGGTTTCAGGATTAAGTCTTCCTTATGCTATTTCCTTAGTCTTAGTTGTTGACAAATATGTGCCCGTAGAATCTTCATACTTTCGAATGACAAATTCATCGCCAGACTCACGGTCACGCAAGAATGGAAGGTTAGACACCTCAGGCACATTCAAGTGTTGAAGCTCTTCAATTACTTGATTATAGACATACTAATATTTGAAAAGCAACAAAATTATGAATTTTTTCAGATGAGAAGTTAGGTCAGTGCTGTCCTCTAGTAGTTCCTCTATTACCTGAAAGAAAATGAATAACACACATCATGTCATCATACATGCAAATACAAAATCTAAATGTATAGTATACTACTATTTTGAACTAAACCAAGTAAAAAGTACCTCTCTACCACGTATAGTTTTAGTACCAATTATTTCATATGCTCTTTCGGATCCCTCCGTTAATGGCCATTTAAAATAGTCACAATCGCAAAGAATGCACATCTCCAGAAAATTATCGTCTGTGAATTCTGAAAAATCGTAAGATTTTGCTTCTTCTTTAGTTTCTTTTTCGTTGTCTTTATTTTTCTTGCTACTATGAAACCGCTTCAATAAGTCTATCATTTCGAGTTCAAGCAATTCAAAGTCTTTACTGGCGAAAATAATTTGTGATCACACAAAAGTTTAAAGTGGTAGTAAAAATTAATGTTATGTCTACATGAGAAAAACCTTTAAAATAATAATAATTGATAAGTGTATTAAAGAACTTACTCTTCAACATCTAAATGGTATGAGGTCAGTGTTAATAGTGAGAACCGCATAAACGCTTTTATCTTTATTATTAGCCAAATATACAAGCTGTGAGCAGCAACGATAAACTCAATATTCGGATACTTTTTTTTTTTAAACCTTCAATGGGAGAAAAAAGAAAGGTTAATAAAAAATTAGAAAGAAGTGAAAATTCTTAAAAATAATTATTTACCGTAAATGTTACCTCAATGAAAACATGTATCACATAAGGCGTGATGTGTATATGACTTTGAAAGATCTTAGTAGCATTCTTCTCTTTGTCCTTTCTCTTAGGGTCATCGGGAGCCATAAGTTGTGCTGATGCGTCAAGATCCTTTGCGTATTCTAGAGTTTTTATTGGGTTCCGCGGTGACTTAATAGGTAAACGATGTCCATCGAAAACAAGAATAGGATTCACATTACGGTCGATGAATTGTTTGACTTTTTTGATGACAAACATTATATGTTCAGAGTTGGGTGTAGTTGGTTCCTCCAAGAATTTCCGGGCATTATTTAAAGCACCTCTGTATAACCACATTGAAGCGTCAATTGCGAGAGTTTTACTGTTGAGAGCGGAAAAACTAATTGATTTCAGAACCTTGGATTTTCCATAGAGAGAGTACAAACTTGTGAAGCCCATAGCTTACAATTATTCTTTTTTTTTCTTTTTGAAGCAATAACAAAAAGGAGTGTGTGTCAATATATATAGTGTGATGAAAAGAGTCAAAATTTCCCGTTAGCTATTCCTTTCCATTATTTCTGCTATTTTCATTTTTTCCTAGTTTACATTTTTCTATATTATTATTGTTATATATTTCCATAATTTTGTTTGATTTTGCTGGCCGATTTCATCGTACGGACCTAACCCGGTTCGGTTTGGTTCAACTGTATTTCTATTATATTTTCTGGAAGTTTTTCTATTAACTATAATATATATTAGGTGATCACTCTCGATACGTCGCAGTTTTTTCGGATTCTTTTGTATTGTTTAATTTAAATATAATTTTTATTTATCTAATCATTCACTCATGCAATAAAAAATTATTTCAGTATTAAAATATTTTTTTTCTAACAACATTCTCAATAATGCATCATACACATCATTCATAAACAACGTTCATCTTAAACCAATTTAACAGAGGGTAGTGTTCGTAATTAGAAACATAAGAATTTGATGATGGATCGGAGCTCCGTACGTATTATGTACCCTCGATGATTTATTATATAAATATCAATTTAAAAAATAAACTACTCAAATCATTAACTAATTCACGACTATTATACACTCATACTTTGAGTTTGGATTACAAAAAAATCTTCGAGTATGAAAAAACTATTAAAATAAAATATTTAAATAAATTTATTGAAAAATTTATTGAAAAATCATGTAATATTTAAATAAATTTAGTAATAGTACAGTAAATATGTAAAATAAAATCATATATAAAATTAAATAATAAATTTATCATTAACTTATAAATTAAAAATTGAAAAGTTTACATTAATTATTTAATAGACACATGATAAATGTTAAAGTGATGATGTATCGATCATATGTAAAGAGTTGGATAATTTATATATATATATATATATATATATATATTTTATATTGTTATAGTGCTATAATGCTATGTCAATCTTGAAGGAGATAAAAATATATTTGAATAAAATGACGTTTCAATAACAAAATAATAGTAATGGCAATCAATAAACTATGTCAGTTAATTGAATTTTTATCTTCCACGAAATACGCAATACGCAATTCATTATTGATGTTTTACTGAAATCGAGTGATAAACTATAGGCATAAAAAATTATACTACTATAAAACAACAAGTGAAAATGTTACATTTAATATTACAATAAATGAAACATGTGATATCACAAGGAACAACAACATCTTAAAATCGTAACTCCATTTTGATGCATGACATATTTTATCCCATATCACATTACACGACTTGCAATATGCCAAGAAGTCACATAAAGTAAATGCACATAATTGTTCAAATAAAAGAAAAGGTCCATAAATGAGTTTACTAGTACACCAACCAAACATTTACTCAACCTAATACGTCATACATATTAGGACTTGACTTACACTCGCCAGGACAATCTCCAACTCTCTCCATTGATAGAAATCGTAATTTATTGCTCTCTTTGTTTTCCGTGCAATTTATTTTTCGATCATGAGAATGAAAATATTTTTTCAAACTAGAAAACAAAATAATAGAATCAAAGCAAGACCGGATGTTTAAAAAACAAGACAAATCAAAAAAAAATATTTTGTTAAATCAAAACAACGACAAAAAAGAAACAAGACAAATCAAAACAAGACCGGCGTAAGATTTAGGTAACTAGTATTAATTTTGTTATGGACTTTGTATGATACACTTCCTTTAATAAATATCAGAATTCAAAAAACAAAAACAAAAAGAGTTACCTATGAGAATCTAAAATTCTGCTACTCACATAAATAGTAAACGTGACAAATGATATCACGAACTACAAAGTCTAATGATTCGAAGTAAATAATAACAGTGCACATCCCAATGCATTGGTTAAATCGCCAAGAATTTTCTTAAACATACATTATAAGAAAACATCAAAAACTTATCTTACACGCTCCAAAACCAAGATTATAGGTACCCTAATAAAACACATGTTTATAAAGCTACCTAAACAATGATTAGCCGAGAAAGGAGAAAACATTAACCATACGATAAGAAAGTACTTAATTAATTAAGTAATCACATGAGTGAAGTTATATAACAACAATCTGAACTTAACTAAGGATTAGTAGAAGCAAGATTTTCAGTAATGTCGTTATTACCAGCAGAAAGGTCGACATTGTTACTAACGTTGTTGCTCTTCTTGGAGAGATTTTGTTTGTTGTTGTGCATCCAAACTTTAAGAACTCTTCTCCTAATTCCAATCTCTTGACAAAGCTGTTGAACAACAGATTCCTCTTGTCTCTGAATCTTCCAACCAACTCTTTCCGCAAAACTAATCATCTTCTCCTTTTGCTCTTGTGTAAACTTTGTCCTAAACCTTTTCTTCTGATTATGTCCGTAACTATACGGTGATGGTGGTGGTGGTGGCTGCCGGAATGTCAAGCTTCCTCCGCCTTCTTCCTCCATAAGATCCTCTGACTCTGAGTTGGATCCAGCGGTTGTAACGCCAATAGGCATTATCATTTGTTGTGGTAATGGTGATTTGATCATCTTGTGGTGGAACATGAGTTTTCTCTGCTGCGGAGGTGGTTGGTGGTGGTTGAGGTAAGGGGAAAAGAATGTTTTCTCTTCACCTTCGGTTTCTCTTCTATGAAAGTTTCTATGGCAGTTGCAAACTGAGCAAGTGAGAGCTTCAATGGAACCTTCTTCACCACTTGGCATAAACTCTCCACAACCATCAATGGCATTGCCTCCCATGGTAGCTGCATGGTTCTTTAGGCATTCCTTGTACTTTATCACCACAGGCTTCTCTTTCTTGATGTTGGTAACCATGATGTTGTAACCCACATGATGATGATGAGAATGATCATGATTTTTACCAAGACCATTACTATTTGAGGAGACTAGTAGTGGGTTTGAAGTAGTAATGTTGAGAGATGATGGTGCAGAATTGGCATGATGATGATGGTTCATGTTCCCATGCCCACCTCCACTATTACCATAACTAGTGTTTATTGGAATAGGATCTTCTTGACTTGCAATCTCCATTCTTTTGATCTATCTGCCAAGGAAATAAACACGATTTTATATTTAAAACTTTTTTTGGGTTTTGCAAAGTGTTTCTTGGTTTGGGGACAAAGAAACTAGTTAGGAAGAAAAAAACAAGAGTAAAGATAATTAATGAGTAAAATTCAAATGATTAAGCTACAAAAAGGCAAGAGCTTTCTTCACTACTCATTAACCCCATTTTTTTAATTATTTCCTCCAAACAAAAAGAAAAACCCTAATTTTAGAAGGTCCATAAAGATAGAGAACAAAACGAAAAAGTACAAAAGAAAAGAAAAACTTATTGCAAGCCTGCTTAAGCAAAAGCTGACAAACCCACTTGAGAAAGAAAGGTCTTATTCCAAGTGAGAGGTTGATGATAATCAAGAAGACAATCTTTATTGTATCACCAAAACAAAATTGTTCTATTTAAACCAAATGAAAAAATTGACTGAAGAAGTTAAGAGCACATACCCACAACCAGAAAGAGCAGCAAACTTTATCTCAAAATGAAACCTTTCTTGAGAATAACCACAAGGTTCTGAGAATAGAGAGAGGCTAAGGAGTTTAGAGATTTAATTAGGGTTTTATAAAGTGATAGACTTTGAAGAAAGAAGATAAAGAGAGAGAGAGAGAGAGAGAGAAAGAGAGAATTGCAGGTGGGTTTTGGATGTGAAGGCACTTCTTAAACTAAGGGCTTAGAGTATTAGTAGTGAAAGCCAATAAAGCATGAGAAAGACACATGAGAGCCATAGCCATAGCTAATTATTTCCTCACTTTTCTACAGACAAAGAGAAAAAAGATCATTAATTAATTACACCTAGTTTTCATTTTATTAATTCATATATAGGATATTTTATTCAATAATGTCTCTACCAAATTAAAATTTGGGTGATAATATATAGACAAAAACAATACAATTGTGATCAAAATATGGAAAAGAAAAAGTGTAGCTAAATTATTTGAAACAAAAAAAGCTACATCATTTAATTTAAAATTTGAAGAAACAACAACAATCACTAAATTAGACTTTATAAGATAAGTAGTTATTCATTTTTATATACATTTTTACTCATGAAATGTCATTTTATAATATTGATATATCGCAGTCATTGATGAATTGAAGGTTATATTGAATATAAGACCATCCTCATTCTTCATTGGTGATACTTTGAGGGTGTCTTTAAATTAAAAATAATAGAAAAAGATAATTTAATGTTTTTAATTGTGTAATAGTGTCTTTAGAAAGACATTTTAGATCTCTAAAATAGAAGCTGTCTTTAATTTAATTTTAATTTATTTTTGAGATATCTACAAAGGTATGAGTAATGTGGATGCTCTAAGATTTTCATATTCACCCAAAACAAATTATCAGTAAAGGGAAAGAAAAAAAAGAAGAGAGCCAAGAATTAGGATTATGGGAGATTGCTTGTCTTGCACTATCAGACATCAAATTTACAACAGTGTAGAAACGTGTCAGATAATTAGTGGGAAGAGTATTGAAGTAGATAACAAAGAGAAAGTCATAATAAATAACAATATCTCATCTTTGTTCCAAAACATTAAATAACTAAAAATTTGGTAGTAAGGTATAATAATAATATTTTTTACCATCTTAAAATTTAAAAGTGTGAGATTGATACTAATTCAAAACGAAAGAATGTTCTAAACATTACTATAAAGCCTTAACTTGTTAAGCTAGTTAATTAAAAACACATATTGTTCCTTTACCCTTCGGCCTTCGCCATTAATTATGTCACGTATGATATTAGCTTCAAGAGGTTGTCATGTCATGCTTGTGAATTTATATGATTTACTTGAAGTTACTATTAATTATTGGTCCTACCAAATATGTGCACTTATATACCATGATCATCCGTTTTCTGGAACATACAATTGTGAGAAAGAATCAAAAGATAAACAATAAAATAAAAATATCATAATCAACTGATAATATAGTTACTGAAATATATTCATAAACCAAAGTTTGTTACGAGTTTTGTTAAGACCAAAATCTCGATTATTATTAAGTTTTGATAATATAAAGTTTTTGGTTTATATTGCGGGCTATCAGTGTTGTAAAATTAGACTCTATGTTATAGATGATATATGAACAATTGCTCTTGGGTGGCAGAATTGTAAATTTTGGCCTAAAAGTATATATAGTAAGTCTTGGTAAATAGATTTTTTTTATTGCTTTACATTTTCGACTTAATTATCACTAATCCCTATTTTTATATTTCTTTAAAATCAAACAAATGAAAACATCAAATCACCAATACATATTAAGATTTTACCTGAAAACTATTACTTTCTTGCTTAAGATTATTATTTCTGCTTCTTGATGACTAATGTTTTAAGATATATTTTTCTTTTTGACGGTCAAAAAATATGTTTCATTTTCATGTTTTGACCTTTTAGGTATAATTGTTCTAATCGACAAACTTAATTCGTTTTAGAAAAGTTCTAACAAACACGACAAGTTGTTGTCTCAACTACGGTGGCGGTTGTTCCTCTAGGTGAGTGGGGACTAATCTCATTTTTATTGATTCGTAAAAGAAGCACTAACTACCAAATTGCGGCAATTGCTAATGACCATTCAAGTCTTAATTACACAAAACACAATTAAGAAATAAGAGCAGTTCACTTTCTTAGTTTATAATTTCCTTGTGACCTTGTGGGCTTTTATTTTATAATACAAAAAAAACAAAAATTGAGATACTTTTATCTTTTTCTTTTGTTTTCTTCTTGTTTCTATGTGTTGTCTATTCTTCTGGACTCTGGTAAAATTCCTTCCATTGTAGCAGCTTTTTCAAAAACAACTCTTTTATTTTCTTTGTACCTTACGGTTTACGATATCATCAGAATAATGGCAAATAAATGCATACTCCATATAATTTAATTTAATTTCCCGTCGTCCATACTATGTATTTATTCACACGTCAAGTGACTTTTATTCGAGGTGATGTAAAAAAAAAAGCGACTTGTATTCGAGGTATAAGAAACAAATAAAATAAAAGGGACCACAAGAATATTTTTCAAATTATTCAATTATTAAGAAAAAACATAATTAATGAAAATGGTAAATTATTTAATATATATTTTTTCCTGTGTCGTTAGTTATATAATTTTTTGAAAATATAATCTACGATATTTAATTATATGCCGCTTACGTGATTGAGATAAACAGTTTTCACGAACAAGATTTTATGGTACAACTCTCCCTATAATATTATCCGTTTTTTACATGGATCAAATTTAATTTCTGTTTCGGCATGTAAGAAGTTCATATATTTCAATCGAAATAAATAAATAGATAGTATATTATCCTTATGAAAAGTTCTAATTATATATCGCATAATTACGTACGTATCATTGTTGATGAGTGTAGGATGAAAAATGGTTTTGCTCTTTGGGATTTCGATTGGTTTGGGATGGATGTTTGATTCTTTTGAAGTTCTAGCTAATCATAACCATTTTTCTTATAAACTGAATATGGTATTTTTTTTTTTAAATAAAATATTTTGAATTAATATTGGTTTGGATTTTGAGGCTTACGATATTTGTAGACAATGATGTTTTCCATCATGGTCAAAGTAAAAACTAAAATATTAAACACTTTAATCAAGAAAAATAAATTTATATATAGTCTTTACGTTTTATTTTATATATCTTTTTTAAAAAAACTAATACATACTACGAAAACTATTAAAATTTATACCATTTCTCTTATTAATAAAGTACTTTATTTTATCTCTCTAATTATTATAGAAGTAAAATATCAAACAAAATATAAACTTTTTTTTTTCTTCTTTTTTTACAAAACAAAACATAAACTTTGGTTGCACTGACAGTGAAAAACGACTCATATTATTCCAAACATAAACAATTTTTCCTAAAACTAAACTACATAAAATATTAGAATGTAGCCGAAACCTACATTATTCCAAACGGTGTGAGTAAACATGTTGGTAGTTGCTAATGCTACCTCGGTCGTGTCGTATTTCAGTAAAACGTCGTTGTTATACTGAAACGATATCGACTTCATAACATCGACATCGTTTTAAGAATTCAATATTGGCTAAGTAAAATAATGTCACTTTATTATAGTACTATACGTGGTTTCTGAATTAACACATACTAATATGTTGACTCAAGTCTTTTGAGTCAAGATAGGTTTTAGTTACACTCGAATAGTTTATGTATAATACACCAATTGGTATATAAAAGCGCATATTTGTTTGGGTTGAAATAAGTTGTGTTTCGCATTGACAATATAAAATGATATATCTTGTGAAACCAGAGTTAAATGTGAAAACGAAAATTATTATAACATAGCGTAAATACACAATTACACAACAAAATTAGCTTTTGTCATGTATTATATTTTTTTTATTGAAACATTGAATACTATTTTAAACAGAAAACATATGCGTTTATGGGGATGGGGATAGGACTGGAGGGCAATGCTTGTACCATGGAAAACAAGGAGTTTGAATTTGGTTCACGGATATCTTCGCGTCGGTTAGAGAAGCTAGTAATCGATGAATTGGTTTTGAATTGGCTTGGAATTTTGAATTTGGTGAAAGAAGAAAAGGCTCGGTTCTAGCATGGGCAAGGTGAGATGCTAGGAGCAGAGTAACCACTATTGCTATTGCAGAGAGCCTTACAATCATTTTCATGTTTTATTTGGGAATAAAAACGTTTACCGTCGCTTCCTTATTTATACGGTTTTGATCAAAATAACAAAAAAGCAATATGATCTTTTTTGTTGACTAGCTTTTATTTTTTGTGACCAAAAAAGAAGGCAATACATATGATGGATTTATTACTAGAATTATCTATTCGATATATATCAATATGGTTGTATTAGTTGATTATGTAGTGATGCAATGGTAAGATATAGTTTATAAATCAGTTTTCTATATTTAGTTGAGATAATTCCAGTCTATAATATTTATTGACATAAAAATATTATTTCGTGAAGAATTTGTTTCATTTGTTTTTAGAAGTAATCCTTTATCCGATTATTTACTTATGATTTATATTAATAAAACAATAATTACTAAAAATCATCTACATTTGTTTAAAAAATTTGTAATATCTTTTAAAACTTATGTGAAAAAACAAATAATACTCTTTCTTAGAGTTACTTTCACATTTTCAGTATTTAACAGCCTATGGGGCATTTTACATTTTTATCTGATAAGGCGATGTCCTACGATCAAGTTTCTAGTACAATTAACACAGATGAATCTTTGAGCCTTGCAAATGAATCTTCAAAAGTTAAAATTGTGAATGTCGGATTCCACACTTAAGTATTTATTTATTTGTAGGATAAAACTCTCAAGATCAAAATACAAGATAAATTCAAATAGCAAATAGTATTAAAAATGTAAGTAAATGTGGATAACAAAAGAGTATAGTATTAGCTCTTGATACAAAAGATGCCCCCTCTCTTTAGGTGCTTTTCAACCTCATATTTATACAATATGATTCACATTTATTGGCTATTGAATACAATGAATACTTTTAAATGTGTCTATTTGATTTTCTATTCAATGCTTTAACGTCTTTATTTGAACTCTTTTATCCTCTTCATGGGCTTTCCGAAGCTCGGCCCATTGTTCACTTTCGAACCGTTGTTGACTTTACCGAACTCCTCACCTCGTTGGAGTAAGAGCATGGACTTCGGTTCGTCATTAATTTTCCGTTCACTCATCTTCCTTCATACCTTATGCTTACATGACAATCTTCGGTTGGATCTAAGTACTAGGTTTGGGGTCAGACACCAACAAAAATTCTAGGAAATAAACAAGCAACTCAATGACAAGTCAATGTGTCTAGAAATTAGTCGCACAATCAATCATATTCACACAAAAAAGTTTGAAGTTCGGTATGACATCATAGTTGGTGTATTAATAATGCATAATGAATTTGTTTTGGGTTGATATAAGCTGCTTTCTTACATCAACAATATAAAATAATATATTTTTTGAAACAAAAATTAAGTGTAAATACAATTATTATTGTGAAATATATGTGTAGATTCACAATAATACAATCCAATATTAATGTTGCCATGTCTTATTTTTATTCATTTAAGCGTTTAGTACTATTTGAAAACAAAATAAAAACAAAAGACATGTGTTTATGGGGATGGAGATGCAGATGGAGATAGGAATTGGATACAATGCGGATCCCATTTTGGAAAGAAACAAGGAAATTGACCTGGAGGCCAGTAAGTTTGGTCAGCCGATATCTTCGCATACTGGTTAAGTGCATGAGAAATTTGCTCAGTTAGGAGGATTGGTTTTGTGTTGGTTTGAAGAAAAGGGTCGATCCTAGCTTGTGCAAGGCCAGATGCAAGAAAAAGCAGAATAACCACCATTGCTATTGCAGAGAGCTTCACAATCATCTTCATATTTTGATTTGTGAGTGAAAATGTTTAGGCTAACTTACTTATTTATATTGTTGTGACAAAAATAGCTAACAGTAGTATGATATCTTTTGTTGACTAGAATTATATGTTGTGACCAAAAGGAAAAGGCAATATGATAAATTTTTGACTGGACCAAAGTGCAAAGATCATATTCTCTTGTTTTGGAACAGGATTGTCAAGCATTCATAGCTTTTAAATTGGATCTGATTGATTACAACGGTAGCTTTAGATTTTTCTGTTGTACTTTAAAGATTTTTAGTTATTTTGTAATTGTAGAAGTATGAACGGGAAATCTTTTGTTTTTTTTACGGCATATTGGTAAATTTATCTTTAGCTTTAAGAAAAAGAAAATATGACTGATACATTTTATTTGTGTATTAATTATTTATATTTCTTTTTATTAAAGATAATATTTAATTAAAAAGAAAATTACAAATTTATAGCAATTCTAATTTTTTTTTGTGCAATAAACAATAAATATATAATTATTTGTCAGAAGATAAAAGCTAAAAAGAGACAGTTAATGAGTTTTCTTCAGCTGCAACTTGGCTTCACTTGAACCCTATTGGAGAGAGAGTGGACTGGTTTAAGGCGATTTGGTTTAAAGGAAAAATTCCCAAGCATGCCTTCATTGCTTGGGTTAATATGAGACATAGGCTCCATACAAAGGATAGAATGATAAGCTGGGGATTTATTTTTCCGCCCCTTTGCTTATTTTGCAATACTCATGATGAGACAAGACAACATCTGTTTTTTGATTGTGAGTTTGCAAGGGAGGTTTGGATCTATTTCACTTCTCGGGTCCATGTTTTTCCTCCTCTTTTGTTTGAAGATGGAATTAGATGGCTAAAGAATCCTTGTCAGGACAAGAATGTGACGACGATTCTTAGGCTTTCCCATCATGCATCGGTGTACACGATCTGGAAGGAACGAAATGCTCGACTTCACGATTCGGCTTCAAGACCTGCAGCAGCTCTGATTTTGGAGATTAAGTCAGTTATTCGGTGTCACTTGGATCCGCTTTCAAGAGCTCAAAGATTAGGTCCTAATAGAATTTCCTTTCTCGCCACTTGGTTTGGTCTCTTTGATTGATAATGTGCTCTATTATTGTTGTTGTTGTCTTGTGTTTCAGTTCTTATTAGGTGTAACTCAGTTTGGAAGCACTATGTAACCTCTTTTCGTTTTAATGAAGGTAAGTT
>Ga0041059_1000445_pt1 | contig 30981 bp, 17 predicted proteins | sample AraColnosormetaG_FD_56232 | JGI IMG/M metagenome (GOLD analysis project Ga0041059, IMG submission 56232) | Arabidopsis roots microbial communities from North Carolina, USA - Col MF nosort | ecosystem: Host-associated > Plants > Roots > Unclassified | place: USA: North Carolina | collected...
TTTTTTTTTTTTTTTTTTTTTTTTTGGTTCTTTGTTGGTAATTAGTGTGAATTTTGATGTTGATTCACTTTGGTATGTGTGATTCGAAGGGATTAATGTTCAAACTGGAGAAGAAGTTGCTCTTAAGCTGGTATGTTACATATTCAATTTTCAGTTTTCCACTATTAGTGAATCTTGAAACTATGTTGTCACACTATACTTGTATCTGAGGTCATAAGTTTTAAGTTCTTTAGTTTTCTTTAGACTAGCTTTTGTTGAGTATGAACATCTTATTGATTCTTTTGTTTTTGTTCTCTATAATATAGCTGTTGATCTGTTCTTATACATTTCTTTGTTGGTAGGAACCTGTGAAGACAAAGCATCCTCAGCTCCATTATGAATCAAAAGTATACATGCTTCTTCAAGGAGGGAGTGAGTTTTCACTTTTCATTACTCAGCTCATTTCACTTGATGTTTATGTTTCCATTGGTCTAAGTTCTTTGGGTTTTCTTTTGACTAGCGGGTGTTCCGCATATCAAATGGTTCGGTGTTGAGGGTAACTACAATTGTATGGCTATTGACCTTCTTGGTCCAAGCTTGGAAGACTTGTTCAACTATTGCACTCGGAGTTTTTCTTTGAAAACTGTTCTAATGCTTGCTGATCAGTTAGTAAGTATACATACTCTTTCGAGTTCTTGATATCGGGTTAATGTTCGGTTGCGGGATCATTGCTAATGTTTTAGCTCTTTTGAGTATTACTTTAGATAAACAGAGTTGAGTACATGCACTCTCGAGGATTTCTTCACCGTGATATTAAACCGGATAACTTTTTGATGGGTCTCGGTCGCAAAGCAAACCAAGTAGGCTTTCTAGTTTCGTCTTTAGTATGTCGTATGATTGTTCTTAGCATCGAGTCTGGTGTGACGAGTTTTGGATTTCAACCTCAGGTGTACATTATTGATTATGGGCTTGCTAAAAAGTATAGAGATCTTCAGACACACAAGCATATACCTTACAGGTTAGAATACTTCCTTGTTGGTTATTTTGTTTGTGCTTCATTAGAAACTAATGTAGGCAAGTATTGATGTATTCAGGTCTTATGCTTGGTAATTTACTATATGCACTCTTCATGAAACTTTTTTTATAGGGAAAATAAGAATCTGACTGGAACTGCTAGGTATGCAAGTGTCAACACACACCTTGGCATTGGTGAGAAATGTTTCCATGTCACACATTAGAATAGCTTTCATTCTATATTTGTGCAGTAACCGTTAAGCTACTATTTTCCTTCTTTTGAAACATTTCTTATATCTTCTTGCAGAGCAAAGTAGACGAGATGATCTGGAGTCTCTTGGTTATGTTCTGATGTATTTTATACGAGGAAGGTAGGAAACTATCTTGGTTGTGTATTAATAGTGAAATCTTTAAGAAACATGAGATCCTTAAACTTGAGACGGAATACAACTTCTTGTCTCAGTTTACCATGGCAAGGTCTAAAAGCTGGTACTAAGAAACAGAAATACGAGAAGATAAGTGAAAAGAAGATGCTTACTCCCGTAGAGGTACGTCATATATCTACAATAGTGTTTTTGTATTGCGAAAAGACGATGTTTAGCTTTTCTTAAACTTTTCGATAAATATGATTTTGCTGTTTGCAGGTTCTTTGCAAGTCATATCCATCCGAGTTCACATCATATTTCCATTACTGCCGTTCATTGAGGTTTGAGGATAAACCAGATTATTCATATCTGAAAAGACTTTTCAGGGACCTTTTTATTCGGGAAGGTTAGAAACCTCTACTGTATTCTGTCTGACTGTCTCCTTCACCTCTCTATTAAACCGCTCATGAATTACATCAATTGTTAATGCCTTCAGGTTATCAGTTTGACTATGTGTTTGATTGGACAATCTTGAAATATCCTCAGAGTGGCTCTATTTCAAAACCAAGGGTTAGTGTTTTTTTTTTGCATCAACATATGATGATGAAGAAACTTTTAGAAACCGTAAAATACTCTGAAAATCTCATGTTTGTATTATATTGTGTCTCATTTCTATCAGCCAAATCCTAAACCAGCTCTAGACCCTCCAGGACCATCTGCAGAACGAAATGAAAAGCCTATAGGTATAACATTATTTTACATCCTGCAGATAGTAGACATATCTTACGCTGAAATGGTTGAAGTATAAACTCAGAAGTTGATTTCCTATTTTTGTGTAGTGGGGCAGGATCTACGAGAAAGATTCTCAGGTGCAGTTGAAGCATTCGCTAGACGAAATGTACCGAGTCATGGCATTCGCCCGAAGCACATTTTTTCTGATGATGCTTCCAAAGAAGTGGTTAGTTTTCTGTTTGCTATCTTTCTGTTGTGTAGATGACTTTAAAGTTTTCCGGTTGGTATCAATCATGAGAATCATTTTGATGTTTGTTGCAATGCACAGCAAGTGTCTGAAAAAACCCGAAATGAGATTGCTACAAAGATGGCAGTGATGTCTAGCAGCCAACCTGGCTCATCAGGTGAGCTGAGTGAGAACCGCTCAAGTAAACTTTTTTCAAGCAGTGCCCAAAAGATTCAACCGGTGCAAGAAACTAAGTTATCTGCAAGGCTTGGGCGTGATGACGGCCTGAGAAGCTTCGATATGCTTACTATCGGTTCCGGAAAGCGGAAATGAGTCACTCAAGAAAGCTTGCGGATCGGAGTTTGGAAGAATCTGAAAATGTGTAAACAATGTAAAACTGTCTCCCACTTTATGTGTTTATAGTTCTTCATAGAATTTTATAAAGTGGTATATGTAACTTGTAACACAAGTACTTTGTTTATATTAGTTCAAATTTGGTCAAATGCTTGAAATCTATTAATAGACGTCAAGTGTCTCCTGAAGTGTCTGAATCTAAAAATAAGGGTTACCCATGTTTGGTCTGAAGCTATCATTTAAGTTGAATTGTGGAGACAGAATAGACCATCCAATTTCGAAAAATTGATGATGGGGACACTTTGGTTTGGAGATTTCAAGAAACAAGCCTCTTCGTTTATTCAAGACAAGTACAATGTTGCTAGACTTGTCCTCACCGATGTTACCGAAGCTGAGTTGTGAGTAGACTATTAACTTCATTAATTAGCTAATTGATAATACTCCATTAGTGATGGTTAAATTTAACTCTTTCATTCTTAGGTTAGTAGAAGAAGTAACAAATGGTGATCCTTCTTCACCAGACGCTAAAACGATGACGAAAATAGCCGAGGCATCGTTTGATACCGTGGAGTATTGGAGAATTGTGGATGTTCTTCATAGAAAGTATGAATTAGTTTTGTTTCTCTTGAAGATTATTATTATGATTAAGGGATAGCTTAAGATGATGATTATGAAAAACAGGATTGGGAAAGATGAAAGAGAGATAAAGAATTGGAGAGAAGCGTACAAGGCAATGGTGTTGTTGGAGTTCTTACTAATGCATGGACCTATTCATTTACCTCATGATTTTCTTTATGATTTGGATCATTTTCGATTCCTCTCCACTTTCCAATACGTTGACAATAATGGGTAAACTATTATTCCCAAATCTCCAAAAAAAAATTTGTTTTCATATTTTTCTTGTTATTGCTATCATGCTTCAATTTATGTTCGCATTATAGGTTTGATTGGGGAGCTCAAGTTCAAAAAAAGGCAGATCAAATTCAAACACTTCTATTAGGGAAAGAAGAATTAAGAGAAGCTCGTCTTAAAGCTCTCAAAATCACTTCCCAAATCAATGGCTTTGGTAACTCCACCACATTTTCTCCTTCTCCTAATTCTCTATCTAACTCCTTCTCTTCCTTGAAAACCTCCAATTCAACACCAACCAAAAGAATTGATCTTATATCCGAGTCATATTCGTTAATCGACGACGAAAACAAGCTCTCGGAGAAGGATCAAGCCAGCAAAGAGACGCTAGTCAGCGGAATCTGCACAAAACTCGCCGGATTTAGCCCTTTGAACAAGTTTCAAGGCGGTCGTACTAAGGCGGCAAAATTTCAAACTTTGTCTAACGTTGAGAGAGTTTCAAGTAAATGTTACGATCGTTGCAATTCTATTGGTTACTAAACAAAAACCGGTTCGGTTTTAAATTGTAATTTCGTTCTGTTACAAAACATCCGGTTTAGCCAAACCGAATTACAACGCAAGAAATGCTGCTTTTGCTAATCCTGTTTAAAGCTTCTTTAGCTAAACATTTTGCAGCTTCTTTAGGATCCTCTATGTGTCTTATTAGGTTAATCGCTTCTTGACTCTTCATCACCTGTAACCAAATTATTTTGCTAAGTGATTGATCAGTTTGTATTTTGATGGATCTTGATCTTGATCTTACCTCCCAAATCCCGGGGCTACCGATAATGATAAATTCTGTATCTGAATTAATCTTTTCTGTAATCACTACAAGCTCTGAATTTCTTGGATCTGATTCATCTTCTTCTTCTCCTTGATTACAAACTGAGATATTACATTTAAAGAATTTAAGTCTCATTTCATTTTCTTGTCACACAAGTAACCTAAGAGGATATTCGGGTTTGAAGGAACTAACCAGGGAAAATAAATTGTGACCAATGTTTTGTTGAGGCTTTCCTATCTCTGATTTGATGAGCCTCACCATCTTTGCAAACCACTACTCTATGGTCCCCAATACTCGCTATAGCTAGCTTCTCTCCGTTCACCACCATAACCGAAGCGGCTGAGCCACCGGTTCTCTCTTCCTCAACGTACGCTCTTCTCATAGTCTCTTTACACTTTCTCATAATCCCGAGCTGAAAATGTCCCAGATACATTTTGTTGACACACATTCAAAAATAAAACGATGATCACACTAACATAAACCATTAGGGTAAATTTTCAAGTCATGATTTAATTACCTCATTGGGGAGCTTATCAAATAGATGGTTTTGCATATATTTGACAATCTCTTTCCCTGTTCCAGCATTTGAGACTCCAAATAACCAAATCTCAAGCTCATCACTTTGTTGCTCTCTCTGAACAAAAACCGAATCATCATTCGATGAATTGTCGGCATAGCTTAACCGGTCAACCGTATAGTATCCATGAGAAACCGGAGTTAACCATAATGGTTTCTTCTTCTTCCTTCTCTTCCCATCTTCAACTACAAGTCTTCTAAACCGGAACGCCTGTTGGATTCAACGATCTTTAAAATCCATAATTCAATACAAAATCTTGAATTAAGAAAGATTGAAAAAAAGATGACCTTGAGCATGAAAGGGAGATCTAAGAAGCCCATCGTCGTTCATAGCTTCTTCTTATTTGCTTACTATCTTTATAAATTGCAAATATCTTTTGATAAAAACAAGAAAACTTTTTTCGATTCTCACAATTTTAAAAGAAACAGACTTTTTCAATTGCAAGTTACAGTTTCTTAAGTCATTTTTCCATATTGTAAAATTACAATTCTGATGTATATTTATTAAGTAACGGTAGGAAACTATAAACAATTAATAAACATTTAGAATGTTGTCTAGAAAACGCTTATTGTGAACAGTTGAACAAAGCCTCATATAGTAACGTACGCCTTTCGTCTTTAGTTAACTTTGACTATGTTTACGTTTCATCAGAAGAAGAAAAAAACTACGTTTACGTTCCAAAACCTTAAAAGACAAGCATTGGAGATTTGGAGATGTTATATATTTTATTAAGTTTTTTGCATTTTATATGATAATGAGAAAATTAAGAAAAATAGTCTATTTCCTCACAATAATTATCACATCGTATAGAATCCAAATTTTATCCATGATCCTTATGTTTATGAAGTGATAATTCTATTCTAGTTTACAATCATCATGGGTTTGAGAACTTTCATTTCATGGACATAAGGATCGAGGTTAAAGTTTGGGCTCTATATGTTATGATGCGATATTCATCGTGGGAAAATAAACCATTTTTCTGAAAAAAATCATGATAGAAAATTTAAAGTTATATTACACTTAAAAAAAGAGAGAGGCTATATTACACTTTAGGAAACATCTAATGCCTTGGCAAGTGCATGAGTAGTATGTATCTTCAGAAAACGATGAAACTAAGCTTAAGACCCTAGACAGCTTTTACATGTGCATTTGTCAACTATCGTGTCAATTGTCTCTCTATATTCGGTTATTGCGAACAGAATGAAACAGATACTGTTTTTTAATTTGATGAACTGTAACTTACACATACCCAAACATATTGTTGTGATTAATCACTAAGACGCTAACTAGCTTTCAATCGTTTAATTTAGATTTGATTATTCTCCTTCATCTTTTATGAAAAGAAGATGTAAAAATGTTGTGGATGAGAGAACGCATATTTCTGAAATCAAGCAACGAATTAAACCAGTGAACCAATCGGTTAATTACTAAACCGAAATATTCTCTGACAAAAAAAAAAAACTTTATTTACCGGTTCCAGGCATCTGCCTTCTTCTACCTCCGTCTCCTCTTAAACCTCAAATAAGGGTTTTTGAGGAAAGTTTCTCGAAAATGGCCATTGCTCGTTTACTTTCACCCAAATCAACTCCTCAATTCAACAATAGAGGTGATAACACATAATACCCTTTTTCTAAATCTTCTTAATTTTTCATTCATAACCCAAAAGATTCTCATTTTGCAATTTTTAAATGTGGGTTTAATTGATATTGACGATTCTGGAAACAAAATTGGTTTTTGATTACAGGTTTTGTAATTTTGACGAGGAGGTGGTTATCTTCTTCTCTTGAGGATGGTCGGAAATGTGAGAGATTGTCAGATTCTGAAGCTTCCACGAACAAGTGAGTATGCTTAAATGGGTTCTGTGTGGAGAATTGTAGTGAAGTTAGAATCTTTTTTTGTCATCAGAAGAAACTGAGTAATGGGTTTTGATTAATCTTTAGTCTCAGTGAAGAGTAATGAAGCTACACTTAGAAACCAAATCTGGAAATGGGTTTTTGCTTGGAGTTTGTGGTAGTTTGATTTAATTCATGCCTTTGTGTCTTTGAACTGTGAGTGGATTTTCATAGATTAACTTACTGATTCAGTTCTCATGTTAATTTGGGTGATGCATTGTTCTTTTTTTTACTTTTTGATTTGTGATAATTTTCTCATGTGTAGAGATATTGGACAAAAGGTAGTGCATTGGTATTCTTTGGGAGGTTTAATTAGTAATCTAAAGCAAAAGATTATGGGAAACGTAATTTTGATGGACAAAAGTTCTGGTGAAGACTCGGTTTTGCCAAAATCGCCAATGGTTTCCTCATCAGATGTGGCTGTTACGAAAGTGGTGACCTTGAAGAACGTTGCAGAAAGCGAAAACTGTATCCATTCGAGTGTAAAAGAAGAAATTGGATCTGAAGATGCATCTCAAAGTGTTGCTGCGGATAATAAGATCTGTATCACTTCGAGTATAAAAGAAGAATCTTTTGTCTCGGAAATGGGATCTCAAGATGCATCTCAAAGTGTTGCTGTAGAAAACAAGAACTGTATCTCTTCTAGTATAAAAGAAGAATCTTCAGTCTCTGAAATGGGATCTCAAGATGCATCTCAAAGTGTTGCAGGAATTGAGGCTTGTGGGAAGAGAGAAAGCATAACTGTAAGTAATGACAGATTAGGTAATATTAATAGGTTAGATGGCTTGGAGTCTGGGCAGGGGAAGGTGTTGAGATCAATACGCACTGAAAGGGTGGATCCTTCTGAGGAACAAAGTTCTAAAGATGTCACTTTAGGTTTCTTGACTGAAGAAGTATCGGAAAGTCAGACATCATCTAGGAAAAATATGGGGAAGTTGCAGCCTGCGAAAGGGCTATTCGATAAAGTGAAGCCACCTCAAAATAGTCTCTCGAAGTTGTTTGTAAACTCGGATCCATATAAAGAGGTTAAGCATCCTCTGAGATTTGAGACTTTGAGTAACAGTAATTCCAGTATGTCTACTGGAGAATCCTGTAGTGATGCAGGTGATCAACACAGCCTATTTGGTAAGATGCTGTCTGATCCTGTCCAGGAAATTAAAAGTATCCCCAACGAAAATGATGAGCACAGGTTGTCGGATGCTCCTCAAAATCTCAGCTCTTTGACATCCGTTCTATTAAGGGATTGGATTGATGAACAGAGGAGTGAAGACCTGGCTGCTATTAGAGAAAGGAAAAGTATATTTTCGCTTGAAAGTTCTAGAAACACTGTTGCACCTATGGCAGTGGGTACTATGAAGAAGTTGATGGACTCCCTTAACTTTCCAACTGACAATGGCACAGATGCAGAAGCCAACTCGTTGAATTCTAATAGTAGAGAAGAGAAATGGATATCCGAAGGCAATTCTGCAATGCAAAACAGTGATCGTTTTTGTGCGATAGAGGAAGAAGAACCCCAAGGGGAAACTTTTGTAATGGAAACCCAATCATTGTGCAGTCAGGACACTTTGGACGCTACCACCGTGAATCCTAAGGTAACAAAAAAGAGTTTCTTGGCATTATCTGCTGGAGAACACTCTCCTAACAAAGTACTGCTAAGGTTTTTGCCAGAATCATCTATGAAGAAACACATTGTTAAAGCGTTTTCTTCTCAGTTTGGAGCCGTTTTGCATGTACAAGAAATTCCCTCTATTGAAGGGTGCATTTACAAAGATGCTCTCTTAACTTTTGAGGTTAGTATTTTGAATTTTGAATTCTCCATCTCGAGAAACAAGTCACACTGCCTTCTTGTTAAACTTTCTTCTTAAAAAGTGTTTTCCTGCTCACCTGCTATTTGCTTCCATATTTGTAGACTAACACTGCAGTCAAGAAAGCTCTCAAGAAAGGCCATGTGACGGTGATGAATTACAATACAGTTGTCGAGGCAACTTCTCAGGAAGACATGGTAGAAAGGATTTGCATTCCGGATCTCATTGGCGATCCAGATGTGCCTGTTGCATTGGTGAAGGAACCAGCCCGAACAGTTAAGATTCATCCACTGACGCACGATTTTAGTTCAAATCAGATCAAAGAAGCGCTAAAGTTCTGTAGGAGCAACATATCTAAGTTTACCTTGGGTTCATCGAGAACAGATGCTTTCGTGGAGTTTGAGGTGTGGTTTTATTGTAGCTTTTCTTGTTTTATCCTCAAAATCCAATGCCAGATACAGTAAAGATAAATCTTGTACTTGTGTTGCAGACGGAAGACGGCAAAGAGAGAGCACTTGCGGAGCATTCAATCAGCATATGCAACACACAATTGTTTATCTCGAGGATTGATATACCGAGGACAATCGTGGCAAGGATTTCAAACTTGTCGAAATCAGCAATGAGAGATGTACGAGCATTGTGTGTACCTTATGGACAGATCAGAGGGGTGTATATCAGGGGAACTGGTGTTGCGGATGTGTTTTTCGATATCTCTGAGTGGCCAAACATGCTCGCCATTCTCAACAGGTAGAACCATAAACCAGAACATCCATTTTCTCAACATAACAAGTGAAAGTCTTGACCCTTGTTTTGTGTGTTCTTCAAACAGCATGAATGGTATGGAGATAGATGGTAAGAAGTTGGTGGTTCGACCTGCAACAACAGTAATACCTCCTGAAATATTGAGGGTTTTGTGGAAAGATCCTCGAGAAAAGAGATATGTGAAAAGTGTAATTCAGAATCTGGTGAGAGAGATTGAGCAGCCTTTAGATGCAACTCGTTGCCACACACTTATAACAGAATTACTACTATAGCTTCATGTACTCTTTAACTCATTAGAGCCTAGAGCCATTGTTTTTGTAAAACGAATCAAAAGAGAGAATTAACTATCCAGACCTCAAAATTAGATATTTGGCAAACCGGAGTTGACCAGAAGCAGGGATTACACAGACCCACTATCATCTGGATTCCATTGCCTCACCAGTCACCGACTCACCGCCATTGGTCCTGGCTCGTCCTCCTCTTCATCCTTGTTCCAAGTGGTTATGCTTGATCTTTGCATGGCAGAGATGGACGGCTAAGGACAATTATGAAGTGACCTTGACGCTTAGGAGCCGATCTTCACCGTCCATTTTAACGTGCTTTGTGTTTTTATGGATAAACATCATGCGTACCCTAATTATACTGGTAGACACAATATCAAATTATCAATGAATTGTGATTCTTTCAACCATGCATGCCAAAATCACTTTAAAATCGTTTGCACTGTATATATAAATGAATGTTGTAATAAGAGATAGAAGAAGCAACAAGAAACGTTTTGCCAACTTCAAACTCCATTTCTCACCTAAGAAAACGTGACATCTTTTAGTTATTTTACAAATTACAATGGACCTTATAACGGCAGCTACTGTCATTGCAGTTTTCCTCGTGGTTATTGTGGGTTATATCATTTTGTATTGCATCGAAGGCACTAACAAGGACATGAACGAGACTAATGCGTGAAGGCGACGAGACATATGGCAGACGAAATCTTTTTTTTTATGAAATATTTAAATAATTTTTAATTTGTGACATTTATGTGTTTCAGTTTCACTATTTATAATTTCTCAATTTAATCAATATTTTTTTTTAACGTAACTACATAGCTTCATGTACCTCAAATTATTGCTTTTAGTGATATTGATGAACTAATTATTATTTGCTTCCATATCGTTTTCATTTTATAGTGAAATATTTTCATTAAAGAAGATTGTATCTCAAGTCTTAGAATTATAGGCTAGAATCAACGTTTTGATAATACCCATCAAAGAAAAGTTAACCTACATAGTTTAAATTGTACTCGAGAGAACAATGAGGGAGACAGAATTAAAAAACTTAAGTCATTCTTTGGTATGCCCAAAAAAGAGTCGAGGTTGCCAAATGATACGTAGATTATATAGTTAGGGGTAAACATTTGAAGTTTTGAACTATGTCGGATGAAATGCAAGCTCGTGAGGGTGCGTGGAAATAGTACTACGTCATTTCTACAAGAGGAAGGAAACTTACAAAATGAAGGCTTTATTTATTTATTTGGTATGTTTCACGAATTAATATATTATAGTTAGGGATAACATTGGACTATGTCAGATTATATGATAATTAAACTTTACATTAATACATTTATCATCTTTATATACAAACTCTATTAGTTGTAAATCTTAAAATTTATTATAAGAGATTTGGTTATTATTTTCTTTCATGTATACATTAAAATTTTAAATTTCTAATAATTGAAGAATTATTTGTTTTCTTCCAAATCTATATATGGAAAGTACATGAAGGAGAAGTTTAAATATTATGTGATGGAATTCAATTGAAAACCTAAATGTAAAATGAAATTATATTTGTAAAATTATATAAGAATATAAGTGAATTGCCAAAAATTAGCTTAATTTCATAGTTATGTTTTGATGAAAATTTGATTCTTTTTACTTAAAATTTAAGAAATTAATTCAAAAGTTTAACGTGCTTTCTGTTTTATGGAAAAACATATTGCGTACCCAATTACTACTGTTAGACACATGCAATATCAAATTATCAATAAATTGCGATTCTTTCAAACCATACAAAAATTCCTTTAAAATCTATTGTACTGTGTATATAAATAAATGCTGTAAGAATAGATAGAAGCAAGAAACGTTTTGCCAACTTGAAAGTCCATTTCTAACCAAAAAAAACGTGACATCTTTTAGTTGTTTTTACAAATTACAATGGAACTATGGATTATAGTGACATTATTAATTTGCTTTGCAGTGTTCCTCGTGGGGATTGTGTGTTCTTTCCTTTTGTGTTGCGCCGGAGTGTTTTCCAAGGAACAAGACGGAGACTAATGCGAGAAGGAAACATCTATATGGCAGAAAAAAACTCTTTTATGAAATATTAAAATAATTTTTAATTTTTCACATTTATAATTTCTCAGTTTAAAAATTTGTTGGAGTTGTTGTTAACTACTATAAAAACTCGTTTTAAAAATTCTATAATAACTAGTTATCTAATATCTATTAGCAAAAATAAACAACAAAATACTATTTGAATCAAGTGGTGTAATGAATTTATTATGGTTAAGAACTTTTTTTTTTTGAATGGGTAAAAAATACCTCCCAAAACTTTGAAAACTTTGTGGGAACATCCTCAATACAAGAAATACGTGAGAAATATTGAGAAGCCTTTAGATCTAGCCACATGCAATTTTGGCCTTGTGTAGGAGATATACTACATAAATTCATGTATCTCAACTCATGAAGATTATACGCAAGAGCCATTGTTTTGATAATACCCATCGATCGAAAGAAAAAAATCCTACATACGGAATTTTATTTAACTCGAAAGATCAATGAGAGATATGAAATTACAATACAAAGATCCTTTTTTGGTAGGCTAAGGGTCGAGGTTTCCAAATGGTACATAGATTATAATTAAGGATAAACATTTGACTACGTCAGATGAAATAATAAATGTTAGATTATTGCATTTGTGATATTTTATACAAAAACATTAATTTGGAGCTAAAGAGATATATATTAAGAAGTTTTTTTTTAATTATTTCATTTATATATATATATATATATATTGTAAATAATTGAAAGTTTAAAATTTAGTTTTAAACTTATAAAATTTATATACAATATGGAAATGAAATCTGTATTTTTGAAACTATTTAAGATAAACCATATAATTACTAGAAATTAGCTTTTATAGTTTTATGGATGAAACTTTTACTATGTGGGGTGATTTGATAGAAATTAATTAGATTATTGCATTAAGAATGATTTTTGATACAAATAGCTTAACTAATTTAAAAAATCTATATTTTAAGTGACATTTTAATTAATTTAATTTATATATTCAATAAAACAATTCCAAGAATTGAGAGACAATAAATTTTAATTTTAAAATTCATAAAAAACTATATATGGAAAGGAAATCTGTATTTGTAATATTATGTAAATATGTATTAGCTTTTATAGTAAACTTTTGAAGAATATCAATTCCTTTAACAAAATTTTAATAAATTAACTCAAAACTTTAATGTGCTTTGTGTGTTTATTGCAATTGATACACATCATGGATACTCAATTATTGCTAGACATAATTGCAATAAATTTTGATTCTTAAAACCATGCATGCAGAAGCAGATGTCCTATATATAATAAATGAATGTTATAAGAAGAGAGATAGCTAGGCAGGAATCTTTGGACATATAATAGACTTTTGTACATTAAATACATTTGTGATCTTTTTATACAAACTCTATTAGTTGTAAATCTTAAAATTTATTATAAGAGATTTTGTTATTATTTTCTTTCATGTATATATTAAAATTTTAAATTTCTAATCATTGAGGGATTAATTTTATTCTTACAAATTTATATAAATTTGGGAAAGAATTTTAAATTATTATGTTTATGGAATTCAATTGGAAACCTAAATGTAAAAATGAAATTATATTTGTAAACTTATTTAAGAAGAAAAGTGAATTTCTAAAAACTAGCTTAATTTTATAGTTATGTTTTGATGAAAATCTGATTCCTTTATCGAAAATTTAAGAAATTAATTCAAAAGTTTAATGTGCTTTGTGTTTTATGGATATACACCATGCGTACTCAATTACTGTAGGATACAATATCAAATTATCAATTTATTGTGATTCTTTCAACCATACAAAAATTCCTATAAAAATCCAATGTACTGAATATATAAATAAATGTTGTAAGAAGGGACAGAAGCAAGAAACGCTTTACCAACTTCAAACTCCATTTCTAACCAAAAACTTTTAGTTGTTTTACAAATTACAATGGAACTGATTATAGTGGCATTAGTTATTTTTGTAGTGATACTCGTGGCGATTGTGGGTTCTTTCTATTTTTGTTGCCCCGGATTGTGTTGTTCCAAGAAAGAAGAAGGAGATTAATGCGAGAAGGAGAAGTCTATATGGCTGAAGAAATCTCTTTTATGAAATATTTAAATAAATTTTAATTTGTGACATTTGTTTTTTAATTTCTCAGTTTAATAAATTGTTGGAGATTGTGAACTATGAAAAAAAAAAAGCAAATAAAAAAAACTAGTTTTCAAAATTCTATAATAACTAGTTATCTAATATCTACTAGCAAAAAAAACAAAAATAATATATGCATTAACTGGTGTAATGACTTTAGAATGGTTAAGAACTTTTTCTTCTTTTTTAAAATGGTTAAAAAATACTTCTCGAAACTTTGAAGCCTTTGTGGGAACATCTTCATTACAAAAAATACGTGAGAGGTATTGAGAAGCCTTTACATCTAGCCACATGTAATTATGGCTTTGTGTGGGAGATATACTACATAGCTTCATGTACCTCAACTCATGAAGATTATAGGCAAGAAAAGTTATGATGATACCTATCGATCGAAAGAAAAGTTACCCTACATACGGAATTTCATTTTACTCGAAAAGAGTTATGAATGATACGAAATTACAAAATAGAGGTCCTTCTTTGGTATACCCAAAAAGAGTCAAAGTTGCCAAATGATACATAGAACATAGTTAAGGATAAACATTTGACTATGTCGGATGAAATAATAAACGCTAGATTATTGCATTTGTGATATTTTAAACAAAAATGATTTAATTTGGAGCTAAAGAGATATATTTTAAGAAGTTTTTTTTAATATTATTATTTCATTAATAAATATATATATATATATTGTAAATAATTGAGAGTTTAAAATATAGTTTTAAACTTAAAATTTTTATGTACAATATGGAAATGAAATCTGTATTTTTGAAACTATTTAAGATAAACCATATATTTACTAGAAATTAGCTTTTATAATTTTATGGTTGAAACTTTTACTATGTAGGGTGATTTGATAAACATTAATTAGATTATTGCATTCAGAATGATTTTTGATACAAATAGCTTAATTAATTTAAACAATTCTATATTTTTAAGAGACATTTTAATTAATTTAATTTAAATATTCAATAAAAAAATTCCAAGAATTGAGAGACTAAAAGTTTTTATTTTCAATTCATAAAAACTATTTATGGAAAGGAAATCTGTATTTGTAAAATTATGTAAATATGTATTAGCTTTTATAGTAAACTTTTAAAGAATATCAGATTCCTTTAAAAAAAAATTCATAAATTAACTCAAAATTTTAATGTGCTTCGTGTGTTTCTTGCAATTGATACACATCATGGATACTCAATTACTGCTAGACATAATTGCAATAAATTTTGATTCTTTAAACCATGCATGCAGAAGAAGAAGTCATATATATATAATAAATGAATGTTATAAGAAAAGAGATAGCTAGGGAGGAATCTTTGGACATATAATAGACTTTTGTACATTAAATACATTTTTGATCTTTTTATACAAACTCTATTAGCTGTAAATCTTAAAATTTATTATAAGAGATTTTGTTGTTATTTTCTTTCATGTATACATTAAGATTTTAAATTTCTAATCATTGAGGGATTAAATTGTTTCTTACAAATTTATATAATTTTGGGAAAGAATTTTAAATTATTATGTGATGGAATTCAATTGGAAACCTCAATGTAAAAATAAAATTAAACTAATTTAAGAAGAAAGGTGAATTGCTAAAAACTAGCTTGATTTTATAGTTATGTTTTTATGAAAATCTGATTCCTTTATTGAAAATTTAAGAAATTAATTCAAAAATTTAATGTGCTTTGTGTTTTATGGATAAACATCATGCGTACCCAATTACTGTAGGACACAATATCAAATTATCAATTCATCGTGATTCTTTCAACCATACAACAATTCCTATAAAAATCCAATGTACTGTATATATAAATAAATGTGGTAAGAAGGGATAGAAGCAAGAAACGTTTTACCAACTTCAAACTCCATTTTTAGCCGAAAACTTTTAGTTGTTTTACAAATTACAATGGAACTCATTATAGTGGCATTAGTTATTTTTGTAGTGATACTCGTGGCGATTGTGTGTTCTTTCTATTTTTGTTGCCCCGGAGTGTGTTGTTCCAAGAAACAAGAAGGAGATTAATGCGAGAAGGAGGCATCTATATGGCTGAAGAAATATCTTTTATGAAAAATTTAAATAGAGTTTTAATTTTGTGACTTTTCAGTATAATAAATTGTTGGAGGTTGTGAACTATGATAATAAAAAACAAAAAAAAACTAGTTTTTAAAATTGTATAATAACTAATTATCTAATATCTACTAGCAAAAAGAAACGAAAAATACTATATGGATCAACTGGTGTAATGACTTTAGAATGGTTAAGACTTAAGAATTTTTGTTTTTTTTTAATGGTTAAAAATACCTCCGGAAACTCTGAAGGCTTTGTGAGAACATCTTCAATACAAGAAATACATGAGATATATTGAGAAGCTATGATATGATTATGAATAACTCTTGGACATGTATTCATTGTTTTAGGCGTATCTGCTAAATGACGAAGAATCAATGCACGAAACAACTTGGAGAACTCCTCGAAGAAGAATCAAATCAAACAAATATCAGATGAAGGAGTTATTCAATTTACAAATCAGGTGATCTCCAGTTTACCGGATTCAGACATGCGCGCATTCAACGAAAGATTCCGATTATACCAGAATGAATTAAGCTACAAACCGAATTAGTCTATAATCTTGATCTATTAGAGATGCCCCAAAAAGTGGAATAAGCCCAAAAACAATCAAGAAAGATCTATTTTCATCCACAACAAAGACTGCATAATTTTGTCCATTTCTCTCTCTTACATACACTTTAGAGATTGAATTGCATCTCCCAAAATGCTTTGCATGTTGAACTATTATTATGGACGTTTTTTTGATGTATTTTCCCTTTATATAATGAGTTTATCTCATGAATAATAAAATAAGCCTTTTTGATATTTTTGGAATCTTTTGAGAGTGTTTATTATTTCTTGTCAGTGGTTGTCAATGGTGCGTAATATTCATTGGTTTGGTTAATGGTGTGTAATATCAATGCACGATCCGACTAATTGCGTCATATCCAAGGGGTCTTGTAGAGAGTGATTCTCATTTCATCCTCGAATTCGTCTTAGTGTGTCATATCTAAGGGATTCAAGTTCGGTAAATTAAGAGTCTTCCGCAGCTCTTGTGTGACCATTCGCTCCACCATTCTTATCTTTCGTAGTTTAACTTTTTCATTTAGAATCTAAAAAATATCTTTACACCGATTTAGAGTGCCGACTCTTTGAAAGATTCTCATCACTTTAGATCTAGCCATATGCAATTGTGGCCTTGTGTGGGAGATATACTACATAGCTTCATGTACCTCAACTCATGAAGATTATATATGCAAGAGCCATATTAACCATCAATCGAAAGAAAAGCTATCTTACATACAAAATTTTATTTTACTTGAAAGAGCCATGAGTGATACGAAATTAGAAAACAAAGATCTTTTTTAGTATGCCCAAAAAAGGTCGAGGTTGCCAAATAGTCATAGATCAAAGTTAAAGATAAACATTTGACTATGTTATTCGGGAGCTTGTGGTCTAGTGGTAAGGAGACGGGCTTGGGACGCTAACACGTTTCAAGTTTAATTTACTTGCTGAGTGAAAATTCAACACATTTTCCTGGACACCCGCATGGATATGGGCTCATACTTACGGCCGAGTTGAATATCTGGAGATAAGGATTATCTATGGGCTGCACCTCCCTCAAAGATTAGTATGGACCTTCCATAGGTTAGGATCTACTCGGAGTTAACAAAAAAAAACACGTTTGACTATTTCAGATAAAATAATAAACAATATATTACTTTATTTATAATCTTTTATAAAAAAATAGACTAAATTTAAAGCTAAAGGGATATAATACAAGAAGTTTTTTTCTATTATTTCATTTATATATGTTGTAAAATTTTCAATAATTAAATGTTTGAAATTTAGTTTCAAACTTAGAAAATATATACTCATACCCAAAAAAGAATTAAAAATATATATATACAATTTGGAAATGAAATATGTATTTTTAAAACTATAGCTCTATGAATTAAATAATTTGACTGTGGGATGATTTGGTAAACATTAATTAGATTATCGCATTAATAGTGAATTTTTAATACGATAGCTTCATTAATTAAAAAGTTCAATCTAATTTTTTAAGAGATCTTTGTAATTAACTTCATTTATGTATTCACTAAAAATTACCAAGAATTGAGAGTATATAAATTTAATTTTTAAAGTGCATTTAAAACAAAACTATTTATGGAAAGGATCTATATCTTTGTAAAAATATTTAAATATATATTAGCTTTTCTCATTTTATAGTTTTATTAGATTCCTTTTAATTTTTTTTAATAAATTAACTCAAAAGTTTAATATGCGTTGTGTGTTTATTTGATACACATTATGCATACCCAATTACTACTAGACACAATTGCAATAAATCGCGTTTCTTTCAACCATGCATGCAGAAGAAGAAGTTCTATATATAAATAATAAATGTTATAGGAAGAAAGATAAGCAGGAAACATTGGACATACAATAGACTTCAATATCCATCTCTAACCGAAAAAAGAAGAGATCTCTTGAAGTTATTTTACAATGGAAACCTGGATTGAAATCATAATAGGCATTGTCATTGCACTGGTCCTCGCGGTGATTGTGTTTGGTTTCCTTAAGTTGCTCGGCGTTAAGTTCTCCAAGAAAACAACGACAACAACCGATGCGTGAAGCAAAACATCTTATTTGGGAAGTTGTTGACTATAATAAAAACTAGTCCTGCAAATTATGTAGATATAATCATATAAGTTATAATTAAGAAATAAAGTAAATTACCAAACTATATATTTAAAATATATATACATTGTACATAGTGGTTACTGTGTATGCATACTATTTTTCTCAATAAGATGATTAGAATTACTTATGGCTTTCCTAAAAAAAGAAAAAACCGTATCTCCCGCATTTGCCAAAAAAACGACTCGCAATCATCTTAAAATAAAATTGAAGAAATTGCATTGAAACCACCAAATAAGGGAAAATCTTCTGGCTATCCGTTGACTGCCAACTTCTACATCCAATAATCATCCGCCACGTAGCTTTTATATATAGAAGTTTAAATGTTTGATTGGTTATATTGTAAGTGCCATTTACAGCCATATTATTTTTGTAAAGACCAAATTGTTTTTAATCATGTTGTAGTTTTGTTTTTAAAGTTACAACCAAAAAAATAAAAAATATTTTTGTTTTGACCGTAAATCTTTAATTTTCTATATCCTATTATTTTGTGTTGTAGGTTGTTCTTTTTCTTTCTTCTCTAATTTTTTGTCACGATTATTTTCAACTAATAATCTAAAATATAGTTATATGAATAACACAGAAAGTATTTTATACATTTAGATAAATGATTTATATATTTATATAGATTCCATTTACCTAGATGTGCATAATTCAATTTTTATTTTTATTATATAATTGTTTTTAAATAATTTTACTAATTATGATATATAATTTTATTATTTTAAAAATATAATTTATAAATACAAAAATACAAATTTAAATATTTATTAATCATAATTTTTAGTTACAATTAATAAATTTATTTATAAAATCCTATATTCTTTAAATCTACAAAGTCAAAAAGTTATAGCCAAGATTTACAATCATATTTAAATCTAAAGCTTACACACTTATAGCCAATATTCTACAGCAAATAATCTACATCTATAGTCTAACCAATCATCCACTAAATTATTATGTGATGGAATTCAATTGGAAATCTAAATTTAAAAATGAAATTATATTTGTAAACTTATTTAAGAAGAAAGGTGAATTGCTAAAAAATAGCTTAATTTTCTTGTTATGTTTTGATGAAAATCTGTTTCCTTTTACTTAAATTAATTCAAAAGATTAATGTGCTTTGAGTTTTATGGATAAACATCATGCGTACCCAATTATTGTAAGACACAATATCAAATTATCAATTAATTGTGATTCTTTCAATTAATTACCTATAAAATCCACTTTGTTGTATATATAAATAAATGTTGTAAGAAGAGATAGAAACAGGAAACGTTTTGCCAACTTCAAACTCCGTTTCTAACAAAAAAAAAACGTGATATCTTTTAGTTGTTTTACAAATTACAATGGACCTATGGATTATAGTGATATTAGTTATTGTTGCAGTGTTATTCGTGGCGATTGGGTGTACTATCAGTTGTTGTTGCCCCAGAGTGTGTTCCAATGAAGAAGACGGAGACTAATGCGAGAAGGACGCATCAAGCATCTATATGGCAAAAGAAATCTCTTTTATGAAATATTTAAATAAATTTTAATTTGTAACTTCTCAATTTAATAAATTGTTGGAGGTTGTTAACTATGATATAAAAAAAAAGCTAATTTTTCAAATTTTATAATAACTTCGTAGTTATCTAATATCAACTAGCAAAAATAAACGAAAAATACTATATGAATCAACTAGTGTAATGACTTTAGAATAGTTAAGAATTTTTTTTTTTTTTTTTAATAGTTAAGAAATACCTCCCAAAATTCTGAATGTTTTGTATGAACATCCTCAATACAAGAAATACGCGAGAGATATTAATAAGCCTTTGGATCTAGGCACATGCAATTGTGGCCTTATGTGGGAGATATACTACATAATTTCATGTACCTCAACTAATGAAGATTATAGGCAAGAGCCATTGTTTTGATAGTACCCATCGATCGAAATAAAAAGTACCCTACATACGGAATTTATTTTACTTGAAAGAGCAATGAGTGATACGAAATTACAAAACAAAGGTCTTTCTTTGGTATGCCCAAAAAGGGTAGAGGTTGCCAAATGGTCATAGATGATAGTTAACTATAACCATTTGAATATGTTATTCGGGGCTTTGCGGCCTAGTGGTAAGGAGACGGGCTTGGGAAGCTAATACGTTCCAAGTTCGATCTACCTGATGCGCGAAACTCCAAACACATTTTTTTGGATAGGAACCATCTATGGGATCCATCTCCCTCAAAAGTTAGACTGGACCCCTCCATAGGACTCGAATCTACTTTGAATTAAAAAAAAATGATTATGTTAGATGAAATAATAAACAATAGATTATTGCATTTATGATATCTTATAAAATAGACTAAATCTATAGGTAAAGAGATATATTTTAAGAAGTTTTTTTAAAAATTATTTCATATATAAATATGGTAAAGTTTTTAATAATTAAGAGTTTGAAATTTAGTTTCAATCTTAGAAAATATATACTCATACCCAAAAAAAACTTAAAAATATATATATACAATATGGAAATGAAATATGTATTTTTAAACCTATAGCTTTGTGAATTAAATAATTTGACTGTGGGAGGATTTGGTTAACATTTTGTTTTTTTGAAACATTAATTAGATTATTGCATTAATAGTGATTTTTAAATACAAATAGCTTAATTAATTAAAAAGTTTACTCTAATTTTTAAGAGACCTTTGTAATTAATTTCATTTATGTATTCAATAAAACTTTCCAAGAATTTAGAGTCTATAAATTTAATTTTTAAAATGCATTTTTTGTAACTATTTCTGGAAAGGAAATCTGTCTTTGTAAAATAATTAAATATATATTATAATAAACTTTTAAAGAAAATCAGATTCCTTTAAGAAAAATTTAAGAATTTAACTCAAAAGTTTAATGTGCTTTGTGTGTTTATTGATACACATCATGGATACTCAATTACTGTTAGACACAATTGCAATAATTGCGATTCTTTAAACCATACATGGAGAAGAAGAAGTCCTATATATAATAAATGAATGTTATAAGAAGAGAGATAGCTAGGCAGGAATCTTTGGACATATAATAGACTTCAAACTCAATTTCTAACCAAAAAACGAGATCTCTTTAAGTTATTTTACAATGGAATTGTGGATCAACATCTTATTAGGCATTGGCATTGCACTGGTCCTCGGGGTGATTGTGTTTAGTTTCCTTAAGTTGCTCGGCGTTAAGTTCTCCAAGGAAAAAACGACACCAACCGATGTGTGAAGCAAAACATCTTATTTGGGAAGTTGTTGACTACAATAAAAACTAGTCCTGCAAATTATGTAGATATAATCATATAATTTATAATTAAGAAATAAAGTAAATTACCCAACTATATATTTAAGATATATATACATTATACATAGTGGTTACTGTATATGCAAACTATTTTGCTCAATAAGATGATTAGAGATTTACTTTTGGCTTTCCCTAAACAAAAAAACCGTATATCCCGCGTTTGCCAGAAAAAAAACGACTCAAAATCAGCTTAAAATAGAATTGAAGAAATTGCATTGAAACCACCAAATAAGGGAAAATCTTCTGGCTATCCTTTGACTTCCAACTTCTACATCCAATAATCATCCGCCACGTAGCTTTTATGCATATGTAAAAAAGAAATAGGCAAGAAAAAAAGAGAGCCTTTGTGATCGAACAAAGAGGACAACATTTGAGATTTCTTTCTTCTTACGTTACCTCTCTCTTAAACAAAACAAGAAACAAGATAACAACACAAATAAGTTTGAGAAAAAAACTTTTTGATTTGAAGATAGTAACATTTTGTGTAGTTTTCTTAACCAGGTATCATTTTCTTCTTCTCCAAACAGAAATAGATGTGTGTGTTTTTTATCTTATCGTTTGTTTATATATTCCTCTCAAATTTGCAGAAACTCATAGCTCTTGGACATCTATATGAATCTATTTCTTTGTTAAATAGGGTTTTATCTACTCCACAAACATGTAAGTTCTTTTTTATTTTTCTTAAGATTCTTATCGCAATAGGATTCACGCAAAAACAATTTAATTCTTTGGCCAATCTATGCATTACCGAAAGTTGTATCCCTAAGAGAAGAAGAATCTCAAAGAAAAAATATTAATTTATGAAAAAATGTTTATTTTTTTTCCTTGGTGTGCAAGCTAGGTATGCATCTGCAAGTTGAATATGACCTCACCTATGAAGGGTCTATTAAAAGGTTTGAGGTACATTGCTCGTATCTTCGGTGAGTTTATTTGTTCTCGAAACAAAGATCATATATGTCTATACAATTACCAAAAATCAGATTCTTAAATCTTATAAAAAAAAATTGTTGTAGAGGATGAGAAGGAACCAGAGATGCAGATTGGAATACCAACCGATGTCAAACATGTTGCTCATATAGGATGGGAAGGGCCCTCAGCTACCACCCCAAGCTGGGTATATCCTTCTCTCAATATTTTTATAACATATTCTACATATCTTTTGTTTGTGGATTAGGTCAAATATTTTCATGGGAATATGCAGATGCATGATTTCAAGCCTACCGATCAAACGAAGACTGAGACGAAAGGAACATCTAACAAAAAACCTGGGAGTTCCGGGGAGAAACATAGGAAGGGAAGACGTAAAACATCAACAGGAAACAACTCACCTACAGAATCTCCATCAAGGGTAGGAGGATCAGTAAGGCCATCAAAACGCAACACGGGGAAACAAAGAGAGCAGAACACGGGTTCAGGGTCAGAGTCAGGTTCAGGATTAGAGTTACCTCAACAGACTGATCAGTTTGTTGTACCAAAACAATCAAAGCAAAAAAAGTCAAAAGGATCAGCAACAGGAGGAGGCGAACCTCCTCCATCTAATGAACCATCAAACAAGAAAGAAACAGATATATCTGTGAGAGCGGTTTACCCTTGTGCGGGTCTTGGAAGTTCTACAGGAAGATGAAAGATGAGGAACAAAGAAAGAGAGTGTTATATTTTCAAGATTAGACTAGAGTGTGGTGGTGGTGGTGGTATTGTTTCTTCTCATGATTGATCTACACACTTTAGTCTTTTCTCTCCCTTTTGTTGGAAATGCCTTTGCATTACAAGACCAATGTTTTATATCGCGTCGAGAAAAGAGAACCCTTTGATGATTGTGAACCAGGGATGTGAAATATATGCTTGCTTAACACTCTTAAATTATTCTCAAGGAATCTTTCGATTGTGTTCTTAGGATTCAATTAGTAATAGACTTGAGTGTGTTTGACATATCTATTGGGCTTCGATTGTTTGTTGCGTTTACATGTTATAATAGGTTTTTATTTCTTGGTTCAAACGAAACCAAAACTTAAAAGTAAATCATTTTTTTCTACTGAATTTTGTTTTTGATGCTTTTGATTTCATTTGATCACTTCAACTTTAGTTCCAGGGTCTTGACGATTTAATTCAAAAAGCAAAAAAATCAATAGGAAACAAAAACTCATAAAGGACTTTGACATACAGATGGGCCCATTGTTTATGACCAATCCTTATACTATATATGGGCCTTATTAGTTAAACCTAAGGCCCAAAGTCAGATTAGGGTTTTCAGAAAGTGTACTATAAATTCTTCTTCTTTAAACAACTTCGTCTAGTGGAACGACGACGGCACAAAAGCTTCACCGGAGATCAGAGACGCGAAAATGGTAAATTGTTTCTTCTCTTTCGATGTGATTTTGGAATTTGTAAAGTTCGTTGACTTTGAAGAACAACAATACATGGTTGATTGATTTATTGTATTGTTTTTCAGATCTATCATAAAAGTTTTCAATCTAAATGATGTTTGTATTTTGATTAACCTTAAAAGTCTCTTGATTTTGTATGTGTGTGAGTGATTCATTTTTGATTTTATGAATTTTGAAGGTGAACATTCCAAAGACAAAGAACACTTACTGTAAGAACAAGGAATGCAAAAAGCATACTTTGCACAAGGTTACCCAATACAAGAAGGGTAAAGACAGTCTTGCTGCTCAAGGAAAGCGTCGTTATGACCGTAAACAATCTGGTTATGGTGGTCAGACTAAGCCTGTCTTCCACAAAAAGGTAACATTGATTATCATGCATTGATTGTTTTTTCAGTTTGAATTAGGTCTAGTTAGTTGAAATGAGGTAGTTTTAAGGAACCATTTATAGTAGAATTTTGGAAGTGAGCTGTGAGGAAACAGACATTCCAATAGTCTCAGTTTTGGACTGAGATACATCTTGTGAATCTTGTTAACAGGCTAAGACCACGAAGAAGATTGTTTTGAGGCTTCAGTGTCAAAGCTGCAAGCACTTTTCGCAGCGTCCTATCAAGGTGCATAGAACATAGATCAGTTCATTATACCGGATTTGTAACTTGGTAATTTGCTTACATTGTGTTGGTTTGTTGTTTATTTCAGAGGTGCAAGCATTTCGAGATCGGTGGTGACAAGAAGGGAAAGGGAACATCTCTGTTTTAAGTTGGTTTCATCTTATTTTCTGCGATTTTTGTACTTGCTGGATTTGGAATCCATTTGTTTTAGCTCTCTCGTATAAGATTGTCTCATCTTTGCTTGTTAACTCTATATTTTGAATCATCAAGATATGGTTTTGCTGTTAATCATTGACCTTCGATATTTTTTTGCCAATCCGTTCTCTCTACCAACCTAAGAAAAAATCACTAATATCTCACATTAGAGGGTGCAAAATTTGGAAGGTCTATATCATTGTCCAATTTTCTGAGTCATACAAATTCTTTCATATGATTCATTGAACAAGACACTCATTTACTTATAAAGCGCATTTATATGTTCACATGATTTGTACAAAACTCATGAGACTGCATCAAGCAGAAAGTATTTATTTATCTTTACATGTCAAAGCTTTGAGAATTAAGCAATGACGAATACCCTAAGTTCACCTCTGTCCCCGCGAGTTATGCGCATGGTATCATCAACATAGGTAACTTCGAAATCCCCAGTTCCAGGGTTTGACGATGGTCTGAAACTGTCGGGAAGCCTCGGGATATCAAACGGAGGAATCTGCGACAAGTTTCCCGATGTCTTCACAGTTGTTTTCTCAAATGTTATCTTGATCTTGCAAGTGCCTGTTTTCCCCATAAATGTCAAAGATACAGATAAGTTATTTTGCTCTTACACAATTCGATAAACTTAATGAGAGAAAGGGAAATGCAAACCTAAGAGTTCAAACTTGTGTGCCAATGTCGCAGTGGCTTCTAATGGCGGAAATGGCCAAGGGGCTCCTAATTCCACCTCTGCTATGTTATCAAAATCTTTGCTAAACACATCAATCCGTTGAAACACCTGTTTTAATGATTCAGAAACAAGAGATAATATTAAAGAAGTTTGCTTTCTACCGATTCAGGTATGGTTCTTTGCCAAATTTAAACCAAAGAAAGCTAGATTCTAAGCTCATCACCATTCAAACTCAACCAAGAATAAAGATGATTGACTAAGACCGTACACATAAACTTGGCAATATAGAAAAAAATGATTAAGGAGTAGATGACATTGCTAGATTCTAAGCTCCTCACCATTCAAGCTCAACAAAGACTACCAATGATAGACCAGACCGTACACATAAACTTGACAATATAGAAAAAAGTTTGCTTTCGAGTATAAGATGACATTACCAAATTGTAACCTCAGAAAGCTAGATTCTTAGCTCAGCCCCATTCAAACTCAAGCAAGACTATTGATGATAGACTAGACCATGCACATAAACTCCTCAACAACTTACCCGAAAAACCGAATCTTGACGGGTAAAAACAGAGCAATGATTCAAGAATTACCTGGCCAAGAGTAACAGGGATCAAACGTCCAGTAGGTAGACCAGGACGGCTACCACCTAAAGACCGAGAAGAGAACGCACTACTATACAACAGCCTCCATTTCCCTTGAAGCTTATCAAGATCATCGGTTAAATCAACCGGTCCCCCAGCAGTTTCAAGTTCTTTAGCAGCCACTTCAGCTCTTTCTAAATCATCAACACTCGCCACAAGTCCTCTGTTTAATCCCGAAACTACACTCTGCAATTTCTCACAACACAACACATCACAAATCAAATCTGAAAAATCTTCCCAAAATTCACTCTATAATCGAATCTTAACAGTAATATAAACCCTAATTCCAAAGAAACGAAACCAATTTCTTATAATTTCACCGATTGGTTTGAATCAGACTCACAAGTAATTTGAGTTTGAGTAATGCAATTTGCTTGTCGTCTCCTCCTGATCCAGATGATGATGGTGGTGGGTCACTTTCTCCGCCAATGGATACTTCAACGAGAGACGAATTAGCAGCGAGGTTTCTCTTCTCCGGTACAGTGAAACCCAAACGAGACGATTTTGGAGTAGTTAAGGGAGAAAAGGAGTATCTGATGGATGGTGGAGGAGAACGGTGGTCGGAAAGAAGAGCTGGTGGTGAAGGTAGTAGTGACGAGAAAGTAGAAGAAGTCGCCATTGTTGAGAAGGAAAAAAAAACGAAGAGAGTGAGATAATTTGTAGAGAAGAAGAAGAAGAAGAAGACTTTAATTATTATGTGATTTGAGAAGCACCACGGGTTATTAGCGCGTATACGTGTGTGCGTAAACGAAATTGCATATTACTTTCTGAGTAAAATGATGTCGTTTTGTGCCACAAAATTTTAATTTGCTTTGGTTGTATTATTATGGACCATATGCAGTACTTTGATTTTAATCTATGTAGATAATACTAGATTAAGACCCACATATATAAAATTAAATATTGATTTTATTGATGTAAAACATATAAATTTCGACCATAGACATTGCCCAATTTTTTTTCTCCTTTTTCCATTTAAGTATGGCCCAATAAAGACCCACATCGTATGTTTTGTCACTCGGAGGCAGCATGATCCAATACTTATATACAGGTGTGTTTTTCTCTTTTAGTCATATGACATTCATGCCTTCCATTTATTTGGATATCATTTTAGAACAAATTTTTAGGCTTTTAGTAGTATATAAAGTTTGAAAATAATGTAACTTCATATCCAATATATATTTGTCTTTTGAATTTCTTTTGCTTAGTTGGTATCCATTCTAGTTGTCTATATTGAGTTAAGTTTTTTTGTTTTTTTCTGAAAGAAAAAATTAAACATTCATCTTGGAGATTACGTGAACATTTGCCGTGTTCTCTTTATTTGGGGAAATCTCCCAGTTTTATGGAGACATTTCATATTTAATCAATAAGGTTTGGTTGCTATGTTCTTCTTGTCTTAAGAAATCGTCCAAATTTTGTGGCATTTAATGGTTGGAACTGCAAAATTGTGTGGCTAGAACTGCAATTTATGATAAGCTTTTAGCAGTTTGGTTCGAAATATATGTTTGGTGAACAAAAGATATTTACAGTATGAGAATAGTAGCTGATATTAAAGTTAAGAAGAGAACTTGGTACTGGAGCTATAATGGTCAAGCTAAGACGATGTAGATATAATTACAATTTGGAAGAAGAACAAGTTGAAATATAAGAATATAGAATTGCGAATTGCGAATAATGAAAAGATAACTACTGCAAGAGATTAAGAACAGATTATGGATAACCACTTGTGTTTATATTAGGCTTGCATTAAAAGCTTTGATATGCTTAGTTGACGTTTTTGTGCTTAGTTCTGCCGTTTTCTGTTTGTGTCCATGAATCCACGTGTTAAACCATCTGCTGTACAAGGTTTTTTAGTCTTTCAATTTCCCAATTTGTGTTATTTGCAACATGTAAATGCTAATGACAAGCTACATGTTAATGCTGGAAAAGAAAAGTAGACGTTAGTTCGAATGGATCTAGATGATTCTATACGTACTATTCGATATTCGATCTTCTATTTTTTTCACTATACTCGAAGACATTGGTGCAAATTAAATATTCTAACTAGATGTTGGTTGTTAATTTTTCTAATTATTTAGTATTTGTTGCAGTGTCCCACGATTACATGAAGTTATATAGTAATTTAATAATAAATATGATAATAAAGATATTGAAAACCCCTAGTTTATCACTTTATTGGTTAACCAAAAATTCATTAATGATTATACATAAAGAGGTCTTTGGTTCGAGTCTCAGATACTACAATTTATTATCAGATTTGCAGATTTATGGAGACAAGTGTATAAGAAATCTTCAACGATATATAATTATAGCCATCATTGAAATTCTCCATCAAAAGCATAAAAAAAACGAAAGAAATGCCGTCTCTCGTGAATCTAATAAAGGCGAAATGAACTTTTTGTAGCAAAATTGTTTATATAACAAAAACATGATAATAAAGATAACTTACGCATAAAATATCGGTAGTTTTTAGTATCCGCGTATAGTTTACTTAACTAAAGGAAATATGGTATTATGACTTTTTAACACAAGATTTTAACTGGGCAGAAAGTAACATGAACGGAAAAGGTCTACAAAGTGGGGTTATCTTGAAAATGCCGTATATAACCTGTTATCGCTATTTTACTTTACATTATCGCTTAATTAATTAATGACAACTTGTGACATCTTTAATTGCGTCCAACAACATTTTTTTTGACTTTTAAACAATAAGCTATAATGACATTTTATTTTTAGAAGCTATACTTACACAGTGACACATAATAATTCAACTAAACAACCCACTGTACCCGATTGAATATTTTACAAGCCATGAAGGTTTTAAGAAGATTTTGTTGCTGATGCCTCGGCTAGCTTGAAAATGTTTTATGGATTTTACGCAAACACGTCATTTTGACAGTGTTTTAGAGATTTGTTTTTGTCTACAACTAATATATAATTAAGCTTTGGAGCCATTGAAAATATTTGGTCGATAAATAATAATCACAAAGTGTACCTCAATCATAGAAATGGAATGCTATGGTCCATATAACTTGAAATATTGTAGTCATAAAATTACGATATCACCTAACGGAAAATAGTCTTAACATTTGAACATAACATGTGTTCAGAGAAGTTATAAATAAGTGTTCAGAGAAGTGATTTTTTATTTCTAAGTTATAAATAAGTGTGAAAAAGTAACTTATGACTAAAAAATATTTTGTGAACTTTTTAATATTATTATTTTTGCAAAACAACGCACTATATATGTACCTCGTACACTCTAATTAGCTCATCCACCACGGTAAAATTTATTTATTATTTTGCATTTTTTATTTGGTTAAGCTGAAACATATCATTATCACCAAGCAATTATATATGTACCGATAACCCATGCTGAGGAAATTTTCTAACCAAACCTTTGGGATCAGAATATATATTAGTAAATAATCATACTTTAACTTAGATTACACTAAAAACTAGTTATCGTTTTAGAGTTTTTTTTGTCTGACGAGATCTCGGATGCTTCGATTACACCTGACTTGTTAGATGGGATGCATGACCACATTTTGGCTAACATGGCGTGCAAACGATGACGTGGAGGCAACTGATTGGCTCCACTGATTCCCACAAATTTGTTGCAAAATCAAAAGTAGGGCCAGACTAATTATATTATTTTTTTGTGGATGTCTATAATATGAAATTTGAATCAATACGTAATTTATCGATTCTTTGTCTAATCGATGTCAACTAAATTTAACAAATTATCTGGAAGTCACTCAACATTTTCCTTGATAATGCTAGTTTCTTCGAATCTTAAATGAGGCAACGCATTGTCCATTGAAATTTTAAGCATATAGTGTATATATGTATTTATTTTTCTAGCAAATTCAAAACGGCCTGGGATCGTTTGGTTTGTAATCAATATATGGGTTTTTTTTGGTCAACAATCAATAATTAGTATTTTTGAGAATTCATGAAATACTGGATGAGTAAATGAGATAATTTTTATGGATGATCACTAGCACATGGTTGCTAACCAGTGAAGCACCTAAAAAATCACTGCAAAAAAGTTTGTAATCAATTTCGTTGCAGCTAAGCAACATTTATGACTAATTTGAGTAAATATTAATTGACGATCCCATGAATTTCACCTAATTGACGAGTCCCTAGATTTGTTTTAGAGTAAATTTTACAACTTCATATACTTTACATTATAATTAACAAACTAAAAAACTCGTAAACCAAATAAGACTTTGTCTAATGGTCCAAGCATGACCTCTCCAAAGATATAATATGTTTTGATATATACGTGATAACCGATCAGATGTTGTATATACATATTAATGTGTATTAATTTCTTCATATAATATTTACAAATTTTTGTGAGAAGATATCAAGTACACGTATATCGAATAAGAAAAGCTAGATTGTGTAAAACGTTACGGGGCTTGTGCATTAACTCACAAGTTGGCTATCACAAGTTTCAAATTGTGGTGTTTAGAGCATCGCAGTTGTCAAACAAAAAAAAAAAAAAA
>Ga0041059_1000446_pt1 | contig 30978 bp, 22 predicted proteins | sample AraColnosormetaG_FD_56232 | JGI IMG/M metagenome (GOLD analysis project Ga0041059, IMG submission 56232) | Arabidopsis roots microbial communities from North Carolina, USA - Col MF nosort | ecosystem: Host-associated > Plants > Roots > Unclassified | place: USA: North Carolina | collected...
AAAAAAAAAAAAAAAAACTAAGAGACGTTTAAGGATAGATAGTACTTTCTAGTTTCTATAATTTGATATTGATAGCAACGGAAAGAAGATGAACTGTTTGATCCACTTACTAAATCGAGCAAATTTAGTTCTATCATGTATCCATATGTAATCAACGATTTTTAACAAGGTTAAAGCTTTTAAAATAAAAAAATAAAAAATCATTGTTTATCAATTCATGGATTCTATGTAGTTATTTTTTTCTTAAAATATTATTAATTACCTGAATTTCATGTTTTCTCAAAATTTTATTCGTAGTGTAAGCTATTTATTGTCTTAAATTTGACAATCTATAAAAAAATATAAACAAAAAATGCAACGTGAAAACATATGATTATATAACGGCAGTTGAATTTGTTTTCCAGTTAATTTTCTCATACCTATATAAGTATAAAATATCATATACATATTGTGTGGTTTAAACATTTCAATGAATTAAATATAATATAAGATTTTAAGGTATGATGAACCTACTTTAGCCGGGCGTTCGACAGATAAATCGTGAAGCTTTTGGAGAAGCATCTTAACTTCGTCATGTCGGATTTCCGCTGAAGCGTTGAGTCGATTTGTGGAGAAGACTTCTAAAGCGGTGATACGACGGAGGTTTCGCCAGTGGTCACCGTAAGGAGCCGTAACCATGGAGGTGTAGTCATAAGCCACATACTTGCCCATGATGAAACGAGGCCGATTTGCTAAAACGATGTCGTTTTTCGTCAAGAAGCATTCTTCGGCTGCCGTTGGAGATGAGATGATAACGGCAAGGCGAGAGCCGAGGCGTAGAGAAAAGACGGGGCCGAGGGAGTGGGAGAGATGGCTGAGAGTCCGGTGTAGCAGTGGCTTTTTGAGGAGGTGAAGGTGTCCGATGATCGGAAAACATATATTTGGCGACGGTGGAAGGTTTTTGTTAGGTTTAGTGACTAGGAGAACAATCTTGACGATGAAAATGGCAACAAGAGTAGTCAGAATAAGTAAAATACAATCCATATATAACTCCTTTTCTCTTCTTTTTTTCTCTAACTTTGTGTATATTTTGGTTTCTCCTCCGTGCGCTATTAAATAATATAGTATAAGATACTGATTTTTAAACACTCTTTAATTCATGCATTTACAAAGTCAAATAACAAAATAGTGCATACAATAGTGATAAAATTAGCGTACTAATTTGGAAAAACAAGCACCAATTTTCTTTTCTTTTATTTCTTTTGTTTTTGTAAAATAAGGAAAATTCCTATAAGACAAGTAAACAATGAATTTGACAAACAAACAGAAAAATCATACTACATTGGAGTGTCGTGAACAAGTCTAATGTATAACCACTTATGTCTCTTTCATTTGATCAATCCAAAAGGTTTTGTTGAAAGTTCTCGATAAGATAAAAATTCAATCGAAATTCTTAGATTTCCATCCATTATTGTCTTTACAATAATATTGCTTGGTTGACATTTTCTACAACTATAATCATCAAAACGTGGCAGATTCGGTACCAACACTAACATGAAATCCAAACTTTTCGTTTTTAACAACAGTCCTTTTATTAAAAAAAAAATATTATACTTTTAGCTTATGCTGAATTACTAGTTCAGACAGTGAAGAACATATGTATACAGATTTGTTAATGGGTATTTAATTTAAAATGCAGAGAAAGACAACATTTTGACGAGGCCCAACACATGCCCACTACATGACCAAGTCACCAAACCAATTCTAAATTTCAAGAAACCAACATTGGAGAGATGGAAACAGTGAAATTTTGGTTCTGTTGAACTTTCTATAGAAGCCGTGACATTGCTCTGCATCCAACTAATTGACCACAGAATACTTTTATTTTCCATGAACACGTGGAATGTAAGAAACTATATAGGTTTCTACACAATAGATCCTACATACGTCAATTATATCGTTTTACCAACAATGGCACGTGCCTTGCACATAGCTCGCAACGGAGTAGCTTTAGGCATAGTGATCCCTTCGCCTTCAGTCATGTCCACAAGTTCTGCACCAACTCTCTCCCACTCGAAAGACTGAATCAAGCACCCAAGAGCAAGGCTCACTAACCGCTTCCCAAGCTCAGCTCCAGGACAAGCTCGTCGTCCCATCCCAAACGGCATTAGCTTTCGAGCCTCTCCTTCTTTCTCGAACCTCTCCGGCTTGAACCTCTCTGGCTCTTCCCATAAACCTGGATCTCTATGCATCGCCCATACGTTTGTTAATAACAACGTGCGACGTGGCATATCGTAGCCCGCCACTTTACATTCATCCGATGAGAAATGAGGGAGTAGTAGTGGAACCGCAGGATACAAACGTAATGTTTCTGACACAATGTTTTGGAGATAATGGAGATTTACAATATCTGATTCTTCAACTAACCGGTCTGAACCGATTTTATCATCGATCTCCGCTCTCGCTTTCTCAAGTATCTCTGGATGGTTCAGCAAATTTGACATTGCCCATTCCAACGTCACTGAAGATGTATCTGTCCCCGCAAGAACCAAAGCCTGTGTATATATATATCTCTAATAAGTAAACCCACTCCACATATAAGGAGGATAATATTAGTTAATAAGAACTTACCAGTATGATTCCTTTGATGATGACATCAGTATAGTACTCGGGTTCGGTTTCTTGGAAAGAAAGCAAATGATCGATCAAAGTTTGACCCTTTTCTTTCTCTGCACGTTTCTCATCAACCAGTTTTTGCAGGACTCTATCGAGTCGATTCCCCAAGATTTTGGTCTGGTTCTCAAAGTTTGTGACCCAATTTATGGACGGAAGATAATCAGCCAAATTTCCAGAACCGGCGCCGGCCATTATCTCCGCTATAAGTTCCCTCACGAGCTTGGCTTCATCATTGTCTTCTGTACCGGTACCGTAATATCGTTTTCCGGCTACCATCATGATGATGTTGTTGAATGCCAAGTTGGTTAATAACGATTTCAACTCCACTTCAACAAATCCCTGCAGTGGGACGATTACTAGTCAAGTTTATTACATTGTGTAATTTTTAATAGATCTATATCAAAGGTGTATAGTTCAGTTCCATCTATGACGACTGAGAGCTTTTATTTTATTTTCTGTCGTGACAAATTTGATGCATACAAGTAACCTAACTGATAAATATATTATTTTCCAGCCAATAAGCGACAAATAATTAAATATGCGTGTTAATATAATAAAGAAGGGCGGCTTGAAAGTGGAAAATCCTACTCACATGGACAAATTCAACCGCAATAGTCGATAAATAAAAATTTTGATTTTTGATATTTTGTTTTTTGGTAAATTTTAGTAATGCCAAAGTAAATAAAAGATAAATAATGAGTTAAATAAGAAGGTGGTTACGTACGTGCAAGGAGTCTCTAGAGAGATGTGTTATGAGCCGTCGGATCTCGTCTTTACGGATAGAAGAAAAGGTACTGATTCTATGAGAAGAAAATATCTCGACGGCGGCGATGCGGCGGAGATTCCTCCAGTGGTCGCCGTAAGATGCTGCAATCATATTGGTAAAGTTATAGCCGACGTGTTTGGCCATGATGATATCAGGACGGTTCGCAAGAACGACGTCGTTTTTGGTGAAACATTCTTCGGCTATGGAGTGTGAGGAGATGACGTAAACGAGGCGGTTTCCCAGGCGGAGGTGGAAGATTGGAGCATTTCCAAGGGACTTAGAGATGGAGTGGAATGTTCGGTGGACCGGTTGCTTGAGGAGGTGGAGGTGGCCGATAACCGGTAAAGGGTAAGCCGGAGAAGGAGGAAGATTAGGTTTCCGGTTAGATTTTGTGAGCAAGAGTTTGATGGAGATAGTGAGAAAGAGAAAGGAGAGGAGTAGGATTTGGGTGAGGTCCATTTTCTTGTTGATTGCTTCTTTTGTTTTTGGGTTTTTCTTTCTTTTTGTGTAAAGTTGTGTCGTGTGTGGGATCGAGATGGACCAGATGGGTACTTTGTGGCCTTTAAAACACGAAAATTAATTGACTGAAAACTAAAGAGACTTGAATTTTTGGAAATGGTTGGATAGAGATTTTGATCTGCTTTTTGAAAGAGAAGGTAATAACTAATTTTCAATGAGAAAGTTAGGTAAATTTCCTTTTTTAGTATAGTAAATATACTAAATAGGATGTAGAAGGTAAATTTCCTTTTTTAATCTACCCTTTACATATCTACCTTCTACATAGGACAACCGAAATATCTAAAAGACAGTACTTGCCGACTTAAAAAATCTATTAAAAAGACAATTTATGTCCCTGTTATTACGTAGCTTAATTGGGGGCGATGAATAGAAAATATAGAATCACAAGACTCAATGCATTTATTATCGAATCTGTAGTGACTTTATGTGATGTGAATTTTATACTATATGATAGTTCTTTTTTTACGATTCTTCACGTTTTACTGGAGAATACGGGTCAAGTATAAAATACGGGTCAACGACTCAACGTGACCTATTGATTTTACAACTTCATTAAAAACACTATATTTAACCTAACTATAATGCAATCACATTAAAAAATATATCAATCAATAAAACATTGGACCAACAACGCAAGAGCCAGCCCACTAACCCGGTGAGCAAGCCCAGCTTCATTGACCCGATGATATTAAGCAAGATTCAAAGATACAACAAAAGATTGAAGGACGAATTGAAGACCAAAACACATAATTAAAAACATGTCATTAAATAGAATACATTTTTCAACGTAAAACATTTATATCAGTTTATCAACAATAGAACGTGCTTTGCACATGGCTCTTAATGGTATAGCTTTGGGCAATGTGGCTCCTTTGTCTTCGGTCATGTCCACAAAATCCTCACCAACTCTTTCCCACTCAAAACATTGAACCAAACTTCCAAGAGCCTGGTTTATTAGCCGATGAGCTAGCCCGGCTCCAGGACAAGCTCTTCGTCCCATCCCAAATGAGATTAGCTTCTCAGCCTCTCCTTCTTTTTCAAATCTTTCTGGTTTGAATATCTCAGGATCTTCCCATACCTCTGGATCTCTATGCATGGCCCATGCGTTGGTCAATACCATTGTTCCACTTGGTATATCGTAGCCTCCAACTTTACAATCTTCTGATGACAAATGAGGTAGTAGTAGTGGGACTGCCGGGTACATACGTAGTGTTTCCAATACAATGCTTTGGAGATAAGAGAGATTTACAATGTCCGATTCGTCTACTAATCGGTCTAAACCGACTTTTTCATCGATTTCCATTCTCGCTTTCTTAAGTATTTCTGGATGGTTCAACAGATTTGACATTGCCCATTCTAGTGTTACTGATGACGTATCTGTCCCTGCAATTATCAGGGTCTAAACAAAATTTCAATCATTAAACTCTCTCTATATATATATAAAAACTTTCTTATTGATTGATACTTACAAGTATGATTCCTTTGATGATGACATCCGTATAGTAATCAGGTTGAATGTCTTGGAGAGCAAGCAAGTGATCGATCATAGTTTCACCTTTTTCCTTCTCCGCACGTTTTTCGTCGACTAATTTCTGCAAAAACGTATCAAACCTATTTCCCAAATTCTTGATTCGTTTTTCATAACTCGAGACCCAACGTAAAATGGAAAGATAATCAATGGGGTTTCCTGCACCGGCGCTGGTCACCGCCTCCGACACAAGGTTCTTCACGAGTTTAGCGTCATCGTTGTCCTCACCGAAATATCTCTTCCCGGCCAACATTCTGATGGTGGTGTTGGATGCCAAATTGGTTAACAATGTTTTCATCTCTACCTCCACAAATCCCTGAGAGTACGAATACAATATTAGTAAACAGATAAGAGTTTTGGTAAGTATGTAAAAATTTGTGCATTTCCATATTCGCCACCTTAACATATTAGAACAATGTGTTTATTTTGAACCAAATAATTATTCAACCAACTTAAGACAATTAAAACCTACACTGCATCTTTTTCTATAAATTTAAAATTAAGCTTTTCTGTACATTTGTAATTTGTGAATAAACTATGTAATATTTATGAATATAGTGATCAGACTTTCGTGAATAAATAGCTAGTATCGTAATATACACGCAATGCTTCAAAAAAATAAACTAGTCACATGGACAATTTATCACCACAATAAATATAAAAGTATGTACTATATGAAAGTAGTCGTCACGAGTAATGAATAAATAATAAATTTGTTAGTTGACAAACCAAAGATAAAGTAATGAATACAGAACAAATAATAAATAAAAAGAATTGAAGGAGATCATACGTGTAAGGAATCACGAGAGAGATGTGAAATGAGCCGTCGGATCTCGTCCTTACGAATATACAGAAACGAATTGAGTCTATGAGTGGAGAATATCTCGACGGCGGCTATGCGGCGGAGGTTCCTCCAATGATCGCCGTAAGATGCCGAGAGTAAGTAGGTGGCGTTGTAGCCGAGGTGCTTACTTATGGTGAACTTGGGGCGGTTCGCGAGAACGACATCGTTCTTTGTGAAACATTCTTCAGCGATGGAACGTGAAGAGATGACATAAACGAGGCGATTTCCGAGTCGGAGATGGAAGACCGGAGCATTTCCGATGGATTTGGAAAGGGAAAGGAAGGTACGGTGAAGCGGTGGCTTGAGGAGATGGAGGTGTCCGATCACCGGCAAGGAGATCGCCGGCGACGGAGGAAGGTTTAGTTTCCGTTTGGATCTTGTGAGCAAGAATATGGCTAAGGTAAAAAGAGAGAGAAATGAGAGGATCAAGATTTGGTTCAAATCCATTTTGTTTGTTTGTGGGGCTCTCTCTCTTTCTTTCTTTTCGTCTCTCTTTTTTTTACTATTGTTTTGGAGATATATACATGTGGTCAAGGAAATATATTATTTTTAAAAATTATGCTCTATAAAAGATAATGTACTATTGTCACAAGTTCAAATTCGAACGTTGGACTCTAATTAAGAAAAACCTTTTAAAAAAGCAGACGAAATTATAATTCTAGATTTCTTCTCAAGATTTTCTTTCTTAAAAGTAAAATATAAGTGTATTAATATATTATTTGGATGTATCACCTCGAAATTATTTCCTCTTTTTACATAATAACAAAAGTAGTACAAAAGTAACCGTTACTCAAAAAACACAAATTAGCATTTAGTACAAAAGTCTAAGCTCAAGCGGACTCGTTGAGGATCTTACCAACAACGGGGCGTGCTTTGCACATGGCTACCAACGGTATAGCTTTGGGCATTATGACTCCTCCTCCACCTTCAGTCATATCCACCTCTTCTTCTCCTATCCTCTCCCACTCAAAACATTGAATCAAAGACCCGATAGTCAAGCTCGCTAGCCGTTGAGCCAGACCGGACCCAGGACACGCCCTTCTTCCTAGCCCAAACCCCAATAGCTTCTGAGCCTCCCCTTCTTTCTCGAACCTCTCTGGTTTGAAGCTCGTTGGATCATCCCATATCTTAGGATCCCTATGTATTGCCCATGCATTAGTCAATAGCATCGTTCCACGTGGCATATGGTAACCCCCTACTTTACAGTCTTCTGATGCTACGTGAGGAACCAACAAGGGACTCGCAGGGTATAAGCGCAACGACTCGGACACAATGTTTTGAAGATAAGGAAGATGTGAGAGGTCTGATTCCTCTACAAGCCTGTTGAGGCCAACCTTATTATCGATTTCATCTCTCGCCTTGCTTAGTATCTGTGGATGGTTCAACAAAGCTGACAATGTCCATTCCAATGTTACTGCGGATGTATCAGTCCCCGCTAGTATAAGAGACTTCAACACAATGGACGCATACACAAAAAAACAAACATAACTAATTAATCCCATACCAAATGTGACAATAGACTAATGAACTTAAAATGTTACTCACGAGCATGATTCCTTTGATAATGTTGTCCGTGTAGTACTCGGGTTGGGTTTCTTGCAGACAAAGCAAGTGATCAACCATTGTGTTCTGCCTTTTCTCCTTCCCTTCTCGTCTTTCATCGACCAATCCCTGCAAGAACTCATCAAGCCTACTAGCGATCTTCTTTATCCGTTTCTCGGAACCTGTGATCCAAGTCAGGATCGGTAAATAATCAGCAGTGTTTCCAGCACCAAAACAACCCATTCCCTCTGCTATAAGCTCCCGCACGCGTTTAGCCTCCGGGTCATCCTCTGCACCATCTCCGTAGTAACATTTTCCAGCCAACATTCTTATAATGTTGTTGAATGTTAAGTTAGAAAACATTGATTTCATCTCAACCTTTGTAAATTCCTGCAAAATTTATTGTATATCATATGTTAAATATTTGCTACAATTCACTGAAATTCACCTATAAGCAGAGATTGACTAGGGACTAAGGATTCTGATTATAATAAATTTTGCTAATTAGCATAAAATTGGAACAAAGAACAAAGAACAAACTTACGAGTGAAGAGTTCCGTGAGAGACAAGCTATAAGCCGGTGGATCTCGTCTCGGCGGATAGATGAAAAGCTATTGAGACGGTGAGCCGAGAATATCTCAACAGCGCCAATACGGCGGAGATTTCTCCAATGGTCGCCGTACGAAGCTGTAACAACCGTTGTGCAGCCATATGAGATGTGTTTTGAAGCAAGGGAGTTGAAGCGGTTCGCGAGTACGACGTCGTTCTTTGTGAAGCATTCCTCGGCGAGTGAGTGTGAAGAGACAACGAAAACGAGTCGGTTGCCGAGACGGAGGGAGATTATCGGAGCATCGCCTAGGGACTCAGAGACGGATAGAAAAACTCGGTGGAGTGGCGGCTTGAGAAGGCGGAGGTGACCGATCACCGGTAACGCCCACGACGGACTCGGAGGAAGGTTAGGTCTTCGCTTGATTCTTCCGATGATAAACGTGAGAGAAAGAGATATGAAAAGGAATGTGAAAATTAGGGTTTGACCTTCCATATTTGACTTCTTCTTCCTCAAGGATCTTCAGGGGTTGTAACAGAGGATGATGTGGTGCAAAATCTGCTTGAACTACTCCATAGACGTTGACTTCGAAAACAGAATCTTATTTCGGCCAAATCACATGTGCCCATTAGTCGTTTAGATACCTAATCATTATTATTTATTTATTTTAGCTAATTATATGACATTTAGCATAGCAATGCCACACCTAGATTTTTTTATTTTTTTTTCACACCTAGAATTTTGTTTGATTGATAACACTGAACATTCATATTTGTAAGACTGTAACATAATTAACAATGGGTTATTGGAAATTAGAATATGATTTTTGTCTCTGATTTTTATTATGCTAATACGTTTCATTTAATTCGTTACCGTTGCTAAGCAACGTATTAGCATTTTACATACAAAAACTCAAGAGGAGTCGGGTAAGATTTTACCAACAAAGTCACGTGCTCTGCACATAGCTTCCAACGGTCTAGCTTTCGGCATTGTGAGTCCTGGACCTTCAGTCATATCGACCTCTTCTTCTCCAATCCTCTCCCATTCAAAACATTGAATCAAAGACCCGAGACTCAAGGTCACTAGCCGCTGAGCCAAACCGGATCCAGGACATGCCCTTCTTCCTAGCCCGAACGGCATTAGCTTCTTAGCCTCTCCTTCTTTCTCGAACCTCTCTGGCTTGAAGCTCGTTGGATCATCCCATAGCAGGGGATCCCTGTGTATAGCCCATGCATTAGTCAATAGCATCGTCCCACGCGGCATATCGTATCCCCCAACTTTACAATCTTTCGAGGCTACGTGAGGAAGCAGCATAGGGGCTGCAGGGTACAGACGTAACGTTTCAGATACAATGTTCTGTAGATAAGGAAGATTTGGGATGTCTGATTCCTCCAAAAGCCTGTCTACACCGATCATTCTGTCGATCTCGTCTCTGGCCTTGTTCAGCACCTCAGGATTGTTCAACAAGCTTGACAATGCCCATTCCAATGTTACCGCTGTTGTATCAGTCCCCCCTGCTATAAGAGACTGCCCATTGCACATATACAAGAAAAATAACATAAGCTAGTTCCTTCACAATTCATACCAAATGTGACCATGACTACTTAAAAAAGCTATTCTCTGTTACTTACAAGCATGGTTCCTTTGATGATGCGGTCCATGTAGTACTCTGGTTGGGTTTCTTGCAGACAAAGCAAGTGATCAACCATCGTGTTCTCCTTCTTCTCCTTTCCTTCTCGTTTCTCATCGACCAATCCTTGCAAGAACTCATCAAGCCTACCAGCGAGCTTCTTTATCCGTGTCTCGGAATATGTGATCCAAGTCAGGATCGGTATATAATCAGCAGCGTTTCCAGGACCAGAAGAACTCATAGCCTCTGCGATAAGCGTCCGCACGCGTTTGGCCTCCGGGTCATCTTCTTTACCGTCTCCATAGTAACACTTTCCGGCTAGCATTCTAATGATGTTGTTGAATGTTAAGTCAGAAAACATTGATTTCATCTCAACCTTAGTAAACCCCTGCAAAAATAACACACCTCCATAAAACTTTAATAGCACAAAAATTTACAAAAAAACTTTGCTAATAGCATAAAAGAAATTATAAATTAGTATTCAAGGTCTAATCCTTTTGGAACAAAGACTTCACTTACGTAAGAAGAGTTCCGTAAGAGACGGCCTATAAGCCTCCTGATCTCATCGCGGCGAATAGAGGAAAAGCTATTGAGTCTATGAGCCGAGAAAATCTCTAAGGCGCCGATGCGGCGGAGATTTCTCCAGTGTTCGCTGTACGAAGCAGAGACCACGGTGGAGTTGCCGTATGAGATGTGTTTTGTAGAAATGGTGGTTTGTCGGTTCGCGAGTATGACGTCGTTCTTCGTGAAGCATTCCTCGGCGATTGAGTGTGAAGAGACAACGAATAGGAGTCGGTTGCCGAGACGGAGGGAGATGATCGGAGCGTCGCCTAAAGATTGAGAGACGGAGAGGAAAACACGGTGGAGTGGTGGCTTGAGAAGACGGAGGTGACCGATCACTGGTAACGCCCATGCAGGACTCGGAGGAAGGTTGAGCTTTCGCTTGATTCTTCCGATGAGGAATATGAGAGAGAGAACTATGAAACAGAACGTGAAGATAAGCATTAGAGCTTCCATATTGATCACGTTGGATTTTGGTGAGTGATGAAGTTGGCAAATCTAGTGTGCTTAAATAGATTGAAAAACAGAACAAAAAATAGACTCAAACAAAAACCCAATTTTTTATTTTGACAAATGGACTCATTGAGGAAAACGTTACATGATTTTCTTGTGTCACATTTATTGTTTGTTGATATTTGGATTTTTTGACTTTTTTAACTCAGTTTCATTTGTTAATTACACATTATTTTATAGTAAAATCACTTTGATACACCTTTATTTTGGGGAAATTGTATATTAAGGATCTTTTCCAAAAGTTTGTCCTCTATACTTTATATAGATAAAAATTTGGTGAAATAGGTTTTAAGGAAAATTAAAAACCAATTATACCCTTAATATAAAATGAATTAAAATACAGAATTGAAGAAATATGATTTTATATCTCCAATCCAAAAACTCTCAATAGAATAGAGGCTTACTTCCAAATCCCAATTATAAAACCATCTCTAATGTTGAGAACCACATGAAAGGCTCTCACCCTTTTTTAAGTTTAAATTTTGATTTTATCAAACTTAAGAACTTGAATTAAGTTTTATCTCCTCAACCTATCACGGCTCCCTCAGCTTCCAAAATCTCTCTTCAAATAGTTTACTCTCTCAAATTTAATCAGTTTTGATGATTTTATTTTAATCACCAAAATCAAGAAAACTCTCTCAAATTATCAAGAGAACCTTGCATTGGAGATACTTAATATCTAATTTTTTCCTTTTTTTTTGGTTTAATGCTTAAAGTTAAAACACTTTGTTATTTATTGCTAGTAGATTTCCCCGTAGCAAAATTTAGTTTTGGTTTTGTATCTTCATCATTTTTATCGCTCGTATCAGCATCGTTCAACGTGTGAGAGAACTTAAAACATTAAATTTCAAGCGTCCGCTAGAAACCAATAACATACAAGCCTCATCAACCTTAAATATTTTAAATCACATACCCAAAATATCATCTAGGAATATAGGTTAAATATTCACATATACATTAACATACAAACATAATATTTTCACCAAAAAAAAAGAAAACATACAAACATAACTAGTTATCTAATGTATACATAGCCATTACCAAAAGTCTAAACGTCAAACGGACTCGTTGAAGATTTTAACAACAGAGGGACGTGCTCTGCACATGGCTTCCAAAGGCTTGGCTTTAGGCATTGTAACACCTTTGCCTTCACTCATATCCACTTCTTCTCCAATCTTCTCCCATTCCAAACACTGAATCAATGATCCAAGAGTCAGGTTTATAAGCCGATGAGCCAGTCCAGAACCAGGACACGCCCTTCTTCCTAACCCAAACGGCATTAGCTTCTGAGCTTCTCCTTCTTTCTCAAACCTCTCTGGCTTGAAGCTCATTGGATCATCCCATAGCTGAGGATCTCTGTGTATAGCCCACACATTGGTCAATAGTATCGTGCCACGCGGCATATCGTATCCTGCAACTTTACAATCTTCCGAGGCAACGTGAGGAAGAAGCATGGGAGCCGCAGGATAAAGGCGCAACGTTTCAGACACAATGTTTTGGAGATAAGGCAGGTTTGAGATATCTGATTCATCCATAAGCCTGTCTAAACCTATCTTTCTATCGATTTCATCTCTCGCCTTGTTCAATACATCCGGATGGTTCAACACGTTCGACAATGCCCATTCTAACGTAACCGCTGATGTGTCGGTCCCTGCTAGTATCAAAGCCTGAAAATTGCACACATACACGTCACTAAACTAGCATGTTTCATACCAAAATATGACAAGGAGTGATCTAAAGAATTGATCGAAAAAGGGTACTTACGAGCATGTTTCCTTTAATGATACGATCCGTGAAGTAATCCGGTTGGGATTCTTGCAGAGTAAGCAAGTGATCGATCATAGTGTTTCCTTTCTCCTTAGCTTCTCGTTTCTCATCAACCAATCCTTGCAAGAACTCGTCGAGCCTACCCGCCAACTTCTTAACCCGTGTCTCGTAATCTGAAACCAACCGCAAAACCGGTAAGTAATCAACAGCGTTTCCAGCACCAGCACAAGCCACCACATCCGCTATAAGCTGCCGGACACGTTTAGCCTCCGGATCATCCTCAACACCGTCTCCGTAGTAACGTTTTCCGGCCACCATTCTTAAAATGTTGTTGAATGTTAAGTCAGATAACATTGATTTCATATCCACTTTCACAAACTCCTACAATGACAGAACAGAGAGTCCACAAAACAGAGTATAGTTAGAATAAAACAGAGTATTAATTAAATCCAAATTCGTGATTAAGAGCTAATTAACTAAGTTTTAAAGCTCGCTTACTTGTGAAAAGTTCCGAGAAAGACGAAACACAAGTCGTCGGATCTCGTCTTTACGAATAGACAAAAAGCTATTGAGACGGTGATTGGAGAATATCTCGACGGAGCCGATGCGGCGGAGGTTACGCCAGTGGTCACCGTAGGAAGCTGCGATCATGGTTGTGTAATCGTACGCAACGTGTTTAGCGAGGATGAAGTTTGGTCTGTTCGCCAGTACGACGTCGTTTTTGGTGAAACATTCCTCGGCGATCGAGTGTGACGAGTTCACGAAAACGAGTCGGTTACCGAGTCGGAGGGAGAAGATCGGAGCATTGTTTAGGGATTGAGAGAGGGAGAGGAATGTGCGATGAATCGGTGGTTTGAGAAGGCGGAGATGACCAATCACCGGTAATGACCATGCCGGACTCGGAGGTAGATTTGGCTTTCGCTTGAGTTTTCCAATTAAGTAAATGAGAGAGAGAACAACGAAGAGAATTGAGAAAATTAGGGTTTTGGTTTCCATGTTTTAGATCTATTTTGGTGAGTGAAGCAGTTTTGGAAACTTTTGTGGGGTTAAATAGATTAGAACAAAATTAATAAACAAAGTTCAATTTTGATTTTAGTATTGACTATTTGACATTTTGACTCATTGACCAATGTTCTCGAAGTAGCAAAATCTGACTTGATTCTATCTTTATGGTTACAAAAGTCAAGTCTTGTTCCTCAAGAAAGTTTGAAAAATAGTCCTCGTTTCAACTTCACAAATAATGCCCTCCACGTGTTCAACATAATTCCCATGAAAGAATGATATTTAGATAATCCAACTAAATTTGTTCACTTTGATCTTCTTTTCACGTACAAATTACAATGTGTGGTGTTTGGTTTTACCAGAAATCGCCACAAGAGCAAGAACCATCTGTGAAATGATGGAACCTATTCCGATCTCTCATAACGATTTTCCGTCCTGTGATTTTCGATATCAGTTTTGTCACCGTATGACAATCAGAACATACTCGTAGGTTCTTGAATATTTTCAAGGGACTTCCCGGTTTGGTGCTGATTAGACCGTATGCAATCGCGAGTCTCTCGCTGTGAACTTGTAGAGATTGCTCTTTCTCTGTCTCTTCAAGATCCTGCAAGACTGTGTTTGTATTTGGAACATAACCATGAGACTTGATCCGCTCGCTGATCTTTCTTAGCATTGTGTAAATTTCTTTGCTTTTCGAGTGTTCTCTATCTCCAGCTCGGAATTCATGAACTTTGTTTTCGATTTCTATGGTGCTTATACCAGGCTCCTTCACTATTCCTTTCTCCTTCATCAAGTTCCTCACTTTTGCAACACCTTCATAATCACCCACCGATGCATATATGTTCGAAAGAAGAACATAAATTCCTGAGTTTTTGATGTTTAGTCCAATGAGATACTCTGCAATTTCCTTGCCTAACACAAAATCTCCATGAAGTTTACAGCTTCCGAGAACAGAACTCCATAAGACAGAATCAGCATCCATGTTCATGTTTTTTATGGTTTCGTAAGCCCGTTTTAACTGGCCAGCACGACCGAGTAGACTGACCAAGCATCCATAATGTTCAATCTTGGGTTTAATCCCATACTCTTGTCCCATTGACTCAAAGATTCTTATCCCTTCGTTTACTAAACCAGCGTGAGCACAAGCCTGAAGTGTTCCTATGAAAGTTATATCCGTTGGTTGCAACCCTGTGATCCCTTGCATCTCATTAAACAATCTCAATGCATCTTGGCTATAACCGTGCATTGCATAACCAGCAATCATCGCATTCCACGCCACGATATCCTTCCTTGGAGTATCGTTAAAAACTAAAACTGCCTCTTCCAAACTCCCACATTTGCTATACATATCAATCAAACCCGTACATACTTTAACATTGAGCCTAATACGACTGCTCTTGACAAAAACATGGATCCAACGCCCAGTTTCCAGCGCTCCAATCTGCGAACACGCTGAAAGAGCAGCTACAACGGTTATTTCATCAGGTTTTGGTTTACCTTCGGCCAAAAGTTTCTGAAATAGCATCAGAGCGTCATTAGGGAACCCATGTTGAGCGTATCCATCAATCATCACGTTCCAAGAAACAATGTCTCTCTCACACATACTATCGAACAAAGCTCTCGCAGCCTCGACGTTCCCCTGCTTTGCGTAGCAGGTGATCATAGCTGTAGAAGAAACGAGACTCCTCTCAGGCATTCTATCGAACACTTTCTGGGCAGATACCACATCTCCTCCTTTCGCATAAACGTCGACGAGACCAGTCGCCACGTAAGGATCAATCCCCAATCCGAATTTAAGAACATGGGTATGGATCAATTTTCCGGACTTAGTTGAGCAAGATTTCAAAAGCGACGAGAAAGTAAACTCATTGGGGTTGATTTCAGAAGAAAGCAATTGAACATAAAGCAGGAAGGCTTGGTCTTTGAGGCCGTTAATGGAGGCAGTGTTGATTGCGGCGGTGAAGAGGAACAAGTCTGGATCGATCGTCTGGTGAAATAAAGCCAACGAGTGGCGAATTTTGCCGTGGGAAGCGTATGCACGGTGGAGCTTGAGGTTTAGAACTGGGTAACGAGGGTGGAGGAGGAGGTTATGACGGAGAATAGCTGCGTGGATTTGGAGCACTTCATCTACTGATTGCGATTTGTCGATTAGAACTGCAAGTTTCTCTGGCGGCGGAAGGCGGAATCTGGCGGTTGCGGTGGTGGATAACTGATTCTGCGGTAGTGACGTGGCGAGAAGTGGTGACGAAGCCATCTTCTAAATTTCCAATAAAATGGGTTTAATTCATTAATGTTGCTTTGAAAAACTTCAGGCCCGTATGTTAATGGAATAGGCCCATTATTCTTGATCAATTACAGGCCCATCTTATAAATTTAAAGATGAAGACGAGACGAGTAAATGTAGCTAATTAATTAAATTATACTGTATTTTTAAAATTCACAAGCCAAGACAAATCGTGGAAAGAAAAAACAGCATATAGAGCATATAGTATAGTAAACTAAAGGGATAAAAAAGATTTTGGTTGGGGCAAAGAGATCAAAGAAAGATTTTGGTTGAGACAAAGAGATCAAAGAAATTTTACAATATATGCATGTTCCTACAACTAAAGTAATAGTCAAGAAGATTAAAATTTTACATTTGTAATCAAAAAAGGAAAGAAGAGGGACAAAACCTAGAGGGGAGTGAAAAGAAAAAGAAAAAAAGTGGGAACGAGACAAAAGGTGTAAGAAGAAGAGACATATTAATTGTGTCTACAGAACTAAAGCTATGTTCTGTGTTCCGACCTTAGTCATGTGACGTTCCCGTCAACTTCTGTTTTAATTAAATTCTTTTTACTTGTAGAAATTACGTGAGAAAAAAATATAGATATTGTAGAAGTAAATTCTAGAGAAAATTTGAACTATATATTCGTTTCCGGTTGAAGTTTTAATGTTGGAATCTAATACTATCTAAAATTCCACGGTAACCATCCATTTATATTTGTAACACGAGTGTAAAAGACAACGACCAAGAGTCCAAGACTATAACAAAAATTGATTTTAGATATTTACATCGAAAAAAAAGTAGAGAATATTAGAAAGAATTGAACACTGAAACTGGACGTGTCGCGAAAACGAAAGCGACTGAAGAGAAAGTGTTCGGTAGTTGGATTGCTACGGCCTAATTTGCCGTAACACTCTACCATACTTGGTCCATTCTTGTTTAGTATAAATTAAACGTATATATAACGTATACGTATTAATGTTTAAAAAAACGTATACGTACTAATGTTTGAAAAACATTGTGATGAAGTTTGATTTATTAAAAAGTCAATACCTTTTCAAGCCCTCTGACATTGAAACATATTAAACATATATATTGGCAAAACCATTAGCTAGAACTAAGGTTATGTAAAATTAGTCACTTTATAATATAGATTATAGAATACTTTTGTGTGCGGCGTTCCAAATAAAAAAAATTTATGTCACGGACTGATATTAATCTTGTCCCCTCGACCGTTTTTTTTGTTTAAAGAAGACAATATTAATCCTGCATTCGAATAGATAGGTCGAGTTGTTAATTTGGAAAACCAATAATATATTCTAGGGGGTTTCGTATACGAGTAAAATTTCCTGATCATAGCTTGTAAGAATCTTTTGATTGTTATATCATCTAGGAAGTCTAAATTGCACCCAAAAAAAATCTAGGAAGTCTAAAGTCTTAGTAGATAAGTTGTTTTTTTTCCTTCTCAACTTTTTGGTCAAAATAAGCATATATAAGTTTATTCAAACATTTTGAAGTTCCCAAACAGGTTAAATTATCATGGTATTTAACTGGCCAGTGTATCAGCGGCTTTGATCATAACCCAATTCCATGAGTTGATTTCTTTACATGAATTTGTTTTGGAACATATTTATGTACAATTTGTTAAAACGTAACTAGATCTATTTCAAAATATATCAGCTTTGAATCTCTTATAGTGAGAACAGCATGATTAAGGTTTCAATACTGAACAAATATATACTGAATTTTTGTAAAATCAAAGAAGTTATTTAACATTTTATGAGTTGCGCAGTCTATCCTACAAAAATTTCTTATATTGTACGTAAAACCCTTGTGTATGTATATATAATAAAACTATGTTTGGGAGAAATAAGACAACTTCTTACTACTGGTTGATGGATACCTATCAGCTCGAAATTAAAGTATATTATTGTGTCCACGGAAAAAAAAAGTAGAAAACGCATTATTTGTTTCTCCTTGTACAGAAAAATCAGCAAAAAATGTAAGTAAGAGAAGAGAGAACGAAAAAACAGAAATGACAGGACAATTGTAAAGAAGAAACAACGACAGTGTTTGCCCATAAACTTATGCTTTTGTCTTTACGGTATCTTTGATATCGAAACATGTACAATTGTTTCGAAATAAAAATAAGAAAAAACTCATGCTTTTGCCTTTTAAATGCATTTTATGTTTGTTCTTTACTTTTATTGAAAGCTCGATCATTATGGGTTTTTTTTTTTCATTCAAATTATATCGAAAATAAATCTCCTAAATTGCGAAAATAATAGTGACATATCAACGTAAAGTGTGTCTACTTCTTTAAACAGGATCTGTTCACATGCATGCAGTAAAGATATATATGCATATATAGATTGAATAGGACCAATTATGGCGACGTACATGCATGTGCCTATAAATTATCTTCTCACAATGCACCAATTATTTATGGATTATCACTTCTTTTAAGCTATGATTATGGAACGTTACTTAATTATGGATAGAGTCCTGTTTAATTCGAAACACTCTCAATTGCATGTAATAATACACTCAAATTCAGTGATTATTTCTCCTTTTTAACATAATTGCTGGTTTCCATATTTTCACTATGCATCACGTAAACACGTGAAAGACTTGGTTGTTATAATATTGTAAATAAGTGGTGAATTTTCGTATCCTCCCACCTCGCATGCGGTATATTTTGTTTGTGTGTTGATAAAGTTGAACTGGAAAAATCAAATTGTCGTATATATAAGTACAGAAAAACTTAAAGCTGTCGAAATTATTGGCGGAATGGTTGTTGCCAAGAAGGGTCCCAAGTCTATATTATCCAAAGATATCTTCACAAATATCGTCAGCAACGAAAAACCATAAAATAAATAGTAACGACGCCATGCCTTCTTTGGATCTAATCTATATATCTCTCTCTTTAACATAGAATAATCGTGTTCTTTTTTCTTTTTTTCTTTTTTGATAGAAGTTGAATTGGTCAAATTTTAGTTTGTACAAAACTAAATTCGCTTACTAGATGTTTTTTTTTATGATCAAGGAAATCTCAGGCAAAAAAAGTAAACCAATCATTAACATATGTAAAAAAAACTGTAATAATATGTTGAAAAATAGTCACACATTGAAAAGACTAATCATTTTTATTTTTATCCTCTGTTTGATTTTTGTTCTATAAAATCTACCAAAACTATCGCCAAAAGTAATCTAATGATCATGACATTATCACTCATTCAACTATGGCGTCCAGTAAATGGGCTAGATTGAATTAAATGTGCGAGTTATAAATTTTGATTGTCAAATTTGGATTTTAAAATGGTCGTGGAATATTATCATTTATCAGTACTATTGCCTACCTAATTCAAGGGTCAACTTGAGTACTGTATAATATTGACTTTAATTATATATGGACAATTGACAACAAATTAACGTAAAAAGGACCATATAAAACACCCTATGTTTTACTGTCTATATGAACATCTATTTCAAATTTGTTTTGAAATTTACATAATATGTTACATACTAATTAATTGAATGGTAATTTTGTACAGGGGACAATAAATATCTTTTAGTGAATAAGAATCAGCCTTCCAAAAATATATTGATAATAATTATTATTATAGTAGTCAGCAGCCTTCGAATATATCTACTATTCATATAAGAAAAAGCTAATGCCGTTAAAACAAAATCCTACTAATATATGAGATAGTTGAAGTGACTATTCTAATGAACAATTTGCTCCAGAAGAAAATTTGTTCCCGAAATGTCTAATCAAAGATAATGCATTATCCGTGCGATTAGCCTCTTCCTAAAATAGCGACCAACGTCTTTTTATTTCGTTAAGTTATTTATAATTATTGGTCCCTTTGGCTTTTTAATCTTATTGTTAATATTAGTACTATTTAATCAAGGCCCACATGTCGAGCGACCCAACGCCATGACCGAATTTATATTCTATCAAATATGCATATATCATATTGTTTATAAATGGTCTTGGTGTTGAAACATAAATGTATATACAGTTGATGCATTCGTTTAAAAAAATTCCAGAGTCCTATTGTGGTAAAGAAATAGACTATATATAATATAGTGAAAACTAGTGTTGTATGTCTATAACTTCAAATTAGTCTATTTCAGTTTTGACAAATCGTTATCCAATAAACAAAATTTAGTAATCATACCAAAAATGTAGAAACCTAATTCAATCTGCACTGCGGCATACCATTTAAACCCCGAATGATTAAACTTTATTCATTGGTGATTTTTTTTTTCTTAGTTTGAAAATATGGTTTACCTAAACAACGGAAAACAAAGAAGAATAAAGTTTTGATGAATTATTGCAAACACAACTACACAAGGAACAACAAGTAGGAGATTAAAGTCTCGAAACCATATTAAAAGGAGATTGGTGACATAAGTGCTCTGTAATTACCGTTGTTTGTAAAAAGAACGAATTTTCAGGAAAAAAATAAAATGAATTAAATGGAGCAAGTTGGGGAGGGTACAGCACGAGCGACGATCATGAAGCCAATTACCAAATGAAATTGTGATTTAGGGTGCTGATATTCATAAACTTGGGTTAAGTCGTTGTTTAAAATTGTGTTTTGGCTGTTAGCGATGAATTATAGTAAAACAAGAAAGAGTTCTAGTAAAAAACAAAAATTGCTTAGTACTAATAAATTTCACAAGACCATTCACACTATACAACAATAATCCTTCGTTGCCAGCAGTCTAATGGGACTGTGTTATAGGTTAATCTCTCTTTCACGGACTATTAATTTTTGGCTCAACCTCAATGTAATTTATTTAAATTATATTTCAACGCATACACGTGAATTTATACATCTTTTCATAGGATTTGCAATTCCGGATTCTCATCCGTCCTAGGAGGTTGTATATGTATATTATTGGTAACTACAGCATTAAACAACTTTAACACTAAGTACGATGATATTATATGTACATGTACGTATGCTATAGATTGATATAAGAAAAAAGTAAAGAGAGAGCGGATGATTGTTGATTGAACTAATTAACAATAGTGTATTAGGTAGGCTTGTATCCGACAGTCAACTTAAACTTCATAGTTGAAACCAATAAAACCAGAAGAAAAAAAATTTATATACTAATCATAATCAGCATGATGTTAGACGATTTGATATCTAACTTTCTTCGTTATGATAGAGAAATAATATTCGCAATAAATCACATATAAAAAAAATTACTTTACGTCATAGATTATCAACTTGCCTCCAAACACAACAACATGATCCCCTACGCTACAATACATAATATGAAAAATAAATTAATCGTTGATTAACTTAAAGTCACTCCGTTAATAACGTTATAAGCAAAGCTTATTAGTTTTTTTGACCGTCATTATCGACGACCAAACAAAGAAAGAGTCCCAACAAATTATGCCACGTAAGTCCAGAACGACGCCTATGAAACCAATAAGACAAAAATTCAAAAACCAAAACATCCGTGAAAACTCTTACGTGGCGGTGACATGTGGGTCCCTTATGTCTCCATTAACTAACATAAGCTTATTGTCGACTGTACCTTTTGTCCCCCGTCTCGGCTACAACCCTGTGACAAACAAAGATCAAGTCAAAATATCTAACCTAAAGTACTCTCGTCCACGTGGACATTGCTGACGTGGAACTTCTCCCTTCTATAAATACAGGCTTCTCTTCGCCGAATTATACTCATCAAACGAGTAAAACATTTGCTAATATTAAACACTTTTTCTTTTAGAAAAAAAAACAAATATGGCCGTTGATTCACCTCTTCAATCTCGGATGGTTTCAGCGACGACTTCTGAGAAAGATGTGAAAGCTCTCAAGTTCATTGAAGAAATGACTCGGAACCCTGACTCGGTTCAAGAGAAGGTTCTTGGAGAGATACTGACTCGTAACTCTAACACCGAATATCTGAAACGGTTCGATCTTGATGGTGTCGTTGATCGGAAAACGTTCAAGAGCAAAGTTCCGGTGGTTACGTACGAAGATTTGAAGCCGGAGATTCAACGTATATCCAACGGCGATTGTTCTCCGATCTTGTCTTCTCACCCCATCACCGAGTTTCTCACAAGGTATAATAATTAAGTCAACTTTATCAATGATTAATATCGTTGTTATAAACAAATCAATTACGTGATTTTGATCATAATATTAAATTAGAAAAATACTTATAGAATATTGCTGTTGACCGTAATTTTTTTTTTTTAATTGTATGTATCTGCAGCTCAGGAACATCTGCTGGTGAGAGGAAACTAATGCCAACAATTGAAGAAGACTTAGACCGACGTCAGCTTTTATACAGTCTTCTCATGCCTGTGATGAATCTGTTAGTATATATACTTTAAACATTTAATTATATCTATTTTCGTAACGATTTATTAAAATTAACCAAAAAATGTTTAACTACAGCTACGTGCCGGGATTAGACAAAGGCAAAGGGTTATACTTCTTATTCGTGAAGTCGGAGTCAAAGACGTCAGGTGGGTTACCGGCTCGTCCGGTTCTCACGAGTTATTACAAAAGCGACCACTTCAAGAGACGACCGTACGATCCGTACAACGTCTACACTAGTCCTAACGAAGCCATCCTCTGCTCCGACTCGTCCCAAAGCATGTATGCTCAAATGCTATGTGGTCTCTTAATGCGCCATGAAGTTCTCCGACTCGGCGCAGTGTTTGCTTCCGGTCTCCTCCGTGCCATAAGCTTCCTCCAGAACAATTGGAAGGAACTTGCTCGTGATATCTCAACCGGAACCCTAAGTTCTCGAATCTTCGATCCTGCCATTAAAAACCGCATGTCCAAGATTTTGACCAAACCTGATCAAGAACTGGCTGAGTTTTTGGTTGGGGTTTGTTCACAAGAGAATTGGGAAGGGATAATCACAAAGATATGGCCTAACACGAAGTACCTCGACGTGATTGTTACTGGAGCAATGGCTCAGTATATCCCGACGTTGGAGTACTATAGCGGTGGATTACCGATGGCTTGCACGATGTATGCTTCGTCCGAAAGTTATTTCGGGATTAACCTAAAGCCGATGTGTAAACCCTCGGAGGTTTCTTACACAATCATGCCAAACATGGCCTACTTTGAATTCCTCCCACATAATCACGATGGAGATGGAGCAGCAGAAGCATCATTAGACGAAACGTCACTTGTGGAGCTTGCTAATGTTGAGGTAGGAAAAGAGTACGAACTCGTGATCACGACCTACGCGGGGCTCTACCGTTACAGAGTTGGCGACATTCTTCGTGTCACGGGGTTCCATAATTCCGCTCCACAGTTCAAATTCATACGGAGAAAGAATGTTCTGCTAAGCGTAGAATCCGATAAAACCGACGAGGCTGAGCTACAAAAAGCAGTGGAGAATGCGTCGAGGTTGTTTGCAGAGCAAGGAACACGTGTGATCGAGTACACAAGCTACGCAGAAACGAAGACTATACCGGGTCATTACGTAATCTACTGGGAGCTACTTGGTAGAGATCAAAGCAATGCTCTTATGAGCGAAGAAGTCATGGCTAAGTGCTGTTTGGAGATGGAGGAATCTTTAAACTCGGTTTATAGACAAAGCCGGGTCGCTGATAAATCGATCGGCCCGTTGGAGATACGTGTGGTACGGAACGGTACGTTTGAGGAGCTCATGGACTATGCCATCTCGAGAGGCGCATCGATTAATCAGTATAAGGTACCGAGGTGCGTGAGCTTCACACCTATCATGGAGCTGCTTGACTCTAGAGTTGTGTCTGCTCATTTCAGCCCTTCGTTGCCGCATTGGTCACCAGAACGACGTCGTTAGATAAAACTTTATATGAAAGATATCAACCGGATGATGTGCGGTTTTAGAATATAAAGCTCTGTTTCTGATGCTAATTAAGACTCCCTGTTAGATTTCTTATTAGGCTTTGTGAATCGTACAATAAAATTTGAAGTACGTACCGATGTTTTTTTCCTTCATCTTCTGTTGGAATCCAGCTAATAACTAGCTTTGGTCCAAAAACCAGATATTTTTAAAATCAGCATTTAATTATTACTACGCCCTAAATTTTCTTTAAACACGGAATGTTAATCAATGTGCCCTAATACTTCCAACATAAAAGTTTGGAAACTAACATTAGATCTTAAATTATTGTTAGATCTTAAATTTCAACTGTGTACAATAAATTAGATCTTAGATTGTGGACTACCCCAAACTCGGGCTTCTCTACTTAGATCTTCTACTAAATATTTGGGCTTCTACAATGGGTTCAATTACTTTCCCTCTCAGGGCTTTTAACTAGTTTCGGCAATTCACAATTGTAAAACTGTTGCAACATGGCTCATTCAGAGATAAAGCCCAATATCAGTATTGGTAAATACACAATTTTATTTTTTACTTCTTTTTACACGAGTTTCTAGAAATGAATAGTTTTTGACATGCAAACAATTAGTCAAATCTCTTGTCGAACAAATTCAGTGCGAAAGCAATGTATACGAATCAATAGATATGCCCAGAAGATAAAATGACAAGTTATCATGAAACGAATTTGAACCAGAATAAGAGGAGCACACACAAATGCTTCGTTAAGCATATATGAACAAAACAAGGCCCCACAAAAGGAATAAAAAATTCCTTGGTATGTGACATATCAGGGAAACCACACTAACTAAAATATTTTTACGACCTTGAACATGTTGAATAATTTTTTTTCCTTTGAAATTTTAAGATATACTGCAAAACATTATGAGTACTTGTATAAGATATATACACAAGAAAAAGAGCATAAAAAAACAAACTACAAAAAAAAAGGATTATATATTAAATGAAGTTATAGATAAATTCATAATGCAATGTCTCCTTTTTTTTTTAGAATGTTTCTATTTGACTTAACAACACCTTAAAATTTTAATAGAATGCAACTTAACCGAACTATTGTGACTCAAATTAAATTTATTTTGGAAACAAAGCTAAAACTTCGAAAGTTACTGGAGAAACGATTGGAAAACAATAAATTAAACAACTTAATATGGCAAAACAATGAAACGTGATTTTAAAAATAAGATTAAAGTAATTGACCAGAAGAGTAAATTAGGCTGAGATGACAAAAACAGCGATTAGAAAAAGACTATAGAAGCGAAGCTGGTTCCTCGCTGTCGCTCCAAGACTAACCACCTCGACTAAAACTACTTCTGGTGGCAATTTTTTAGCATTTTATTTAGATCGTGGTTTTACGTGCATAATGGCTTTTGGCTCAAAGGAAAAAAAAAACACATAAAAATATATTTCGACATGTGCAATCAAATCTTTGACAAAAGAGATTTGCTGATTTGCAATCGCAACGTGAACTATTATATATTACCATGGACCATAATGTATTATACATGAAAGGTTAGTTTTTTTTAATATATCAATAAGATATTAATTAAGATTAACTAAATGTATAAATATCGACCGTTATAGACAGAGTGAAATAACATAGAACTTTTTTTCACAATTTTGACATGAGCTCCATGCGCTCTAAGACAAGCTTTTCTTTTTTTTTTGCTTGTCGTTTATTTTTCTTTTGTTGAAAATGTCTTTTAATGTTATAGTCTCTCCATTTCATTATATGTATAGTTTCAGAAATTTTCACATATATTATATTAAGAAAAGAAAAAATTGGTTTTTGTCCTTACGATTTTTTTCATTGATCAAATACTTAAAATTAACAGAGATAAAACTGAAACAATATTTTAAATTAAAACAACATTTAAAGTGTAACGAAGGAAGTAAAAAATGTTTACCAACTATATTTGTCCTATCTTTCTTAACCAAGCTAGCTTATCTTCACTAATTCAAAGTTGTCACGTTGTCTGTTTGATTTAATACTATTTCGAGTAAAAGCAAAAGTATCTTATGGAAATATCTGCTAATACTCGCAATAAATATATATGGGACAAATGTAAAGAAAGATGTAGTATGGTTTTAAACTTTTAATAATAACAACTATATATATACATATATAGACATTTTTATCATTAAAACCTTTTCACACCATGCAGGATGGTTCCCATTCTAGACCGGTGACCCTATAAATAATATGATAATTTCCTTGACACCATATCACAACCAAATTCCTTAGAGAAAAAGGAAGAGAAAGGTCAAAGATGTTTTACTATGTGATTGTCCTTCCTTTAGCTCTCTTTCTCTTGGCTTACAAATTATTCTTCACCTCCAAAACGAAGCGTTTCAACCTCCCTCCCTCTCCACCTTACTCTCTCCCAATCCTAGGCCACCACAACCTCCTCAAGCCGCCGGTCCACCGTCTCTTCCACCGCCTCTCCAAAACACACGGCCCAATCTTCTCCCTCCAATTTGGCTCCCGCCGTGCCGTCGTAATCTCCTCCTCCTCACTCGCAACACAATGCTTCACAGGCCAAAACGACATCATTCTCTCAAACCGGCCTTGTTTCCTAACCGCTAAATACGTCGCTTACAACTACACAACCGTAGGAACCGCGCCTTATGGCGACCACTGGCGTAACCTCCGCCGCATTTGCTCCCTGGAAATCCTCTCCTCGAACCGTCTCACAAACTTCCTCCACATCCGTAAAGACGAAATCCACCGCATGCTCACGAGACTCTCACGCGACGTCAACAAAGAGATCGAGCTCGAGCCGCTCTTGTCCGATCTAACGTTCAACAACATAGTAAGAATGGTTACAGGGAAGAGATACTACGGCGACGAAGTCCATAACGAAGAAGAGGCAAATGTTTTCAAGAAACTCGTCGCCGATATCAACGACTGTAGCGGCGCGAGACATCCCGGAGATTACTTGCCCTTCATGAAGATGTTCGGAGGGAGCTTTGAGAAGAAAGTGAAAGCTCTTGCGGAAGCCATGGATGAGATCTTGCAGCGTTTGCTTGAAGAATGCAAGAGAGATAAAGATGGTAACACTATGGTTAATCATTTGCTCTCTCTGCAACAAAATGAACCAGAGTATTACACTGACGTCACTATCAAAGGCCTAATGCTGGTAAGATATACGAGTTTATGCAAATTAGTGTTGGTAGTACATATAAGGGATCTAGGGCTGTTCAATTAGTTAGGTTCATTCAGTTTTTTTTTTGGTTTTCAGATCTTCTGTTTTTTTGGTCAACTTCAGATCTTGTGGTTCACAAATATAGAAACCGGTTGGGTTTTAAAAGTTTTATAATTTGGATTTGAAGTTTTTCGCAAAATATATCTTTAATTATTTTTTATATTAGGTAGTTAGCTAGGTACAGCTATGAAATGTAAAACCGAATAGGTCTATTTACTTTTATTCCATTTAGGGGCATCTATTGATTTGATTTAAGATTAGTTTTACAGAATTGGTGGTATCTATAGACCACACCATACCGGAATTGGTCTTGAAAAGTTATTTCTTAGGATTTGGGACCCATGCGGCTGTCTATAGTACGGACAATAATTTATTCTTAAAAAGTAGAAACAATTCTGACTATTCCTAGTTTCCTAATTCCTACTATGTAGAAACTATTCTGACCCATTTTTTCAAAATCGATATATCAATATGGTTTCACATTTATACGGTTCTAGTTTAACAAGATTTGTTAATTATGCGTAAAACAGGGCATGATGATCGCCGGAACAGACACTTCCGCTGTGACGCTGGAGTGGGCGATGTCGAGCTTGCTAAATCATCCCGAGGCTTTGGAAAAAGCAAAACTAGAGATTGACGAGAAAATCGGACAAGAACGTTTGATCGATGAACCAGACATCGCAAACTTGCCTTACCTTCAAAACATAGTGTCGGAAACATTCCGATTATATCCAGCGGCACCGCTTCTAGTACCAAGATCACCAACAGAGGATATTAAAGTCGGAGGATACGATGTGCCACGTGGCACAATGGTGATGGTTAATGCGTGGGCTATACACAGAGATCCAGAGCTCTGGAACGAACCGGAGAAGTTTAAACCAGAGAGGTTTAATGGCGGAGAAGGTGGAGGAAGAGGAGAAGACGTTCATAAGCTGATGCCGTTTGGGAATGGACGGAGATCGTGTCCCGGCGCCGGACTAGGGCAGAAGATCGTGACATTAGCGTTAGGTTCGTTGATCCAATGCTTTGACTGGCAAAAAGTCAACGGCGAAGCAATCGATATGACGGAGACTCCGGGGATGGCAATGCGTAAGAAAATACCTCTATCTGCTTTGTGTCAATCTCGGCCCATTATGAGTAAGCTTCAGGCCCATTTAAAAGGTTAGGTTTGTTTTCTTCTTAAAGTTCTTTTTAGTTTTCTGTTTTCTATGCATGGAGATGTGAGATTTTGCTGCGTTTGTGTAACGAAGGATATTTGTGTAATGCGAACAAATGAAATTCCAATGTTTTGCCCATATGTAATGGTTTATAAGATTTGTTTCTCTTTAATGGTTTCTAAGATAGTTAGCGGGATGATAAAGGTTTGGATTAACAAAACATGTCAGATAAATTTCTACAGCAAGAAGATGAGTATATTATACAAATATAATCAATATATACATAAAATTGATAAACTTCATTTTTTTGTTTTGGCGAGGGACACTCATTTCTCATATTGTGTCACCCAAAAGTCGAAGCTTGTGACATGTCTATTAGAGTTTTTAAGCCCATATATTATAATATGGGCCTAGAGCCTCCATAGATTTTTAAGATCTTTATTGCAAAAATAGATCACTATTTCTGAAATTTAAATTTTGGTCTCATGTTTTAAAATTTATATAAAAACCCCAAACAAAACCTATATTCCAGATTGGCCCTGCTTTTGAGTTCTGATCTCCTCCCATCTACGAGAGTTTTGTTAGAGACAACTTCCCAATTTTGCATTAAAAAATCTGTACATTTTTATCTTAAATGAAAAGATTATATGATTTTTTTTATTAACAATGCCTTAGTTCAGATAAAATATCACATGCAATTACCTGGCATCGGGCCATCACATATTGTGTTGATTACAAGACGATAACACATTTGCCATTAATTTCTTTTAGAGTAGTCAGGAACACAGTAAGCGACTGTTTTCTTATAATATAGTATCTCAGACTCAGACCATGTGGATTTGCTAGAGATTCTCAACAAATCATAAATACTTCTTTTGACTAAAAAAATACTAAAATAGGATAAAAATATCTGATAATATACATTAACTAGTGACATTCTGTGTTTACTACTATTCAAATACGTGTATCATGAGGGTTAGTAATATATCAATTATTTTTTTAAACTAATAAACACAAATATTAAAGAAATATTTTAAGAATTCAAATTTTATTCATTTAATTACAATTACAATGTTGGTAAATAGAAATACATTGGTGTAAAGTATATATATTTATTCAAATTTTATTCATTTAATTATAGAACTCAATCTCCCTCCACCTCCACTCGATCATCCATCTCTTTCCTTCCTCTTCACATATATTTTTAAAAATTTCTTGAACTATGCTTGTTACACTTACAAAGGTAATCTTATATATTTTACCTAAGTATTCCCAGTGTCGAATTCTTCCTTAACGTAATAAACATTATTATTATATTTTTTCAAAATAATTTAAACGATTATAGTAATTTAATTCAGACATAAATAATAATAATAATAATAATAATAATAATAAATCATAGTTCATATGTAATATGCACGTGTGCCTATATACATATTCGTGCATAATTTTGGATTTCCTTATCATGTGCCTAGTTTTGGAGATTGTTTTAATTCGGACTATAGAAATATATAAATCTACATTAATTTAATATGATAAATATTAAATTTTACGTAATATTATGTTAGCAAATATGAAAATAATAAACGTTTATTTGAAAAATTAATCACCCAAAATATTATATTGACACATGTGAAACTATTTTTTCAATACATCATTTTGTGAGTTATAATTCTTTTCGCAGTTGATTAATTTTCCGTATTTGTGAAAGATGATATTCTTGTTTATGAAGGCTTTTTAAAAAAGAATTCTTGTTTGTGAAGTTGATAATCAATATTGGTATTATAATATATGATATAATATATATAATCAACGTCTAAAAAAAAGATGGTACCAATCAAGCAATATATATTCTTTCTTTTTTTGGTTAACGCCAATATATCTTTCATTTATCAAGATCTCTTCACCAACCGAATAAACAAATCATGGTGACTTGGCAATGATTCAATATTATATGTCGGGTTAACTCATGGATCATGTGACTTCTATTATATCTCATTTTCCATAATAATACGGTGATTCCAATAATACGACTAACATGATATCTATATTATAATATATATATATGGATCATTGCAAAGAAGACATACACAACATGCCATATTTTCTCCATTAACAACTGAACATACATCAAATAAACTTGGCTCATTGTTAAAATAGTACTTTTTCTAGCTAGTATTCTATGTTATTTAAATTCGTAATTCACAACAAAAACGAAATATTAATAACATGAAAGCAATTTGAATAATTAACTATGAACTATATATATATTATGCATTTAAAAAAAATATATTAAAACAACCCACCACCGGTGAGTGCTCGGGAAGTTTGTGTACAACAACGGAAAAGGAACAAAATGACCAGAAGAGATTAGCAAGATGGATCAACAGGATAGTCGGTTAAAATCTCCCGATTGGTGTGTTATGCATAATCTAACTACAAAGAAGGATTGAAAGACTCAAAAAAATAAAAATGTCGCTGAATAAGCGTCATGGTGCTTTCCATTCTTCCATCTCGAACACGGACACGATATGTCCCTCTGCTCAATATAAGAACACTCACTCAAACAAAATAAATGCTTACTTAAAAAAGAATTAGTT
>Ga0041059_1000447_pt1 | contig 30974 bp, 29 predicted proteins | sample AraColnosormetaG_FD_56232 | JGI IMG/M metagenome (GOLD analysis project Ga0041059, IMG submission 56232) | Arabidopsis roots microbial communities from North Carolina, USA - Col MF nosort | ecosystem: Host-associated > Plants > Roots > Unclassified | place: USA: North Carolina | collected...
AAAAAACCATTTATTTTATTAATATTGATCTTATTTATGATATGTTTATGAATTATTGTCTAAATATTTTGTAATTTTGTAGTAATTAAATGCTATCAAATATCTCTATGGTTTGATGATATTAAATATTTTGGAAGTTTTATTTTAGTAACTAATGGTGTAGTTAATGTTGAGTGATTTAAGAAAGATTGTTAAATGTCAAATATTTAATTCGAAGTTTTTATTCTAATTATCAAAAACAAACATTAAAATCTAGTGGCAACCATTGTAACTAAGTCCCAACTACACGATTTATTTCACAAAATGGCTGCAAAAATGTATATATAGATATATAATTTTTAAAACTATGTGAATTTTATATTTTTTGAAAAAACTCTTTATTATATACTTTCACACATTACTATTTTGTATTTAATATTAAGTAAAGAAAAAAAAGCATAATCCTATTAGGTCAGATTGGGTTGGCCTTGGGTACAATTACTAAATGGCCACATGCTTGTTTAGTAATGGAAAAGACATAGATGAAAGTGTGTTTCAAGATTTTTCCTTTGAATTTTGTGGAGGATTTGGAAAATAGAGATTGACCTTTGCTTTTATTTAATGATCAGTTTTATGGCATGAGAGTGTTGGAAAAAAAAACACTATATTTGATGGACAAGAATGAAAGTAAACAGAAAGACTGAACTACCTAAGACGTTCTGAACAAATCATGTAAAACTTTAATGGGCTAAGGCTAACATCCCAAGCTTTGGAACATACTACATACTACAACCTACCTAGGTCAACAAAGTATGAAAGTAATCAGAAATGGTCTTCACCTTCACCATCTTTTAGCGTTTTAAAGGATGAAAAGCGAGTTTATGAAATGGAATGGAACAAAAGCATATCTAAAATTAAGAATCATTGTAGGTAGAGGCCGAAACTCCTGCAATGACATAGTGATTCTTAGATGGTACTCGTAATTGGTTAACACCAATTTTGGAAACCGGTGCATTAGTGTTGGTACAAACCTAAACCCCTAATTCCGATTAAACCGTGAGTCGTCGTTCTCTGTTTCCTCCTCTTTTCAAATCCTTCTCCACCGGTCATCTCCTCTTGCAATCACTACGACTCCGTCTGTTTCCCGGACAACCGCAGCTCTCCTCTCATCCTATAAAGTGTTTCAGCTTCTATGTTTAAAATTCACACAGAGAAGCCTAATTTTTAAAACACTACTCTGGGAAATCTTTCTTTGGGAAATTGGGTTTAGGGATTTAGACCAACATTGATTGGCTTGGTTAATCCTTGAAAGCTATGCTGAGTAGGTTGTCAAGGCGTTGCTACTGCACTTCTTCTGTTCATCGGCCATGGCTGTTTCTAGGACTGGGCAATCCAGGTGACAAATACAAAGGAACTAGACACAACGTACTCAAATGTTCTTTTTGGTGATAATGCATTTAAAACAACTAGGATCTGGTTGTGTTGATTTTCAAATAGTTTCGATGTGTGCTCTTGTTTTGTTGTGCTGCAGATTGGATTCGAAATGATTGATGTTTTCGCTGAGTCAGTGGGGATTCAAATGAACTTGGTAAATTTCAAGGCTATAATGGGACAAGGTATGTCAGTAACATGAGTTTTTTTTTTTTTAACTTTCTCTTGTATGAACAAAAGCTGTGTTAGTTTGATGTTGAATTAATGGCTTCCAATTTTGTGTTGTCCCCTCTCAGGTTTCGTGGCAGATCTTCCCGTCATCCTTGCAAAACCGCAAACCTACATGAACTTGAGCGGTGAATCAGTTATCTGCTTCTCCTATTCTTTACTATGAGTCTTGAAGTGTAGATTATTGCATCTAGTGATTCTAGGCATATGAAATTGTGAGTCTTAAACCAAGATTAGGCATTCTCTACTTGTACGTAAAACATGTTAAAGTCCTGATGAGAAGATTCCTCGTTATGACACTGTTATAGTTTTGTAGAGATGTATGGTTATAAAATCTATTGCTTGGTATGTGCTTATTATTCCACTCAAATTAAGCTGCATTTACCTAGTCTTATCATCACTGGAGCTTCATTTTGTTGCATTTTAGCTTTGCTTGATTGTGTTAGTAACTTCGCCTCTCCTTAAATTGTGCAGAGTGGACCTCTCGCAGCTTATTACAAGTTACCTCTCAATCGTGTGCTTGTGGTAATCCTATTACTGTTTCTGGCTCAAGGCCTAACCATCCTTACGATAGTGTTTTGCCAGAAGACGTATAATTCCATTGTTACTCTGGGGTTTGGTGATGTAGGTTCATGATGACATGCAATTGCCATGTGGTGTTCTTCGTCTTCAAGAAAAAGGAGGCCATGGATGTCACAACGGGTATGAGAATCACATTTTTCTCACTGGGATGTGGTCATTTGTAAAACAGTGTTCATATCAATTAAGCTCTTAAGCTTTCCGTGGTTCTCCTAACACAATATTTGTCACATGTGTCAGACCGTAGTATCTACCATCATTATATGCGAATCATCTTAGGTTTATACTTGTTTGGGGTATCATTGACATTAGTATATATGGTAGTTATTGTTCTTGTGTTCTTCGTAGGTTAAAAAGTGTAATGAACCATTTCCGAGGCAACAGGGAATTTGCAAGGCTACGAATCGGTTGGTTTCGACCTCTGTTCCTTTGAACACTTTCTCTTTCTCATGAACATCTTTAATTCTAAATGGAGATATTATTATCATATCCAACAATGGCAAGGAATTGGAAAGCCTCCGGGACAAATGGACCCAAAGGCGTTCTTGTTGCAGAAGTTCAGCATGCCAGCTCGTGAACGGGTATGTCTTTGAGCCTATATTATTGGCATCAAACATTGTGGCTTTATATAACCATTAGGAATTGTATTTATGGCTCCCTGTGTATTGTGTGTTTCTCGGAAAGATGGATAAAGCTTTAGCAGAAGGGGTGGATGCTCTGAAGCTCGTCTTGGCTAAAGACTTTGGAGAAAGCTGGAGATTGTTCAATGTGGAACAGAAGTACAAACACTTAAAACAACACACAATACTATCAGCTTGACCAAATGCTTCGGATAAGAAAGACTTATGTATATATTTTTCATCTTGGTGCCTGTCCCTTGTTCGATTTTTTTTGTACCTGTATACATTTATGATTTTCCAATAATAAGTGGAAAGACTCCAGATTTCAGATTGTTAGCTTAATTACACGAATCCAATTCCCAAAAACGTATATATATATATATGGTCGTACTCGTTATTGACTATTGGAGTTTCGAGTTTGACAAAAAGTTCCGGAGGGTAAAATATGCCGACGGGATGCGAGTTTCCGATGATCAAAACCTTCGAGAATGCTCTTACTGCCGCCGACTTCGAGTCTACCGTCGAGCTCACCAACTTCCCAGCAGTAATTCACCGGAATATACCTCTCTTTCTTTCTCCCGCTAAATCTGATTAGTCGTCTGATTCGTAATTTGCTCTTTCTTCTTATGGAGGTTTTTCGGGGATGTGCTAGTGTCTGGGATGCGTATTCTAAGTGGAATCCATTCAACAGTGGCCTCGATTATCTGGAGGTACTGTTCTTAGTTCTTACCCCTCACTTGATTTCGACGGACTTCGTTTCCTTTTTCTGGTAATTGAAGATTGTATAACCTTCTTATGCGTTATTATATGAAGGAACGTGCAGGTTCAGTTGAAGTGGAGGCAATGCTTTCGAGGACGGCTCCAGTTTTCAATGGTGATATCAGAAGCCATGAGAGGGTAACAACCCCCCTCATTTCTCGGTTCTTTAACAGATTATTGGCTGATTTGAGTTCTAATTGTTTATGGTTCTGCTTCTATAATAGTTTTGTTGTATCCACCACAATATGTTTTCGTTGTACTGTAGGTGTCATTGCCTTTCTCGGATTTTATCAGATTCTGCAAGCAGCATATGAGAGGCAAAGGGAATGGTTCTGGTGTTGATGCTAAGTCTGCAGATTTAAATCCTATGTGTGAGGACTATAGACCTGGACAAATATACCTAGCACAGGTTCAGATGATATTCAGTTTTATCTATTGTGCTTCTCGTGTATGAATATGTTTGCCTTTGTGTTGAACTTACATGAATATGTATTTCTTTTTCCAGTTTCCAATTCTGAATGATGAGAAAGAAGAGAAGGTTCTACTTAAGATTCTGAGACAAGATATCCAGACGGTATGCATACTTCTTTCAACTCTTGTTTTTGCAAAGCTGGTTACTTGAATTATCTTAATATCAACTATCTGAACTGATGCAGCCCACATTTTTAGACGCAAAGTCACTTTCTTCTATCAACTTTTGGATGAATTCTGCAGAAGCTCGATCAAGTACCCACTATGATCCACATCATAACCTTCTATGCGTAGTCTCAGGGCGTAAAAAAGGTCAATCCATTGTTTTTCTTCGTGATAAACTGTCAGGAACAAAAACGTTCTGTTGTCTGTTTTTAGTGGAGTCAAATTGGAATCGTATGGTCCAAGTATAAATTAAATTGCTTCGTAGAAATTTAGGGAATGTGGTTTATAGAATGTTAAGTCAGCTCGTTTGAGGTCAGTTTAAGGTTCATTTGAAATATTGGCTGATTCGATGATTAAACTATATGTTTTGTCTTCTTACATCTAAATCAATTTCAACTTTAAAAATCATCAACAGTTGTATTGTGGCCCCCTTCCGCCAGTCCCTCGCTCTACCCGATGCCTATATACGGAGAAGCATCAAACCATAGGTATCATTCTTGGACGTTCCATATGATTTGCTTTGTGGTTACATCATGAGTACGCACTTCCGTTACTGCAACTTAGCGGTATCAATGATTCTTCTATGCCAACGTTTATTTACGAGATTTCATTGCATTTTATATTTGTTGTCCATGTAGTTCGGTTGGTCTAGAAAATCCAAATTTATCAGATTATCCAAGAGCAGAGCATTCACTGAAGCAGTCACAGGAGATTACTCTTAACGCTGGTGATGCAGTATTCATTCCTGAAGGTTGGTGAGTATACTCGTATTTTCTCATTAAAGCTCTCCTAGTAGCGCATAGCTTTGCATTTCAGAATAAGCTGAATATTCTAAGATATCCTGCATCATCTGTATCAACCTGTTTTTCCTAATCACTTGTAGTTATCATGTCTCTGTTATGTAGCTTTTTCTAGCTGAGCCACTATTTTAGATGCTGCAATTATATCAATAACGTATGCAAAAGAAATCTCTTTTTTCTTGGTCTTTCTTTAGTGTGTGGGTTTGTATATAGTTTATGTCATATCGTATGAATATGCCTAGAGCCTCTAATCTAGATGCTTGACATGAGTTCCTTTAGGTTTTTATTCCAGACACAAACAAAGATGCTTGAAATGTCATTTTGGTTAGCTAGCTTACTCAGAACCATGCTAATTAAAGTGACACTTCTTTGGTTACCTTGTAAGAGAATTGTAAGTATCGAAGCTTTGACACTTTACTTAAGGCGAGAACAATCAGTAGGCAGGTTGATGGATTATTTCAGATTAAGTTTTATTTTACTTATGCAGGTTCCATCAGGTGGATAGTGATGAACTGACTGTTGCTGTCAACTTTTGGTGGCAATCAAACTATATGTCTAACATGCCTGAACACATGGATTCGTATTATCTGCGTCGAATCACAAGAAGGTCTTGATTACACATCTTGGATTTTTATATAGGATATCTTTCTGCATACCATATTTGTTTTGTTTCCTGACTTTGTTCTTTTTTCTTGCATGTGCTCCTGGATTCTTGTGTTATCAATTAAGATTGATAGACAGAGAAATGGTGTGTAAGTTATTCTCTCTCATCAGTAAAGATTGTTGGAATTATGATATATTTCTTACCCATCCTTATTGTTAAAATGTGTATGTTCGTCTTCTCATCTTTGCTTGCATTTACGAAGTTTTCTACCTTTCTATTTACTGGTGTAACATGGATATTGACAGAGCCTGTTAGTCTCGAAGCCTTCTTCAACTGATTTAAGGCACCTGTCTGAGCATATTGACCAATCTCGCATTGAGATGGCAGGTAAGACTCTGATGGTTAAATCCTGAGAAAACGTTATAATTGTTTACCTGACTTGGCCGGTGATTGAAACTGCAGAAGGTGGGAATGATAATATAGGCAATGAAAGCATTAAAAAGGGCCTCAGCACATTGCATGAAAAAGCGTCGCTGCACGATCTAGATCCTTCTGCTTCCCAGGCGCTTCATGATCTTATTTCTTTAGTCCATGACCACGTTAATGCTGTTGATACAAGTAAGGGACTCCAACACACTTCACCCAGTTGTTCAGAGGGCGGCGAAAAAAGCAAGTTCCTGGTGAATGCAATGTCTTGTTTAGAAGATGATCGCGTTGCCCATTTGCTTTGGAATCTTGAAGCCTCTAGACTTCGGGATGTTCTCCTTGCAATGGCAGTAAGTTAACTCTAAAAGGCATTACTTTACTGTGTTTATCCTCACATGGTATTACCTTAGCTGGAGTTAAGTTACCTAAAACTATTGGTCAAAATGGAGATTTTCGTTTTAGTTTTACATAAGATTTTTGAGTGAAAATCCTTTGAATTTATTTGGTCCTATCATGTAACTTATTTCAGCGTTATTTCCCAAGAACTTTAGAAGCATTAATACTCCACATGCTCTCACCCATTGCTGCGGAAGTTCTAACACAGAAGTTTGATGAGATTGACCAACAGACTGGTGAAGAAGATAGGTTTGTTCTGAAGCATTGTTGTGTTTTTATTTCCATACTTTAAAACTGGAGAGTAACTTGTTATCTCTCTTCTTTTTTTCGTTTCCAATTCTTAGGACCCAGTTCTTTCGGGAATTTTATAGTGCATTCGATGATGAAGCAGCTGCGATGGATATAATTTTAAGTAGGAAAGAGGCTTTTGCATTTCAGGTATGTTCTCTAGCATCACTTTGTCGACTGAGAACCTACCATAAACTCAAAGGAGAGAAATTTTCGGCATCATACTGATATCTGCGTAAACCTGGTTACATAAATCTCTAGCATCTCTTTGTTGAGTGTGAACCAACGTAAGATGGAAGGAGATAAATGTTTTGGCATTAGGCTGATACTTGCATATAATCAGTTACATGAATCAACATTGTTAACTCGGAATTCTCCTTACCCGAGAACTTTATCTGACTAGCTGATGCAGAAAAAACTTATGACCAAAGTCTTTGAAAATCCCCATGGACATAAATTTTTAATTACATTTGTTATACAGGCATTTAAGAATGTACTAGACAAGTTTTTGGGGGTCAACATTGCTTCACCAACAACAAACATTTGAAGGGTCTTGGGTGTGGTCGTCTGTGGTGGCCAAAATGTATGTGATCGGGCAAGAGAGAGCGTATTGGTATTGATATGGTAAAGGTAGTGTCGTCTTTGTTGGGAAACTGATTAAAATGTTGCTGTTGAGATTGGAAGCTGCTCTGTTAACTCTCATTGGCCTTACCTTCTACCATCGAATAGGATTCCTACATTTTTGCATGGCCAATAGCGGAGGGAGCTTTTGAATATTACAGCCGACAACATCAGAATTTTGGTTAGGGAATTAAGGAAGTAATGTATGGTTTCCAAATTTGTTAGATAGGTCTTGCTAGAAAATGTGTGTTGGATGGAAACCAATCATGAATTCTTGTGTTGAAACATGAAAGTCTTGTATTTCCATTGAGTTTGGAAGAAAAAGGTTTGTTTCTCTTATCGACCTCTTTACTCTATCAACATCTGTATCCTTACAATCACAGTTTTGTCACTACTGAAAAATCTCACCTGTGACTGTTCATGCACAACTCTGAGTGTTCGTGCAGGTATACTGTTTCTGTACAGATATATTAAAAACTAGAAAGATCAAATGTCTGGGGAGATGGATGTATTGGACTTTCAATGTCTCGCAACGAATGATTCAATAAGTGGGTTCACCATCTCCGGCTTCTCGTCCTGCAATTTTTTTATAGAAACATAATAATATGAAAACAAAGGTTCCTTGCTGCATTTCCATCTTCAGAGGAGGTAGAGAGAGATACCTGAGGACAGTGGCCGGCATCTGGAAGAACAACGAAATCTTCAACCGCGTCAAAATTGCTATATGCTCGTCCAAGCTCGATGGGCTCCCATGGATCTTTCTCTCCCCATGCAATTAGAACCGGGCACTGCAACAGTTAGAGAACTTAGACTAAGGTTTAGTTTTAACTATGGCCAAGGAGGAGACCAGAGTAACGAACCTTGACTAGTGGGAGTAAATCCTCTGGAAGTGGTCCTCCGGAGTAACAGATAAATTCAAGGAAGACATCAACTGCACCAGGCTCAAGCCCTGGACGTAGAATTGCCTCAACTAGTTCATCTGTCACTTGCGAGCTATCATGGTAACACTAATTGCAAATTCACAACAACGAACAAGATTGCCTTAAGCTCACTATAAAATATAAAACTCATTCTTGTGTTTTCAGATGCAACCACCAATACCTGGCAAAGAATGCTCTTTACTGTCTCTGGTTTAGCAATGCTCTTGAAAAATAATTTTCCAACCGGAGTGTTCCTGAGACCGACATGATAATATATTCAGCTGCAACCCCAGAGAGGATCTTGTTGAAACAGCTATACAATACCTAAGTAAATTCTGGAATGATTTGATGAAAGGTCTTCCAATGAATGGTTGTTTCTTGATATGAAGCATCCGGAGGGATATGTTAATAAGCATAAGCCCTCTGCATATCTCTGGCTTACTTACTGCTGCCTGAAGACCAACAAGTCCTAATGAACACCAATCTCTCTGTCATTACTGAACCGAAAGGGGAAAAAAGCTTAAATCTGAAAGCGTTGGAACTTCAGAGCTCTACCTCCTATAGAGTTGCAAATAAAGAAAGCTTCATCTTTGACCACATCCAGACAGAAATCATTGAGTTGCTCACCCCATGTCTCAAAAGTGTAGAATGGTTCTCCACCAAACTCACGAGGATTCGGTTTATCGGAGTATCCATATCCGATAAGATCGATTGAGTACACCCTATGTGTTTTCCCAAGAATAGGTGTGTTCTTCCTCCAATGGTCACTGATAACATAACAAAAATGTTACTGTTAAACATATGGTTCTCAAGTCCCTATCAGCTAAAGGGGCAATGATTTAGACCTGTTAGCACCGAAACCATGAACCAAGACCAAAGCAGGGCCACTGGTTCCAGCACATTGATATCTTATCGAATAACCTTTCCACTTCCATGTCCTGCAAATACCCACATTTCGTCAATCCACGGATTTTAATCAGAAACCAAGAAAGACCAGTCCAATCGTTAGCTATAAGTTTATATACATAGATTGCAGAAGAAACAGGAAGGTGATATTACAAGGTTCGAACTTGTAGCTCTTCAGAAGAAGCTTCGTCCGTGACGGAAGAACATGAGACGGACACAATTCCCCTCTTAGTCGGAGATCTTACGATTGCGGTCGAAATTGATTGTCGGAGAAAATGGGTTTCGCTGAAACTGATAATCGAAGAGTTCTTGACACGGAACAGCGACGGGAATTCGAAGTTGGTAAAGGGTAGAGCTGCAAAAATGCTAGTCTTCGCCATGAATTTTCGGCGTGGTTCCGTGATGAGTGAGGACTGTAATATAAGTCAAACCAGGTTTTGAAGTTGTTACGAGGACAAGTGTTACGATTTGGACCAACCGCTGTTTTCCTTAATCATGACCACGTCATTGCATTCAAGCCTGTTGTTGCTTGCTTATAAAGGTTGTCAATACTCAAAACTAGTAATCAATTTTTATTATTTTCTTTTCTTTATTTGCAAAATGAGAAGATTGGCATTGTGATTATCATTTTGAGCCTACCAATGTTAATGTGAGTGGTGTGAGCGTAAGAGATGACTGAGAAAGTAAGTTTAGGAGCACAAGAAGGGTGTTGTTTTTTGCCCCTAATATCATATAGTACATGCCAAGAATAGACATCATATACACACTGCTCTTTCACTATAGTAATATGTAATCAAACTAAAAAACTCGAAGTCCTAAAAACTGAGAAGCAAATTGACAAAGCAAATGTTGTGCTGTGGTGTGCGCTGTCTTCTTCAGCCTATTACCTTGAGTTTGTGTCATCGGAAGGCCATATCACGGTCTCCATCAGGCGTTCACGCATCAACGCCAAGTTTTCATCCGATATTTCCTGGTATATCTTCCCATGGTCGCATTTCTACACAACAAACTATACAATATTAACTTTTGAGTCTTTTCTGGTTCCCATGGCAGGAAGGGAAAAACACATAAACCAAAACTGGAGCGAGATATAGCAAGCGATTTTACCTTGATCCATTTGCCATACAAGTGAAGACGCGTGATCATCACTCTTTCTGCAAGCTCCTGACTCTCCTACAAGTAGTTAAGACAAAAAAAATCAAACTCAATTGTCTGTGTTTAAATACCAAGCTCTAAACAAGGTTGAATCAAACATAATTTATCACAACACAGTGTGATTGTAATAAGAACAAATCTATGGAACTGCTATCTCTGTTGCAATACACCAAATCAGAGACAAGTCTTATAAACTTCAGCCCTCACTAACTGCTCATTAACCAACTCACCACAGCTACAATCTGCTACATTCAGTCCTCGGCTAGTTATAGTATACCAGCTGAACTTGTTCAACTAGACCTAATGCATCTTACAGATGATGCTTGTTCATGTGAGATATAAACTAAACTTGTTTACCTTGCCGAGGGCACGGAGGAAACGTTTGCCATCCGTCGGTCTGTTTGTTATGATATGACTGTTTTACAACAAAGGAGAAACATAATTAAGACCACAAGGCAAAAATGATCGGAGTAAAGTGTTTTTGTTAAATCTAATCCTATACAGAACTTTAATCAAATGATAAAGCATAAGAAACTTACTTATAGAACCAAGTGTATTGAGGAGGATTCATTTCGTACAGCTGATGAAGAACCGTCCTCACAGCTTTGTATGTAAAATAATTAACAATTTGCTACAAAATCGAAAGCCAGCCATCCATAATAAGGTTATTGCCAAAGGTCAAATCTTTGTCTATGAAAACAAGGGTTCATGCAAAAGTTCTCTCACCTTTTGTACATCACCGAAGGTATCGTCGTAATTACCAGCAACATCCTCATTCACAATCAAGAGCTTTTTGCTCTTTCGATTCGCAATTCTCGATACACGCTTCGGAGAAAGCCTAAAAACAATGCGTGAGCCAGTGAAAGAGCTTCCTAATTCCAGATTTCTTGCTTTGCCAAGGATCTTCTTCCTCCTGATGGTACCCGTCGTGTGAGCATCCAGACATAAACATGGACTGCTCGAAGAGTCCATCACCGGTGAGCCAACAACAAACCAAGCACTCACCATTACTCCAAACCAAACAGCAAGATCAAGACTTTTCCCACCAGAAATTACCAAACAGTTCGTAGATTCCCTTAGATCGATTGTAAGAATCAGTGGGAAAAGAATATGGAAGATAAAACCCTGACCCTGGTTTGTTATAGCAAAACAGAAAACAAGAATTGGGTCTGTAAGATGGAAAATGGCCGTTGAATCTTAGCCAGTCAAAATCAGGGACTTGTGATATTTATTTATTTTTCCTAGCAAGCAGAGGCAAAGGCAAAGACAAACAAGAAAAGCACCGGGTGGGCTTTCGGGTTTACGTGGACGCCTCCCTAAAATAAGGTGTATTTCTTGTCGTCTTGCAGCTTGTAAGTTAGAAAAAACATGGGAGAATTGCAGAATCACGAGAAAGTCTTCAAAATCACGAGTTCGGGCATCGGTCTAAAATGCTTATGAATCCAAGGCATAATCAAAGGCCGGATTTTTTTGGTTACCAATGGAGAAAATAAGTTTGCTATAAGACTCTCGGCCATCTTGTTCGGCATATCTCAGCCACCATGACTCTCGAATCAGTAGTTCAAAACCATTCCACTATCACATCAACAAGGACATCAATGTACATCAAGGCTTGTGCTCAGCCCTTTCCTTCATCACAGCCACTAAAACCCTTACGGTCACCGAGAATGATCAAGTTCTCAAGCAGATCATTCCGAACTTGAATGTATTCTTAGTATAATCTGGTAAGAGTCAAACAGATCAAGTTCTCAAGCAGATCACCTTCTAATGTAATATATGAAACAACCTATCAGCTCTTAGAATGCATCTTCCATTCGTTATGCCATACATGATACAACAACTAGTAGTAAGGAGCTTAACGGCCACACAGTCTAACTATGGTGGTGAGGAACGAACTCGGGGACATTTAGTCATGAGATACAACATTTTCGTGGAAACCAGTTTTAACAAGACGTACATAATGGATATATCGACATTTCATACCAAGTCTTACAGAAAAGACTTGTCTAGTTATTGTATGTATATGTACAAACATGACTTAGAGACTCAACTCTATCTGCGTGTTGTCGCAGACTCTGTGACTGCCAAGAGTGTTTTACTCGGTGATTAACATTTCCGCTTCATCCATCATTCCTTGCCCTTTCTGAGAAAAACAAAAGCTTCTGTTAATTGCAGGTACCACCAATTCCCTACAAACCAGCCTGAATCACTTTCGCGAGTTGGCTGGTTTGAAAGGATCTAAGGCAATGACCATTTCAAGAACCAGACAAAAACCATCAAAGATCGGAAAACATTTGCTAGAGGCTTGTACAACTGACATTGCAAGAAATGCAGAATGACCTACTTTAGTATTATAAACAAACAGCATTCCACTTTTCTCAGCTACGCATTAAGCTATCACTACGAACTAAAAGAACAAAAGAGAACCAAACAGAGGAAAAAACTCTGCTACTATCAGTTTCAACTTTCAATGATGTATGTCCCTCAAAAACCAGCAATGTGAAAGCATTAAATACAGTTTCTTTTCACAAGTCTTAGATAGATAAATTTCAACCCTTTCTCAAGCTTAGTCTGATTCTCCAAAGACTTTGCTTTTAAGCCTTCTGTGGTTCAATTTTGAGAAAGCTGCCATGTTCATGTTGTTCCTCAGTCAATGTGTAAATTGCATTCAACAGATATATATTATATGTACCCACGCATTTACCCATAATCAATGCCTAATGAAATGAAGAAACAATCTACAAATCCAACAATGGTCAGTGCAACTTGAACCCAGAAACTCAGAGATTCCAGAATCTATCAGTATCTCCTATAAATCCTCAAGAACCCTTAAAGCCCAGAAATATCTTCAATCATATCAACCAAATTTACGGCCCCAAAAACGCAAAGATCTAATCTTTACCTCGAGAAAACTCTTCCATGAATCTCCACAAGAGCCAGAGACACCATTATCGTGACAAGAATGTATAGTCTTAAACTGGTCAATATCAAGCTTCTTATTGATAAAGCCAACTTTGAAGTAGATTGAATCAGAAGGTGGAAGATCGACCTTGATCTCATCGACATCGAGCCAAATAAAGAATTTCTTCACCTGAATACCCTTGAGCTCGGTGATTGAACCGTAACCGATACGACCAGATATGGTCTTATCGTAGTGAACGAGGTAGTCAAATTCAATCTCACAGGAATTGGGCAAGTGAACGACGAATCGGCCATCGTCGGAGAGGGTGAAATCGGTGACGGTGTCCGGTAAGAGACCGCTTGGGAGACCGTACTTTGGGAGGAGTTCGTAAACGGTGGAAATCGAATCCGGGTCGGGTTCGTTGAGGGAATGGGTCGTCGTAGTGAAGAGGGTCAAAGAGAAGATGAAGATTGAGATGAAGAAAGGATAAAGGGCCATACTTTGTTTGAGGATAGAGAGAGAGAGAGAAGACTTCTGAGATTGATTGATTTTGTAGAGAATCGTTTTTGAGATTAGTTTGACTCTTTTTTTTAGACCTAAGAAAATTGTAGACGTAATTGCCACGTCTCATCTAAAATTTAGTGGTCGTTTACAATAATTACACAATATGTTTTTATAATATATACAAATGATCAAGCTTCTCTGAATTGGAAATAAGAAAACATTATAAGAAAATTGGTAGTTTTTAGTGGGAATGATTTTCAAACTAGTGGCTCGACTCCATTTTGTGACTCAGCATCATGAACTTCAGTCATGGTGATCATGATCTCCATGTTTTTGGATTAATCCTTTGTTCGAAGCTGAGAGTATTCAATTTTCTCACCGTAGATCCTTTGCAAAAATATGTAAAACCACATTGCAAAGATGGTTATGATCACAAGAAACCAGCTGAATTGGATATTAACCAATGATATTGCTCTATGAAGAGCTTTGACGTCTGAGCATCTAATGGTGTGTTTACCCTCTTCAATGTGAAGGAAACAATCCTTGGGAACTAAACTTGGCGTCCAAAGCATGCAAGCCATTGACATAAGCCATATTCCTTGGAAGGAAACACTAAGTGACCGAACAAAACTCAATATGAAGCTACTTGGTAAGGCGATTCCCAAGAGTGTTGTGACCAAGGAGACGAAAACTACGAGTTGGAGCAATAAATGGTAGTGGCCCTCAACGCCTGTGTGGTCTGACGAGTGGAAATGGAAGAGGAAGAGTTGTTGGGCGAAGGCGAGGGCCGCGATCAAGTTGATGAGGGATCGATGAGCTATTGGTCTTGTTTTATCAAAGACGATGGCGAAAGCTGCATAGGTGATGAAGGTGAAGGAGATGCAAGAGTGTTCAAAGTTATGGAGATGGTTTGATGGGATGGTTCCATCATTGGGATCAAATGGTTGGTGATTCTTTTGGCCAAGGAAGAGTTCGACAGAAATGGAAAGTGAGGAGGCTATAATGATCACAAGAGGCTCTAAATATCTTGGTTTCGATAAGGGGAACCATAAAGGTGCTATGTACGATTTTGGGTGTAGAGAAAATATTTTGATGTGGTTAAAGAGGTGCCAAAGACCAAGTGCAAAGAAGAAAAAGCCCGGTAAAATGTGACCCACCAATGTTCCCATGTTGAAGCTTTGGAGGTTGAGATTATGGAGGGTCCTATAAATATACTTGGGGAAAACTATTGAAATGAAAATGACTATAAGAGTTGATGAGCTGAGAGATTATGCCATTTCTTGATTTTGCTTCAAGAATGATGATGCTTATGTCTGGTCATGTAGTAAGGCAAGTGAGAAGACACGATTCGATTTTTATATTTGTCAAACATCGATCTCAAAGTAACTTGCAAGTTTAGGCTAACGACCTTACGTGTATGTTTACGTTATCATATCTTTGTGGCCTTTCCTATATGAGCTTAGGCTTTTTTGGGCCTCTCATTTCTGGTAGACTTCAGTTTGGTTTTTCATGTAACACAATTTAGAGAAACAAAAACCGATATGGCACGGAAAACTTTGATAAAATAATGAAGAACCCAATTGATGTATGTTATAAGAACATACGATTTTTTTTTTTGTTAACTTGTAAATCCAGTAGCTCATCAACTCACACATGCATGCTACTAGATTTACATTCGTGTAGAACAAAAAAATAATTTTTAAAAGAAAAAATATTAAGGAAAGACAAGACAAGCAAATATTCATGAAAACAAGGATTTGGAAAATAAATATCAATAACAACTTACTATTTTTGGTTTATAACTATTATTCTATATATAGAGTATTTATATGTGTTAAGAGAGTTTAAAGTGTCAAATAAAACAAAGAGACAAAAAAGGACTAGTGGGAGGAGCAAATCGAAGAAGACATATGTTGTCTTCTTGATTTAGTTTGAAAACCCTAGCACACCATTCATTTTTTGGTTAATCAGGAAAATATTCATCCCTTTAGTACACAAACCTATCTTTATTTGAAAAGCGTTACTTATCAATTAGTAAGAATAGCAATTTTTTCTAAGCTACGATCCAAAAGTTCCAGAAATTTTTAGATAATTCTTCTCTAATAATTCAAGCGATCCAAGTAGAACCATAGCTGAAGAATAGCACCCAAATAAAATAATTCTTAGACCACACACCTACCTTCTACTTTAAAAATTTATGTTGTTTAAATATACGAATAATGACGAGACATTACCCCCTTTAGTTTAGCTTTATTTGCTTTTAAATTCAAAAGCAATAACTATAAGTTTTAAGGGCCCAATTATTAATACAGAATTACGAACACCCATATGATCATATCCACGTGGTCTCGACCGACCACTTCAAAAACCAAAAAGCCCTGAAATATTTTAATCTATTAATAACGTAAAATATAACACCCATTCAAAGCATACTCTTTTCTTCTCTCCAAAGATAATCTACACTTCTTTATATATGTACACACACACATATAGAGACATCTAGATTTCACTTACACATTCTAAAACACCTAGACCTTTATCAAAACCAGAGAAGACCAAGAAGAAGGCATGGCTAGATCACCATACTATGGTTCATCTTACTTAGACTACCTCTCTCTCCCAAACCCACATCTCTGTTTCCTCTTCATCGTCGTCTTCTTCGTGTTGTCCTTCACATGGTACTTGAACTTCGAGTCCATCATCGAAGACACCCTGGACCACCTCAAGCTCGTCTTTATATTCACCCCTCTCTTCCTCCTCCTCCTCGTCCACTTTTTCTCCGGTGGCCTCTCCTTCTACGTCCCCTGGCCTGAACAAGACTCCATTCACCGTGCTGGTTCTTCCCCTTGGGGCGTAGCAGCCGTGCTCGTGCTCATATTGTTCATGGTTTCGTACCAGTCAGATTTCCAGGAGAGGTGGTTCCCGTTTGGGGCTAAGTAGATCAATCAAAGTTTATGATGACCAGCTTTAGTTATTCTCTAGCTATATATGGAACATCCATGTAAAATATCAAAGTACCTGAGTAATCTGGTAATAATAGATTATTATATGTATTTTTCTTAACTTTAGTCTTTCATGTGAACTTAAATTAAATATGTGTAGGAATGAAACTTTTTTCGAAGGTCTTATAAAGAGATTTGTATATGTACGTAGATGAAGTTGTCTCAGCGTATGTTTTTCTTTTATTTGTTACATTTCTTTTGGAAAATGAGATGGACTGAGACTTTTGGATACAACAGAAAAGTTTGATGGATGAATATTGGATGGCTAAAATGAATTACTATGTGCAATAGAAGTGAATATGGTGCGTAATGTGTGTATATTGACTTAGACAACGAGTGGTAGTAGTGGTTTTTCTTGTCTTCTTTTGACAAGTGGGGGTTTGTTATTGTCTATGTAATATTTTCCGGAGTTTTCCACCATTTTTTTTTTTTGCTAAGAAATTGCAACACCTTTTGCGTCCAAGTGCACTTCTACTGGAAGTAGTAAAAAATACTAATTTCCTAGAATTCAATGAATTGTAGTGCTTTTGTTTGAGCATCTCTAGCTAGTTTTGGCTCCCTGAAGTCGCTACTAATTTCCTAAAGCTTCTGTCTAGTTTCAATCTTATTTTGCATTATTTTAATTATTTATAGAAATAGTAATCTAATTTTGAAGAATCTAAATTATATAATAGTTACCAAAATGTTATAATCTTTGATTTTAAAGTTTGTTTCTGAGGAGAAAAAAGATACCGACGTGTTTTGGTTACATTCCCACCACTCGTTTATAAAGTTAGGGGTAGATTCTAGAGTCTGATAAAATACTCCAGATTGAAAGCGACATTGTCCCACTAAAATTTTGCCAAATTTTCAAATCTTCCTTGCTAAATGATAGAAATGGCTAAATTAATCATAATCAAAGAGCTGAAAAATCAGAGAGGCAACGACAATTGGAGAGTCAACTATCCTCTAGATTCGAATACTAAATGAAAGAAATGAGTCTTTTTCCATCTTCTCGTTCACACTCAACTTTGGGCCCTTTGACGCCACTTTTCTCAGGTCCTTTCAGGGTTTATTTGGTGCTGGAAATTGATATTGGCTGTTAGGGTAAATCTTTAGTTAAAATTCCTTTTGGTAGCTAGTATCGATTCGTAATAAAGTGTCATTGGATCTTAACATATGCGAAATTCAAAACAAATTTTAATGAAAATTTCAGTGACTTTTTTCCACTACTTGACTCACATTTGGTTTCCCATTTTATTTAAACTTGGATCTAATCACTTGTGTGGTACATTGGCCGGGGAAAAAAAACATACGTTAATGAAGTGGAAGTTATAGAATATTGAGTCGAGACATCTTCAAAAAATTTAGATAGGAATTACGAACTAACTCATCGAGGGAGGTAATAAAATTTACCTTTTTGAATCGGTCAAGCGACATGCCTCATAATATTGATATATTCTTCTTTTCTTCCGTATATAAGAACAGTAATGCCGTTGAATCAGTCTAATGAACCATAGGTGGGAGTTGAATCCTCATTGGTGGACTAATAATAATTTCAGACATGATAGTGGATTTTTTCAAAAAGAAAAATATTATATAAGATTTACAATTACAAGTAACAATGGCATGCTTAACAGTAAATAAAATCAAAAGAAGAAAAACAATTAATTGTGGAGAAGCACAAACTAAAGAACACTTATTTCATGAATAACAATAAGTTACGTTTGATCATTTAACCATGCAAAACTTATTAATTGACGCGTCTGCAGTCTCTACGTATCTCTCCCTCACGTCCTGTGAGAATCCTCACATTTCCCATCTTGATCATTGATCTCGCAAAATTTGTAAAGAACTCATTTTGGTTCTCAGCAAAACGATTCACCAAAGACACAGTAGGCGCTCCTGTCGAAGAGAACAAGATTTGATCTGATTCAATCACTCCGCGGTTGTTTTGAAGGTTCTTGAAATAGTCGTTATCAAATGAGTCGGGGCTCGTAGGATCAAGATTCGCCCTTGCGGTGAGATCTCCGCCTTGCGGGCATTGTCGTCGTAACGTTTGCAAGAACTCCGGTTCGATACTTGGGTCGGACTGTCCGCTGTTACCACTAAAGTTGTGTAGACGATTGTTTATCACTCCACACTGAACCCTCCCGAAGGTATGAGCACCTAAATACGTACATTATATGTATTATGATTCATAGTACCTTAAGATATTTCTAAGATGACCTATGACAAAATTAAACTAAACAAATATTAAGATGCGTAAGTACAATACCAGATAAAGCGACGAGATCGGTAGTGTCAAGATTATGTACGGAGAATTTGGAAGTAAGAATCTCGAGAGAATCAGGTCCTAGTGGAAGTGCAGCCACTGCGTCCGCACGGATCGCTGTCCGGCCATCTCTCCTTCCTAGCAATACGTCCAATGACGGCCCTCCCGCCTTAAATGATATCAAATAAATAAAAACATTAGAGTATGAATTTTTACGGTATATTACTATAATGTTTTCATAATATTTTTTCTCAATTTGAATGCTGTGGTAACAGAGATTTGGTTATGATTATGTTTCCATTGGTTAAAAAAGGTATCTGAAAGCACATAAATTTAAAGAATGATGTTATTACCAGTGCAACAGAGATTTCAGCTGCGATAGCGAGGATATCAGCACAAGAGACAACTCCGGGACAAACATTCTCGAGGGCGGTTTTGATATCATCGATCACTTCGAATCCATCAAGAGAACCCGCGTTTTGGAAAGCCTCCTTTTCACCCTCTACCCCATCCGCTGGAGCAGCGTCCAATAGTACCGAACCATCGCACCCCTGTGTTCACAAACTATGACTTCAATATTTTATGCATATCTAACTTTTCAAATTAAAGAAACCTAATTCCACTAACAAAATAAACCTAATTATGTTTTCTTGACGAAGACTCTATACTTTTCTTAGTTAACGATTAGCGAAGGAAAAAAAAGGAGATATTTTAATTTGGGTTAAGAAAGACCGTTACTTTCTCCATATGAAACCATTAATTAAGACAGAATCTATAGTCAAACATATATATAATCAAACATCAAAAAGAAATTAACGTCAAATTTGTCCTTGAAAAATGATTCCACTAATGCAAACTCTAATTTTAATGTTGCTTTTGTTTGAAATCCACTTTTTGGTCAAACAACGAGTATGAACTATTATTAATCCCCATTAAACCTAAAGTAAAGTCATGTTTAGTTATATTCATTCATAAATATATGCTGGTTTGGATTCAAGATGAATCATAAGATCACATGGACTGATGCACATTAAACGATTGGTTTCATTACTAAACCAAAACCAATCACAAACATATGGTATTGAGTAGAAATATATCTTACGTTCACGAAACAGTCATGAAAGTGAAGACGCATGACTTTAGCAGTGAGTCTGACGTCGTTACGGCTTGCTCGCTCGATCAGTCCCCGAGCAATGGCTGTGACGTTAGGGCATGTCGTGGAGTAAAAATCAGAGGTAAGCTGAGCGTTACTCAAAACCCCAAACATCAAAATCGGGAGTAACACTAAGGGAATAGTTTTGCTTAGACCCATTTTTGGTCTCCCTTTGTTTGTAAAAGTGAGGGATAGAAAGAAGAAGCTTATTAGAGGAGTTGATGCTAAAATGAAAGACTTTCGTAGCCTTTTATAGAGAGCTTATACCTAATGTTTGAAGAAAATTCTACATGTACCAGGAAAAATACAAAACATTTCAGTTCAATTCGTCTAGACTTTTACTTTTCTTTTTGAAGGACACGAAAAATCATAATATAATGATAAGCATTCTATTAAGTTACTAAAATTTGCTTCTTTTTGTTTTGGAAAAATTCATCAGTGGTCATAAATTAATCAATTCTTCATTTGCAAGTTACTAAAATTTGTTGCATTTGTAAACTATACATACAACGACTCTAAAATTTAGTATCCACTAAGCGAACATAAAACATGTGTGTATATGTGTCTTTTCCTAATCACAATATTTACTGTAGTCTAACTGAGAAAAAATGGATATTGTTCAAGAATATAAAAGGCTGAGAGCAATCTCTATAAGTTTCGCAACCTACAAAATCCATTCGTTCAAATATAAAAATGTATATTACATACATTTTTTTCTTAAACCAAAGATACAATAATATATTACAGTTTTTCTGTAAATCCAATCATCAAACTAGCCTAGTTATTTTAAAAATGTATATCTATATATATATATATATATATATTTATGTCAATGTATGTCGTCATGGATGAAAGAAAATAACTACAGCTGATTAAAAAAGACAAAAGAAGCTCGTAACGGCATGTTGAATAATTAAATAGCAAAGCTAGAATTGACTTGAAGAAAATTAGGTATGTACTATCGTAATACTCGATCGATGAGTAAAAAAATACATGTGTTTTGACCTTGTTTTGTTGCATATATATCTAACATGCAAATATGTAACTGTCATTTTGAAACGTAAATATATGAATGCTTCATAACAGCTGTTTTGTCACTTATCTAGATAAACATATTTTCATGTTCATATTTAGCTAATTCACCTCAGATACAAATACAGTAGTCAGTAGATAGAAACTCAGATCGTATACAAAGTTCAAATTTTAAATATTGTCTTTTACTTGTAGTCGTTGCTCTGAAATTGATTGAAATGAATTTTAAGTAAACGATCGAGTTAATCAAATTCATGTTTATAATTAAAAAGTATTAATGAAAAATCAGTTAATTAAAGAAAACAAAAACTAACTTACGTCAACACTAATTATGAATTACTTGTTGGAATCGCATAATGCTTACTATTCCTTTCCGCGTAAATTTGAAACTGTCGTATTCAAGCCATCGTAATAGAGTCAGTTTTGTTGACAAAAAAAATGATTAATCGGAGTCAGCTGTCTCAAAACAATTGGACGGGGTCGTTTTCATATGCGCACAAAGATTCCTTGCGTTCCATAAAAACTAGAAGTATATAAAACTTTTTCTTTTCCTTTCCTTATTTTGGTTTCAGGCTTTCAGCTAATTATTACCGGCGGTCGATATTTTGTTCCATTATATTGATTGATTAATATTGGTTTCATCTTCTTATTCGAAAGAATCAAAGAAGTGCTGCAACTACATATCCCCTTGGTTGTAAATATTTTGGATATATATCCTTAAAAAACTAACAAAGCAACCCTTTAACAACCCTAACAAAGTAATTTTTCTTAATCCAAGAAAATCACATACGACGCTATTTCAAAATTAATAACAATGGAAGCTTCTATATATTGTGCTTGCATTATTATGATCATAAATTTTAGGAGTTTCGAATCCATTTTTTTGGTTTGAAATCCACATGTTTTGGTTTACAACACACTTGTTTAATTTTAAAATCAATGAAAATTTCCAGGTTTACCAAATCACTTTTAATTAGGCAAACCAACAAACCCCATTAATTCTTATTATTACACACGTGATCATTCTGATACACACGAGACCGATCAACTCCCAAACATTACATAAACTCGAAAACACACACACATGCTAATTATTGATAACCCTGCAGTTTGTCCTAACCTCCCCACTAGCTCCATTCGAAATGTTTCCCATTCTGATCATCGCACATGTGAAGTCCCTGAAAAACAAGCTCTGGCTCCGACTATAAGCCTCCACTAGTTTCTTTGTGGTGTTCACGGCTAAGTCACTCGAGAACAGAATCTGATCAGAACTCAAAAGACCTTTTCCTTCAAGCAGGTTCTTGAAATAATTGTTGTCGAAGGTGTCCGTAGTGCTCCTGTCAAGAGGTGCTGTTATGTTACTATTTCCTCCGAGCGGACAAACTGTTTGCAGATTAGACAAGAGTGATGTCTCAAGTGTTGCGTCGGGATTTCCCAAGCCGGTAAAGTTGAACAGACGGTTGCTGAAGACAGCACACTTCGCTTGTCCAAAGGTGTGAGCTCCTTTGTAATGAAAAAGGGCTTACATAAGTGATAAGTACTTAGAATAAAAGAATACCAACTAAGGTTTGAAGAAACTAGTTAAACCTGATAAAGCTACGACGTCGGTGATGTTAAGGTTTACGGCTACAAATTTGGCGATAATGGCGTCTAAAGGTTCAAAAGGAGATGGTAGATTGTTTGCACTGTTCTGATTTGCCACCAATCCATCTTTTCTTCCTAATGCCACTCTCCACCCAGGCCCTCCACTCTACAAATTTAAACCCGTTATAGGCGACATAATATCGAATAGATATAATCCAGGTTAATTTAATTCCGAGAGTATACATGTGTAAGTTATAGACGAAGGAAGATATATAATTACAATATTATAATAGAATATATAATCATTTGTAAAAACATAATCATTTTGTTTGTTACTATAAATAGTCACCACCTAATTCATATTATAAATAGTTGTTGTATGAAAATTAGTAAAATCTCGAGAATTTCTCTGAAAATAAAGTAAATATATTAAGGCTTTGATGGTTGTTAAATGGGGACAAAAGGGCTAGCTTACCAATACAACGGAGTCACGAGCGGCCAAAGTGAGGATATCAGCACAAGAAACAACACCAGGACATGCGTTTTCCACAGCGGCTTTGATTGTATCAATTACTTCAAATCCTCTAGCAGAGTTAATGTTTGGGATCGCGAGTTTCTCGCTGTCAGCTCCATCCAACAATAACGACGCATCACACCCCTGAAAAGTTCGAGTTACGTTTTAGGAAACTTATGAAAAGTGTTTGGAACATTATTTTGTAACAACATCCTATAACCTATAAAATTCTATAATAGAAAAAAACACGTAAAGATAACAAATACATACATTAACAAAGCAGTCGTGGAAATGAAGACGAATGAGAGAAGCAGCCATCCGTATCTCGGCCTTCAGGGCGATGGCAACTTGTTTACGGACAATTTGAACTAGATTGGGGCACGATTTAGCATAAATGTCAGGGCTTAGCTGTGCCCTAACCCCTGAACAAAGCATACAAAGAGTGAAAACAGTAAGCAAGACATGTCCTCCCATCACTTTGGTTTGTGTTTTCATTATCTAGATAGCTTGTTTAAAAGACTTACTAAAGAGATAGTTTATTATTACTTAGAAAGAATTGGAGTTCTATTTATAGAGAAAACTAGATAGTAACGATCGATATCAAGGGTTTAATTGTGCTTCTGCCAGTGGGCTATTAAGAGAATGATTAGTGCATAGTGACGTGTGGCGGCTTTGAAAGATTGATTTCTTATGCTCAAGAGGATGCATTAAACTCCATATTATTATAATTCATGTAAGATTAGGCACTAAGAGCCATTTACGTTCATAGATTCATGAATTTCTATCTTGTTATTTAGTAAGTTGGCCGGTTTGATCTACTTACGTTTAATCCACTAAAACAAGTGACTGTGTTTACTAGCTAACATCATGTAGTCAACTTTGTTTCAATAGTGTTGTATTTTAATGTATTTTGAGAACGCAAGTGGATTTGGTATAAATCAACTCTCCCCACTCGTATGTAATTAAAGCATGCAATTGAGTTTCATTTTTTTCTTTTACTATGAAAAATTTGGACTATTAATTTTCTATATGTACTTGTACATGCGCATGTAAAAATTGTTAACAAATTATTTATGTCATTCTTTCCACACTTCTCTAATTGCATGACTTATCCAAAACAACGTATCTAGACACATTCTGCCGATATGAAAATATTATCAACAGTTTTTTTTATTTTATTTTTTTTATAAAAAGTTATGCATGTTTAGTTTTTTACGAATTTGATAAATGACTTACTAAAATCCCAATTAATATCATATTTCTGAAAATCAGTGTGTTTTTTTGTTTGTAAACCATATTTGACTACTCTACTTGCACATTTAAATTTTGTGAAACTTGATTGTTAATTAAGAACGCAAAATGGCGAATGGATAACATCATATTTTCGTAAAAAAAACCAAAAGAACATGTATATCTCTGAATTTCGGAAAACAATCTTAATGGTAGATTCCACGTAATAGTTAGTCTCTTGTGTTCTTACTTCCTCCTCGAACTTTGCAACTTGCGGCGATTTTTTAATAATTTGTTAGTTTACAAAGTGCATAGTCCAAAAGACCCAAAACGTTCCAATTCCTCGTGTTCTTAGCATTATCGGCATGCGATATAAAAATACATATACCACAGTCTTACCACATGTATTTTAATTATCTGTATTCTTAATTCGTATGTCAACGTCGCATACTTGTGTAAATTCCACGTTCGATCCCTCTAGAGCATTTTGTATCACCAAATCGTAGTTAAGAGATATTTTTAAAGGTTCAGAAAACCAGACTAACTAAAGTACAAAGTTTTTCATAAAAATTACGTAAAATCAAAGAAAGAGAGAAAGAAGAATCTCGTATGATAATCTTTTCAAAATTGTTGAATTTGGTAAAAGAAAGTTTATTAAACATGTATACATATACATTAAATCCTTGGTTCTTGAGTTTCATATAAAAATAGATATTTTTCAATGTTGTTGTTTTTTTCAGATACAAAAAAACTCGATCACAGTTTTCTTGATTTTTTGTTTTAATATTCACACAAACGCTTCATTGACTAAATCGACTTTTACAACGATTGGAATCGATCGATCCACATAGAACTTACAACAACTGAAATTAGAGAAGATTTGAATAAGAGAAAAGCAACGTAAATTAGATTAAGAGACTTCAATAACTGATAGAAATTCCGATTATTCATTGAAACATCCGTTCTTCAGGCAGTGTGTCATAACTCATAAGATGGTTCACCTTTACACTTGACATTGAGAAGCAATCTAAACCTACAGGCTACACAAAATAAAACAATGGTTAACAAATTGTTATTAGAATGCAATATATTTTCAAATTATACCATCGTAAATAACTAAATATTCTTATATGTTACATGTTCAAAACTGAAATTGGCGAATTATTAAACTTGAGTTTAGTGAATTATTAATTCCTGTGATATTATTAAAAAGAAAATATGATGAATGTTATTCATTTATTACAAGCAATATGTCGCATCACTATTAATTACCTAATCTTAATTAACTCTATAGAGATCTAATGATTCGGTTATTCTATTTTTATTATTAGTATCGTGGACCTTAAATAACTCAACCCACTAACCCATCCGGGCCCAAACTTGGTGGGCCTAATTGTTTCTCAGAGGCAATCCAAGAATCTGAATCCAACCAAATAAGGACATCATTCATTCGGCTCTGAGATTCTCTTAAAGCTCTCTGCAACTGTCTCAAACCAAGACAAAGATATTACGCTTAATACTACTAAAGTGAAGCATCCAAATGCATTAAAAAAAGAAACATAAAACTCTATCACCCATAAGTTTTTTCACTACAATGAACCCTGTTTTACTACAATCCATTATCATCAACAAGATGTACCAGAAAAGAAAAAAAACAAGCTTACCATGACTTCATATGAACTTCTCCGTGAAAGCGAGCCTCCTAAACTCTGGTACCAAAAGCGGTCAGAGAACTAGACTACACCTACTAAGACAAGTACATTTTGACATATACATCATAGAGCTGCTGCAGATATCCATCACTGACGCCTGTGCATACAAGAGACTTACATTATTTCAAAGTGAAACTCGTATGCATTCAACTTTTGCATCACCAGTTAGTTAACCACTGCCTATCATCATGGGTTCTCGTCTGCTTCCCTCCTTGGTCCAGGTATCATATGGTCGCTCATTGTTTTCCAGCAGAATCATTCTCAGACGCATCTTCAAGCTTCTCAATTGCCATTTCATTTTCCTTACTTTGATCCATACCAACCACACCTTGGTTGTCTTCCTCACATTGTTCCCCTGAAACTTCCCGAAACTCTGTCTCAGCTTTTTCCTTACCTTCAGGTTTACTTTCCCCAGAACTTCCCACACCAACCGATTGTTTGTTCGCTTTCACTTCATCCACGCTCTTGCTGTTATTGTTGTTTTCCTTCACCACAGCCTCATTATCCCTTGCCGCAACATCCTGCATACAAACATCTTCTGCAGCTACATGGTTCTCCTTTGTTTCACCACTAGTACGAGCATCAGATCCCCCTGTATCATCACCATCACTTTCAGACTCATTCTCCACAACCTCCTCGTTAGCATCTTGAGCAACCATATCCCGCCTCTCGAGATACTGTAATCTTCTCCTCATGTCACCTAACTCCCTTTCCATCAAAAACAACCTTTCCTTCAAAGTTAAATTCTCTTCCTCCAGTTGAGCAATATGGCTATCCTGATCATCCACTCGGTTTTCCAAAACATTGTTATACTCAGAACCACCATAATTCGGATAAATCATCTCAAACCGACTCAAATCATGATCCAATCTCCTCTCAACCTCAACATGCTCCTCCACATCACTCTCACTCGACCCTCCTTCATCTTCATCATCCTCCTCATAAGGTTCCAACTCATTCCCATCAGCTCTCAGCCTAATCAGCCCTTTCATAGAGCCATAACCATCAACCCCCCACTCCTCCTTCGCCATATCACCCAACACCTCCCTAGACGGCGAGAACATTGGCGTAGGCAACACCGCCGGTGTCACAGGGCATGGAGACACCAACTCAGCAATTCCACCAGATTTCTTCGCCCTGATAATAAACGAAGTCGTGTTCCTCGGCGCATAAGGAACATATCGGTTACCATACTTCTTCTTCGGATAAAACTTCCTCGTCTTTAACCTATTCTGAGACTGCAGCTCATTCAAAGTCGGCGGCTTGTAACCACCAGCACCAACCTGAATACTACCAGAACCAGGAAGTTGCTGAGGGTTATACATAGGAATCCCAGAGTTATGCATCCTCCTAATTTGCTGCTGCTGCTGCTCCATCATTGGCCTCTTGTCACTTGTAATCTTCTTCCCTTTCCAATTGTTCCGACTCATTTTCGAACCAAAGTTATTAGGAGCAAGATTCTGCTGATACTCGGAACTCAAACTCTGGTTAAGGTTAAAGTTGCGTGGATTCATCATCATTGGCTGATTGCTGTTCATCATAACCTGTGGTGGCTGCTGATTCATTCCCATAATCGGATGAGATTGGCCTAATAACGGACTCTGGTTCATAATCCGTGGTACCTGTGACGGCGGCGGCGGATTCATCCTCTGTTGCGGTGGAGGCTGACCAATCATCTGCTGTGGAGGTGGCGGATTCATCAGCTTAGATTGATCGTTCATCTAGGTGACACAAACACTAATTTCGAAACAAAAACCCTAATTTTCGCAAATCTCAAATCAAAAGTCGAAGCAAGTCGATAGATAGATCAATGGACAAGAGATTAATCTGAGTGCTGACGAGTGGAATTTTTACAAAACAAACCACAGATCAAACAAAAAAAAAATTACAGACAGATCAAACAAAAAAGCCAACAAGAGAAACACTAGGATTGGGATTTTTCGTAATTAGAATTTTGTTTGTTAAGTTTTTAAGATGAAGTTTTAGGAGTTTGAGAATCTTTGTTGTAATTTTGGATCTGGAAACTTTTTTTTTTTGGTTTGGGCAGAAGAAAAATAAATTAAAGGCAAAGAGAACCTCTGTGTACGAACGGCAGAAGAGATGATGAGATTCTTTAAATAGAGGCGACGAAAAGATGCCAAGTCCTAATCAACGATGGAGATGCGACACGTTTAAACCGACGGCTGAGATTATGTTTATATTTAAAGGGTAGAGTCGGTTACGGTTTTCTTTGATATTATTATTATTATTAGTTAGAAATATTTTAAATCATAAACCTAATCACTTGATAATTTGGCAAAATATTATTCAACCTTTTTCTGCTAAAGTTAATTTAACTTTAATATCAAAATTCATATTTGGACGTTCTACTTTAGGTAACTATGTTTTTTGCCTCTTTTTTTCTCTTGATGATGGTATTTTAATTATAATTTTAGAGAAAAGTGGACTATTTCCAAAATTTGGTTTTGATTGCAATCACACATTAGCCCCAAAATTTGGACTATATTAACAAACCTCCCTATAATTAATCATTCAATGGAGAAGAATCTCAACATTTTAAGGTATCAAAGTCATTTCTAATCCATAAGTGTTCATGTTCTTCTTTTATTCATATCCTTGAGTTATGCTATTTTCTTCTCCTTTCTTGAACCGTGAGTTACGTTATACGAGTTTCATCACATATCAAGTTTCGTATACCATGGTCCATAGCACACTCTGTCATGTTTGGGTCTTCTAACTGTTGTCAAAGATACGTCAAAGAGTCATTTCGTACAATTTCCACCAACAAGTGCAACATGGAAACCCCACTCCTAATTAATGTTTTACCGGCAGAAGCAATCTCTGCCAAGGACAAATGTTTGGCATTCCCATAATTTTTCCTATTGCTTCTAAGCTTCTCAAAAAAAATAAAGTGTTGCAATTGTCAAGATCGATAGGAACAAAGATAAAGACTGATACTGATTGGGGGTTGTTGTATATCATAGACAAAGATTGAACACCATATATGACAACTTCCATAAACGGCCTATGACACGGAATGAGTAATACCGAGTTTCCAACATTTTTGTAACCTGAGTCAAGTAGGCTTCCCTCCTAGGACATGGAGGAAACCATATCTGACGACTGACGCCATGGTGTATGCTTCAGGGCAGGAAATGCTTATATACCCTTCCTGACATTATATGACTCACATATTAGAGTGTTGCTTTTTTTCGTAACACATTTGCAGTCATCTTAAAAACACACACAAAATGGTCATCATTATCAAGAAGAAGAAAGGAGCACATACTTTCTCTTCCTACGATCAATTCCAGTAGCACCCATATTCCTAGTGTCATTCTTAGAAAGCATATTATTGTACTGCATTGGAGAAAGGGCTGGAGAGAGAGCAGCAGTTGCAGATGGTGCAGGTGGCAAAGAAGTTGAAGGTGCAACTGGTGGTTGTGGAGGTACAGGCTCTGGAAGAGGCCGAGGTAGAATGTGCTTCAGTCTGTTGTTTCTGTAGTTCTTCCAATAGTAAAACTGTTGTCTATGCGCCAATTCCTGGAAAAATCCAGATTCAACCGAAGACAAAGTTCAAAACTTAAGAAAACTTCAACAACAATAGATTTCCTATAAGAAATTCTGACAAAGGACATAAAGTTTAGAATATTAAACAACTTTCTCTATCTCATGAATAGATGGGCATAAACGCAGAATCACAGAACCAAACTAGCAGAACGTAAGCAAGGTTTTGTACTAGAGAGACCCTAAACTCTACAAGTCCCCAAAACACATTCCAAAAACACCAGTACCCTAACATTTTGAACCACTCCCTATTCACAATGCTCACTAACATGCTGATTTCACTTGATGATTCATATCGTATTCTTGTACCTTGTTTGCAGGATGAGCCATAGCAGTCCTGAAGTTGGGGTTTTGAAGAAGTTCAAGGAAATATAGGCAGTGTGGGTACCTGTAACAAGAACATAGGAAACCAAAGATATATTATCCAAACCTTCACAAGACTCTACAAGACTACACCAATTCCATAAGATATTCCAACTTACATAATGAACTTGATGTACTCTGGTCGCTGCCAGTATTGAAGATACTTCAAGTATCCAATAAATGCTTCATCTTCAAAATACCGATTCTGTGCCAGGTCTGCCAAACAGTAACCAAAAGCAGAATGTGGTAAGTACAAACCCTAAGCCTTAGAACAAATCCCTTTTTAAATCTCAATTTCGAACACTAAAACCCTAAGCCATAGAACGAATTCTAAACTTACAGTGGATGTAAGTAGGATTGGCGAGACATTGAATAAATTCAAGTTCCAGTAAGAATCGTTGCCTTCCACCGTCGGGATCCTTGTAAGTGTTTTTTGGCCTGTAGAGATGCGAATTAGATAATAAAAGAGCAGATTTGAAGAATATGAAAGTGTACAAGAGGAAGAAGATGCACTCACGGGGATGGAATTTCTGATGCATCATCACCCATCTCCTCTGGCGAAGCCATGAACGAACGGAACCTGAAGCAAATTTGGATTCTCCCAATAGAGGAATCAGACGGAGGTAGACGGAGGATTTTGGTTCTGATTTCTGAATTGAATTTTGGTTATAAACCAAAGGCCTAAACCGGTTCTGAATGCAAATAGAAAAAGAGATTGGAAAATTAGTACAAAATTACGGTTTAAGAAGCGGTCTTTTTTTTTTTTTTTCCACAANAAGCGGTCTTAAAAGAACCGTTATACTCGGTAG
>Ga0041059_1000448_pt1 | contig 30967 bp, 22 predicted proteins | sample AraColnosormetaG_FD_56232 | JGI IMG/M metagenome (GOLD analysis project Ga0041059, IMG submission 56232) | Arabidopsis roots microbial communities from North Carolina, USA - Col MF nosort | ecosystem: Host-associated > Plants > Roots > Unclassified | place: USA: North Carolina | collected...
CTTNTGTCTTTATATCATGAGGGTCTTGTCTTCAACCAGCTTGAACAATTGAAGATATGTTCATGTGATTCAGATTGGTCAATTTTACTTTCTCGGTTACTCGAAAGTTCTCCCAATTTACGAGAGCTCGAGGCTTACGTGATAGAAGTAAGTTTCTTCGTTAGAGACATATTCCATTGGTTCAATTTACTATATTGTTTAAGCCAAACTTCTCATGTTTGATCACAGGATCATCCAGATAGGCGTGTGGATCTACCAAATCAGTGGGGCAATCAGCTGAATTGTGTTCCTAAATGTTTGTTGTCGAGTCTCGAAACGTTCAAGTGGAGTGAGATGTATGGATTGCTGCAGAACCAGATGGATGTGGCTAAATATATCTTGAGAAATGCTCGATGCTTAAAGTCTGCGACAATCTTTTTTCCGACAACCTATGCTAAAGAAACAAGAGATGAGATGATCGAGGAGTTGTCACTTTCTTTTCAAGGTCCAGAGACATGCCAAGTCTTCTTCCATTGAGGATGTGAATCATAAGGATTCAAACTTGCATTTCCATAGACACTACCCTCCATATTACAATGGTTTTTTATTTGCAGCAACTTGATCTAAACTTAAGGTGTTTTTTTTGTCTTTGTTTTTTTTGTATACTTTATCTTTGAGCATACTATTTTTCTTGAGACATTGGCTTTATCTTTTTCTGAGATCTTAACAAATAACCGAACTTTGAAGAGACAAGACATGACATGAACTTTTATTTGCAGCAACTTGATCATAACACAAGACTCAAACACAAGACTCAAACACAAGACTCTTCAGCTTATAGATCATAAAGTAGATCAATAGCACAAAAAGATATCAATTAGAAGATCAGTCAACAATATAGATGTTGTAGAAATTTGCATCCTAATAAAGTTCATTACAAAGAAATGACCCAAGTTTCCCACACATATCCGCATCAAAAAAACAAGTGCCATAACATTGCATTAAGATTCATATTCATATTACCAAACAGAGCACTTGCACACATACATCAACACAAAACCGGCAAGAACATCATAGGAACACTCATTTGAAAAAACCCAAGGAATAGATTCGACTATGTAAACACAAACAAGTATCTAGGAAAATCAAAAACATAAGTAATAGAAGAATATGTTACCTTCAAAGAAGAACGAGATTTTCTCAGCGCTCTCAAACCCGGGTTCTCAAACCCGAACCGGACCGGAACCGGACCATTACCCATTTAACCCGACGGTTTACCCATAAGCCGAGCCCTAATTTTTTCAAAGAAAAGGGCCCTAAACTTTTCGTCTTCTCGCTTCCCTTCCTCTATCTCGTCTTCTCGCTTCCCTTACTCTATCCCATAGAAAAACCCTGAATTTGGTTTGGCCAATGATGTCAAAACTCTTCATTGATACTTAAGAAAGTTTTCTCCATTGTTCTTCTTATGGTCTCATTCACATTTGGTAAGTCTCTTCAACGATTTTGGTTTTGTGAGCACTTACTTCTTCTTACAAGAATTACATGTCTTTGTTCAGGTTGTAACTGTTGATCTGTTTCTGTCACAAAATGGGTTCGAAAAAGAAGTGTTTTGATGGTTCTAGAGATGGAATCAGCGGTTTACCAGACGCAATGATTTGTCACATATTATCATTTCTTCCAACTAAAGTAGCTGCTTCAACTACCGTTCTTGCCAAAAGATGGAAGCCTTTGCTTGCTTTTATGCCAAACCTTGACTTTGATGAATCCTTCCGTTTCGATCCTCGAATGACTTGTGAAGAGAGGAGAAAGGGTTCTGAAAGTTTTATGCTTGTCGTGGATAGTGTATTGGCTTTGCAAGCGGAAGCGAATGCTACGTTGAACAAATTCTACGTTAAGTGTGAAGGTGTTGAGCAAAACTCGGTGCTTGAATGGATACCTAAAGTGTTGAAACGTGGTGTGTTAGATATTGATCTACAGATCCCTTCGTCTCGCGGTTTTGGTTCCAACTCGACTTTTTATCCTCTACCTTCAGAGATCTTTGTGAGCAAGACATTGGTTAGACTAAAGATACAGTTTCAGGATGGTGCCAACGTTAATGTGGAAGGTGATGTTTCTCTTCCGATGCTTAAGACTCTCCATCTTGATTATGTTAAGATGGATACCAGAATGTTACAGAAGCTTCTTTCTGGCTGTCACACGCTCGAAGAATTATTGCTGATGAATTTGATATGGAAAGAATCTTCAGAACCTGAACCTTGCTTTGTGAGTGTTTCTGTCCGAACCCTCAAGATACTAAAATTTTCTCGTTTTGAAAATTTTATGAAGGCTAAAGATTTTAAACCGATCGTGTTATTGTCATTTGATATTCCAAATCTAGTCTACTTAGAGTACTTGGATACAATTGCGGACAAGTATGAACAAGTGAGGTTTGACTCGCTTGTTAAAGCTAGTATTGGTCTTTGTAAGACCTCTAAACAGATTGAAAATGACAATAATAATGTAACAAAGCTTTTCATGGGAATATGCAATGTCACGATTCTCTACTTGACTGAAGATACTCTTAAGGTCAATCACATCTTTCTCCTAATCTATTAAATTTCTACTCAGATATTGATAAGTGAGTAATCATATATGTAGTTGATTTGGTTTCTCTTTCAGGTACTTGGTTGCTGCCGTGAAACAATGCCGGTATTCGAGAACTTAATTCACTTAACTATTAGGACTGGAGTACATATAGGATGGAAATCATTACCACATCTACTCAAGAATTGTCCAAATCTACAAACTCTTGTCTTCGAGGTACTGTATACATCCTTTAAATCAACCGGTGACATGCTTTTGAAACACATATAATTAGACTTTGATATTGATTCATTTTATGTTTCAGGGAATGCATCATATATATAGGAAAGGAAGAGCTTGCGGGGACGTGGACGAGGATGGGACGTGCATGTGCAAAAATCTGGATAATATGAGGGTGAAGAAGGATATTGATGCTTGTCTATCGTCAAGTCCGGTGAAGGTCATAAAGATATTGAACTTTGGTGAACTTTGTGGGTTTTGTGAGTTTTGTGATGTTGAAGAAGATGTAGCGGGTCAGATAAAGCAGGTCAAGCAATTCCTAGAGACAATGCCGGATCTTGAAAAAGTGATATTGTACTACAATACACCAGAGGATGAAGATGTGATGAAGGTGTTCAAGAAACTTAAGAAGCTTCCTAGAGTAGCTTCAGCCAAGTGTGAGGTCCAAATAATCTCTGATAACATCAACTTGTCATTTACTTTCCGTTAGATGATCTTTTCTGGTTTCTCAGCCATGGACATGTTTCAGGCAATCAAGCTGCTACAAGTTTGCTAAAAACTCTAAACTCTGTTTCTTCCTTTTGTTATTTCCTTTTTCTTCTCTTTATTGGCTTTTATCTTACAAACCAGTGAACGTTTTGTGTTCTTTTGTTGGTTTTAGTAATGAATTTGTGTTTTTTTATGTTTTTAATTTGACGTGTTAGAAACTTGCTTGTCAGGTTAAACCAAATCAAACACCATAATTTATTTAGTTAGGTCTGCAAATATTAGGTCGTTGCCTCTAATATCTAACTGCTTCAGTTTCATCAAACCTCTAAGCACCAAAGATGCAACAACTAATATTGAACAAGACTCAAAAAGCGTTAGAAAACACTACATAACGTACCTTCAGTTGAATGAATCTCATTGTGACTGAGATCTAACATTTGGACAAATATAGCAACTTCTCGACCGCGGCTATCCGAGATAGTGTTAAGTTACTGAGCCTTAGACATACAATATTATTCATATTCCTGTACCGAAAGAGGTGTCTGCACATGGATTCAATGCTCCTGTGCATCAACATTCTCTTTATGACTTGAGAGATCTAAGAGCAGAAACTCAACTTGAGAGATTCACTAAAAAGTATGTACCTCGTGGAGAAGAGCTACGTTGTGCTCATCCTTGTAGTACTGGTCATGCCAAGAATCAAGAGCCATTAGATCGTTATACAGTTGGAGAATCATGACTTGCTTTCCTTGCGACTAAAGCAATGTTCTCTACTGTCAAGTTTCAGACGAGCAACCCAAACACAAAAGTCCACTTGAGAGTTTTTCTTATCCGAAACTGGTTCCCAGACAAGTTCTTTGAGTTCAGAATCAATAGTAACAGTAGATGAGCTAACTCCACTGACGGCTTGGTCAAAGTAAACTTAGTAGAAGAGGCATTGAAACAGCCAGGTCCAGATAGAATGATAATAACTCAATTTATTAACACCAAATACACGTTAATATAATACTACAAATTTCAAAATCAATTACAAATCAACAATTCTCGTACAAGAATGCATCGTGTATGACAAATTAATATTCAAACAAATAATATATAATTGTGTATTCAAAACCATATTATATAAGCGTAGAGAATAATATCATCAAAGACTTGTGTTGAGCAACTCTCTGTAATCTTTACGAATTCCCCACAAAATCTCACTGCATTTTTTCATGCTTGGTCTCGAACGTCTATGAGGAGCTAGACATTGAAACGCCATCTCCAATACCTTCTCTAATGCTAAGTTGTTCGCTGAATTCTGTTCTAGCTTCGGGTCCAATACCGATATCGTATCTCCACTCGTGAACTTCTTGATCGCCTGATCAAATCACAACCATTACACATGAATCAAAAACTTGTTGAACTTACTTTATAGTAGCTAAGAGAATGTTTAGTGTTACCCATCTAATGGTGATGCGTTCTTTTTGTCCTCTGCTAAGCTCGATGGGACGCCGACCTGTGAGAAGCTCGACGAGCAGTACACCAAAAGAGTAGACGTCACTTTTCTCTGTGAGTTGATACGTTGTTAAGTACTCTGGGTCTAAGTAACCAGCGGTTCCTTTGACTTGTGTTGACACATGCGTGGCTCCTGAATCAGTATCTGGAGCTAATCTTGCAAACCCGAAATCAGCAACCTTGGCTCTGTAATTCTCAGTGAGGAGAATGTTTGAAGATTTGATATCTCTGTGGATGATAGGTGGCTCTATAACATATCCAAAACAAATGTGTCAAGGAACAAGTACTATTGCCATGAAAGAAAAAGAAGGAACCTATGTATACAATGGACTTACGTGTATACATGTGAAGATAGGTTATGGCATGAGCTACATCGGTTGCGATATCTAACCGAGTCGCCATGTCGAGAGTCTTTCCTTCCTTACCTACAAACAGATTCACATTGATCGATTAGCTTGAAATGAATATATACAAAAAGAAGATAGTAGTAGGATGTGTACTCACAATCCAAGTGATCTCTAAGAGTTCCATTGGCTACATACTCCACAACGAGAATCTTCTCGTCGTTATGAACAACAAATCCATAGTATTTAACCAAACTCAAATGAGTAACTTGAGCTAATGTCTGAATCTCACTCATAAACTCTGCATCTGCACCTTGACGGTCGTCATGCATACTCTGCATCAAGTTAGTTACAATGTTATAGCGACAATCTCCATTAAGACAGGACTTAGAAAGGAATATTCAAACCTTTTTGGCACGTTTCACAGCAAAGGTTTTGCCATCTCTGAGTTTGACCTTGTAAACAGTGCCAAAACCGCCTTGTCCGATCCTAAAGGACGGAGAGAAGTTCTTGGTCGCGTCGTAGATTTCATCGAAGGTGAATCTTGTATGCTCTGTTTCGTTTGCATTTCCATAACTCCTCTGTACACTACTACTTCCTGTTGAGCTACGTCTACTACGGATATTATTGTCTGCTCACACAGAGACCAAATAAAATCATCATCAACTGTTTCCACTAAAAGTCTAAAATCTAAGAATTACTGATCAAACTATACCGGAAGAGGACTTTGAATTGTCGATGTAGTTGGAGGAAACGGAATCGGGAGGAGTGAAGCAGTTGATGAAGATACCGGAGATGCGACGAGCGATGGAGGTGGTTGTGTCGGTGGATGTACGGGCAGGGGTTGTCGGGAAGGAACGATCGGTGAAAGTAGTGTTACTGTAATTGGAAGATGTGGTTGCAGGAGATCCGACGGTGTAGCTATGTCTCCGACGACTGGGCATCGGAAAGTTCGTGGAGAACGTGTAGCAATGGTGAACACGGAAGGAAGGAAGAGTCGGAGAGACTGACTTTACAATTTTTTCAACTTTTTCTTCTCCGTTGAAAAAGACGACTGTTTTGGGTATTTATTGACGCCAGCTGTACAACTTGACGTTCTCTGATTAACAAAATTTAAACTCGACAAGCTAAGATAATTAATGTGTATAATTTCCTTTTTTTTTATTACATTTTGTCTAATGATTTGTAATAAGCTTTTTTATTCCTTAGATTTAAATTCGATAATTATTAATTTTGAAAAAAAACGATTGGTTTCAAATTTTATTGAATAACTAAATACTTTGTATATAATAGTAGTTCTCGGCGTTCAGTTATCCATTCCGTTATCGATTTTTTCGGTTTTAAAGTTTAGTATCCATTCGGTTATTTGAAAGTTCTGTTCGGTTTCGATTTTAAAATTTAGTATCCATTCGGTTATTTCATTTAAAATATTTCGGTTATTTTGAATATTTTTAAATATTTTTAGATATTTCCAAATATTTTTACTATTTTATTTATATTTTCAAGTATTTTTAGTTATTTAGTCTAGAAATAATTAACACTTTTAAAAATATATTTATACTTTAGATATTTTACCCAAAATATTTTGGTTTGTATTTATTCGGTTTTATTTCAGATATTTCGGTTATAGAATTTAATATTTATTCGACTAGTTTCCAATTTTTGGTTCGGTTCGATTTAATTTTTTTTTTCTTCAATTTTGGTTCGGTAAATTCGATTCAATTTATTTACAGTAGTACTTTAATTCGGTTTAAACGCTCCAAAACAGCACGTACATGGAAAATTGCATATGTAAGATTATTAAATAATTTTAGTATTTAGAACATCTACTAAATTCTGTCATTATTGAATTTATAGAGGATAATTAGTTCAATGCCAGACGTAATCTATCCGAATGATTTGAAAATTTTCAACTAATATCTTGTTAGCGATTATTCCGCCGCCACCATATTAAATGCCAGATGGGTCTATCTCTATTAATGCAATAATCGAACTCGCATTTAATTTGTATTTTTTTTTACAACAAAGATACCAAGAAAAAGGTATAATATTTTTCTTATAAAGTTACTATTAGATACATTTTATATGAAAAAGGCTTAGATTAGAGGAAATAATAAAATGGTAGATTAAATTACTTTGATTAGAAGTCAATCAATATTAGGTTACGGTTAACAAGGAAGATTCATAGGCAGGTGAAGGATGATGAGAATTGAGACCTTACCAGCAAAATATTCAATAGCCTCTGATAGCGACAGAGGGTTTGACCTTCTGTAGAATGGACCATGGTCTAAAATGTTTATAGCCCATGTTTCAGAAAACAAAAGCCCAATGATTAGCCCGTATCCTTAACCGACGTCGTACTATTTAAAAGGTATTTAATGAGATTTGAGAATAATTAGGCAAACTAAATAAAGTAAAGTAGGATTACAGTATAATTACTTACTATGATGAGGTTATTCGACTAGAGAAAAGGAGCTCTGTGTGTCGAAACCCTCCGTCGCCAGCATTTATTCTTCTCACTTTTCTTCACCGGAGAATCACGACAACATCAAATTCTCCGGCGACATCTCAGGTTATCTTCGTTTACTGCTCTCATCGGTTAATTATTCCATCTCTTTTTTTGTTTCCCGGAGTCGGCTTTCGTGTACTTTTTGTTTTTGGTCTTTTCGGCTTCTTCAATTTTAGGGTTCGCGTACTGTTTAGTGTTGTTTAGTTTCTGATTTAGATGTGCTTACTGTGTTCATGTTGTCGTCTATTCTTATGAGAAGATCTTATGGTAGAGTTACATATCAATGATGTTACCAATTTTGAAGGTTATTGTGTTGTGTTTGATTAAAATTGGCTCAAGTGTGAAATGCTTTTGCTCGCGTCACTGTTTTCATTGCAACTTGACTGAATCCTAGAGGTTGTTTTAGAATATAGATTCAAGTTTCAGCTATTGATGGGACATTACAACAGAGCATAAGGAACATTCCCATACCTTTGTGTTTCTTATGGATAACTTTGGCATCAGATCAACTTTTTCTTTTGTCATTTTGCTTATTAACACTGTAATAATCACTTGTTATTGGGATTTCTCAAGTCTGCTTTGATTAATCTTGTTTCGTAATGTTCTTCTCACTATTCACTCTTCCCATACCTTTGTGTTTCTTATGGATGACTTTGCCATCAGACCAACTTTTCTTTTGTCATTTTGCTTACTAACACTGTAATAATCACTTTTTTTTTATTGGGGTTTCTTAAGAGTACTTTTGATTAATCTTGTTGCATTCAAGTAATCGTTGTTCAGTTCACTCTTTTCCTGCAGTGGCAGTGCATCTGTAAAATGCTTCAAGGACTGTTGTTCGCTACTCTTGCTTAATTATTACTATAGCTGGTGAAAATGGGAGGTTGCTGTAGTTCTTCGAGGAAGTCACATCTTGTTGGAACACCTGTTTACTATTATGTCAGTAATCCTTTTCACCATCTTGCATTTGTGTTGCTTTGCACTACTGACTATCTATAGATTATGATTTTAGTTAAAACAAATCGGGACAAGAGCATGATTTTAGAATCTCAACAATTTCTTGTAACAATCTCGCTTGAGTGGTCGATAGTAGACTACTAGAGGTCGTGAGTGAGCTGTGTTTGAAAAATGTCTTCTGAATTATCTACAGTTATTTGATTGTGACACTCTACAAAGTTTCTATTTATTAAAAGTTTGTTACGCAGTGTCCAGAATCTTTTGAAGAGCTTGTCCCTTCAGGAACCCGTGCTGGTGTGGGATCAGCATTCACCACAGGCCTCTTGGTTGATATAGGTTTGGAGACATCTATACCTGACACCTTTTGTGCTCCTGCTCCTCTTCCATATGATTTGCTTTTGGGGCGACCACAATGCACAGATTCTGAGTCCATCAAAGGAAGGATGAGTGGAAGCAGTTTTGAAACGCTAGCGACGTGTGAAGATCTTGGGGAATCAGACTGTAAAACTCTAGCCAGCTCAGTCATTCTTTCACCGAGGAAATCAGATTTCTCGAAACATCAAGGATTGAAGATATTGGTTGATGAAGAGGAGGACTGTTGTCCTATTTGCTTTGAAGGTAAGAAATCAAGACCGTTGAATAAAAAGAACTCTTTAACTCTTGTTTTTATGAGAGAGCTAAACAGAGTCGTGGATTGCACTATGCAGATTATGATGTTGAGAATCCAAGACTAACGACAAAGTGTGAGCACGAATTTCACCTCTCTTGTCTTCTGGAGTGGATTGAAAGAAGCGATAGATGCCCAATATGTGATAAGGTGTGTTTCCCGCTTGAGCTTTCTTTGGCAGATCGATTGTCTTGATGATCAAAGAATTGCACTTTACTGTTGGGAATTCGTAGTTAGATCAACCATTGATGGTTGCGTAATTAGGGTAAATAAGTGCACAATTTGGCAACTAACTAACATTCTGTCTTCTTTAACACAGGAAGTTGTGTTTGATGATCGCTTGAACTAGCATCATTACTATCCCCTGGCTTGAAAGTTTGAAGGTGTGGCGCTTTGTTTGGTTAGTCTACTACATAATTAGCATACATCTATTTTGTTTCTTCCTCACACACTTTAAGTGTTGGGTCTCCACATTTCCACTTAGTTTTGTCGTATTGGTTATGTTCGTTTTGCCCTTGTGCGATCATATAGATATACATAACAATTGTAAATATTACCTAGCTTCTTGTTCGTTCGTTTGTGATCTCCGGGGTGTGATAGAGAAGAAAGGACCACCATTTCAGTATTTTGATTGTTTGCATCTTCAAAATCATGTCCACTCTTGTCTTGATCCATGATTCTATCTTAGCAATATTGGTTAATGCCCTGATCTGGGAATCATAATAAGCATGATTTTGTTTGTTTGTTTGGTTAAAGAAAGAGAGAGATTCTATTAGATATGGATATAGTATAATTCCATAGTCTAAAGAGAAACTGAATATTCCAAATAGTAAATTGATCCACATGCGACTAGTCTTGTCGTGTGTAAGATATTAAAAAGAAAATGATTCTTTGATTAACACCTTTTGTCTGCTGCATAAAGTAATTAATTAGAAATAATTAAGAAAAAGGTTAGGAATCATTTAAGAAGAAGAGAAAAAAGATGTCATGGCTTTGACTTCTAGCCACTTATGTCTGCCACTGCCACCTCCCTCTTCTCAATTCCTATTCTGCCCTTCTCTTTCTTTTAGTTCCTATCCTGCCGGTGTTGATGAATGAGGGTTAATATAGTAACTTTGGCGTTAGGAACTATAGTTCCAAAACCTTTTTCTGAATGAATTTACTTTTTGGAGGTATGAAGTCACAGCTTTTACAGATTTTATCTTGCAAAAATTCTCTCCACATTTCAAACGTCTAATAGTTAAAGAGAGCTTTTGTTTTTTCTTTCCCATGTCTATCAGTATCACCACCGAGAAAATATCATCAACACCACCAACCAAACATTAACCCACCCGAGAGTACCCAATGCCATGTACTACTTATCTTCCTCTTCTTCTTCTCCTCTTCCTTCTTCCACCACCATCTGTACAAAGCAAAGTTATCATCAAAGGAAACCAAACCATTCTGAGTTTCAAAGCTATTTTCCGGCTTGGTTTCTTCAGCACCACCAATGGTTCCTCCAATTGGTACTTGGGTATCTCTTACGCTTCTATGCCAACTCCCACCCACGTTTGGGTCGCCAATCGAATCCGACCCGTTTCGGATCCTGACTCTTCCACTCTCGAGCTCACCTCCACCGGATACCTAATCGTCAGTAACCTCCGTGACGGCGTCGTTTGGCAGACGGATAACAAACAACCCGGAACCGATTTCCGGTTCTCTGAAACCGGGAATCTGATTTTGATCAACGACGACGGTTCTCCGGTTTGGCAGAGCTTTGACAATCCGACTGACACGTGGCTTCCGGGGATGAATGTCACCGGTCTAACAGCTATGACTTCGTGGCGGAGTCTCTTCGATCCTTCGCCGGGGTTTTACTCTCTGAGACTGAGTCCAAGCTTCAACGAGTTCCAGCTTGTTTACAAAGGAACCACACCGTATTGGTCCACCGGAAATTGGACCGGAGAAGCCTTCGTCGGCGTTCCGGAAATGACCATTCCTTACATCTACAGGTTCCATTTCGTTAACCCTTACACTCCCACGGCGTCGTTTTGGTACATCGTCCCACCGTTGGACTCCGTTTCCGAGCCACGGCTGACGCGGTTCATGGTCGGCGCCAACGGCCAGCTGAAGCAGTACACTTGGGATCCACAGACGCAGAGCTGGAACATGTTCTGGTTGCAGCCGGAGGATCCTTGCCGCGTTTACAATCTCTGTGGTCAATTAGGGTTTTGTAGCAGCGAATTGCTCAAGCCCTGTGCTTGCATCCGCGGTTTCCGGCCTAGGAACGACGCCGCGTGGAGATCTGATGATTACAGCGACGGATGCCGCCGTGAAAACGGTGATTCCGGCGAAAAGAGTGATACTTTTGAAGCCGTTGGTGATCTACGCTACGATGGTGATGTGAAGATGTCACGGTTGCAGGTAAGCAAGAGCTCTTGCGCCAAAACTTGCTTAGGAAACTCTTCTTGTGTTGGTTTTTATCATAAGGAGAAGTCTAATCTCTGCAAAATTTTACTCGAGTCGCCGAATAATCTGAAGAATTCGAGCTCGTGGACTGGAGTTAGTGAAGATGTATTGTATATCAGAGAACCAAAGAAAGGGAATTCAAAGGGAAACATCTCTAAGTCTATAATTATATTGTGCAGCGTTGTTGGGTCAATCTCAGTTCTTGGGTTTACATTGTTAGTGCCATTGATTCTGTTGAAGAGGAGTCGAAAGAGGAAGAAGACTAGGAAACAAGACGAAGATGGGTTTGCTGTGTTGAATCTTAAGGTATTTTCTTTCAAGGAGCTTCAATCAGCTACCAATGGGTTCTCGGATAAGGTCGGACACGGCGGTTTTGGGGCGGTGTTTAAGGGAACATTACCGGGTTCTTCTACATTCGTGGCTGTGAAACGCTTAGAAAGACCTGGAAGCGGGGAGAGTGAGTTCCGGGCAGAGGTATGCACCATTGGGAACATTCAACATGTCAATCTCGTTAGGCTTAGAGGTTTCTGTTCAGAGAATCTTCATAGGCTTCTTGTCTATGATTACATGCCACAAGGATCCTTGAGTTCCTATCTGTCTAGAACAAGCCCCAAATTGCTAAGCTGGGAGACCCGTTTCAGGATCGCGTTAGGTACTGCCAAAGGGATCGCGTACTTGCATGAAGGATGCAGGGACTGTATTATACACTGTGATATCAAACCGGAGAACATTCTTTTGGACAGTGATTACAACGCCAAAGTGTCTGATTTTGGCTTGGCTAAGCTCCTTGGACGTGACTTCAGCAGAGTTCTAGCCACGATGAGAGGGACATGGGGCTACGTGGCTCCCGAATGGATATCTGGTTTGCCCATCACGACAAAAGCTGATGTGTATAGCTTTGGAATGACATTGCTCGAGCTGATCGGTGGTAGAAGAAATGTCATTGTTAATAGCGATACACTGGGAGAGAAAGAGACAGAACCAGAGAAATGGTATTTAGAGAATGTCTTTTACTTGGAATCAATTGTAAGAGAGAAAAAAACATATACATTGAATCAATGAATCCCTTTTCAGGTTCTTTCCGCCATGGGCAGCGCGTGAGATCATACAAGGCAATGTGGACTCTGTGGTTGACTCTAGACTCAACGGAGAATATAACACTGAAGAGGTGACGAGGATGGCAACGGTGGCGATATGGTGCATACAAGACAATGAAGAGATAAGGCCAGCAATGGGAACGGTAGTGAAGATGCTTGAAGGAGTTGTGGAGGTGACGGTTCCTCCACCGCCTAAATTAATACAAGCTCTTGTCTCCGGCGATTCATACCGAGGAGTGAGCGGCACAAGCTGTAGTGAAGGCCATGGCTGTTCGGATCTCAATACAGGTTTGTCTAGCCCTGGCTCACGGTCGTCTTTTGGTAGACCTTCTCCTTGATCAATTTTGTAAGGTGATTTGGTCAAAACCAGCCTTAAATGTTTTAAGTGTTGCTCTCTAAGAGGGTTTAATTAGTTTAAACTGTATTTGTTGGTTGTATGATATTTGACTTAATCGACATTAACAGTTAAAACCATGGATTATGTCTTTCTTCTTAGTTTGAAAGTTCTTGTCACTTTGATAATCTTCTAATGGCATATATGTAAATTCTTACAGAATGTATTGTATGAGAATCATTACGTGATTGAATCAATAAACCCATGTCGATACTTTAAACTATATGAACGGTCACAATAAACCCATGTTCTCTCTTCTTCTACTCCACGGCTAACCTTAATCTTAGGCAAACCAGAAACACAAATTACAAGAACAAACATAAAAAAGAATCTCTTGTCTTGTCTGCTTTCAATCCTCATGTCTCTAATCCTCCCCAAGTAGAGAAATATAAAAACTTAGACAAATATTGCCACAACCGGTGAAAATGGAGATCCCGGTTCGAGAGGAGAGAAGATCCTCCTCATCCTCTGCCGGACCATTACAACAAACCATCTCCTTAGCAGCTGACGACGCCATCGATAGCGGTCCATCCTCTCCGCTTGTCGTCAAAGTCTCTGTCTTCGAAACAGAGCATGAGACGACCAAGCTTATCCACGCGCCGTCAACTCTGCTCGGTGAAACCACCGGAGACGCTGATTTTCCTCCCATTCAAAGCTTTAGAGATGCTAAACTTGTTTGTGTGGTTGAAACGTCTAAGCTTTGGGAAATAGCTGCACCTATAGCTTTCAACATTCTTTGTAATTACGGTGTTAACTCCTTCACAAGCATCTTCGTTGGCCATATCGGCGATCTTGAGCTTTCTGCCGTCGCCATCGCTCTCTCCGTCGTCTCTAATTTCTCCTTTGGTTTCTTGGTGATTAAAATAACCTTCCTCTACTCTGCTTTTTTCCTCCTCTGTTTCTTGCGTTTTCTCTAACTTTCTAGAAAAAAACTGCAGCTGGGAATGGCGAGTGCGTTGGAAACGTTATGTGGACAAGCGTTTGGAGCGGGACAAATGGATATGTTAGGTGTTTATATGCAGCGTTCTTGGCTTATCCTCCTCGGAACTTCCGTCTGCTTGCTTCCTCTCTACATCTACGCAACTCCACTTCTCATTTTACTCGGCCAAGAACCCGAAATCGCAGAGATCTCTGGCAAATTCACTACACAAATCATCCCTCAAATGTTTGCGCTCGCTATCAACTTCCCGACTCAGAAGTTTCTCCAGTCACAGAGCAAAGTAGGGATCATGGCATGGATCGGTTTCTTCGCTTTGACCCTTCACATTTTCATCCTCTACCTCTTTATAAACGTTTTCAAGTGGGGGCTAAACGGTGCAGCGGCTGCATTTGATGTCTCGGCTTGGGGAATCGCGATCGCGCAGGTTGTTTATGTTGTAGGGTGGTGTAAAGACGGTTGGAAAGGGCTGTCTTGGTTAGCGTTTCAAGACGTTTGGCCGTTTTTGAAACTGTCGTTTGCGTCTGCGGTTATGCTTTGTCTAGAGATTTGGTACTTCATGACGATCATTGTCTTAACTGGACATCTTGAAGACCCTGTCATAGCCGTTGGATCTCTCTCAATCTGGTTAACCGTTAGACCTCTTCACAAACTCAAAGATTTACATTTTCTTCTATATCTGATAACACTTTTCTTTCTCTCAGTATGAACATTAATGGATGGGAAGGAATGTTGTTCATAGGAATCAATGCAGCTATAAGGTAAAAAGCAAAAGCAATCTTTGTGTCTTCTAAAAGAAGGCGTTAGACTTATATATATGTTTCTTTCAGTGTTAGGGTGTCGAATGAGCTAGGATCGGGACATCCACGAGCTGCGAAATACTCCGTGATCGTAACGGTGATAGAGTCTCTCGTCATTGGAGTAGTGTGTGCAATTGTAATTCTGATAACACGAGATGACTTTGCTGTGATTTTTACGGAGAGTGAAGAGATGAGAAAGGCGGTAGCTGATCTTGCGTACCTGCTCGGTATAACGATGATTCTCAACAGTTTACAACCAGTTATATCAGGAGTTGCAGTAGGAGGAGGATGGCAAGCACCGGTGGCTTATATAAACTTGTTTTGTTACTACGCTTTTGGATTACCTCTAGGGTTTTTGTTAGGTTATAAAACAAGCCTTGGCGTACAGGTAAAGCCACATAGCCTCCGGTCTAATTATTTTGGTTTAAGTTGATGAAATTGCTTTATGTGGTTTTTCAGGGGATATGGATTGGTATGATATGTGGGACTAGTCTTCAGACTCTCATACTTTTGTACATGATCTACATAACCAATTGGAACAAAGAGGTACCCCCACTCATTTCAGGTTTTATAATCAAATCTTTCACACAAATTGAAGTAAAATGATTCACTATCTTAATTTATTAGGTGGAACAAGCTTCGGAGAGAATGAAACAATGGGGAGCTGGATATGAGAAATTAGAAAAAATAGCAACTTAAATGATTTTGGGAAAAAAAATTATATATACACTTCACTTTATATCTTATGTTATACAGCAATATATTTTTCATTGTATATATCAATTTTTTTTGTAATACCAAATTGTATATGTCATCAAAATATAATTTATCATACATTTGTAAATTTTTAATCTTATCAAAATGATGATTTAAATCTACTAATTCGACCTTATTCAATCATTTCATTATTTTTACCTACTACGGCCGATTGTCAGGAATAAATTAGGCCGGACAAAAATCCAGAATCGGTTATCCGAATCGAAATCAACCCAAAAAATTGGATCCGAAATCAAACTCGAACCCGAAGATTTATCCTATTAGGTCTTAAATTCTTCTACCGAAAAAAACGAACCCGAATCCGAAAATACTCAAATATTTTATTCAAAAATCTAAATTTTACCTGAAACTCAAAATTTTACCCGAAAATCTGGATATTTACCCAAAAAATCTGGATATTTACCCAAAAATTCGGATATCGATTCCAAAAAAGGGTCTAAAAATCTATATCCAAACTCGATTGGACCCGAACCGAAATTGAACCGACATTTTAGATTTACCCTATTGGATCCTAAACTTCTAACCCGAAAAATCTGTATCCGATTGGATTTTATCCGAATCCGACTCGCTTACCCGAATGTCCAGTAAATGAAACCGGTCTACCCATTACCCGGTTTGGTCTTTGCTTCCCAGAGAATAATTCTTTTGTAGAGTATATTTTCACACTTGCAGCGCAATCGAGGCGGTTTTTGGTTGCAATCGTCTCATCACAATCACATCATCATCGTCTTCGTCTTCTTCTTCGTCGGCACATACTTTGTCTTCTCATCTCCTCCATTATTTTGATCTTATCGCAACAGATCTCTCATCTCCTTCACTTGTTGACTGTGTAAGTCTATCCGATTCTTTCGTCTTCCCTGGATTTTTTTCTCCGTCAACGATCCTTTGTTCAGATCGATCTGTTTCGTCTAGTCTCAGTTTCAATTTCGTGCTTTGATTGGTTTATGAGTTTGATTTATTGGAATATATGATCTTATCTTATCCATGGTTGACGATCGTGTCTAGAATCGAAGTTGCTGAATAGCTTTGATCGTCGTTAGCTTATATGAATTCTGATGGTTTTTGTTATTGGATCAGCTTAAGATTATTCTTGTTGATTTGTTGTTATTTGATCAAATTTTGTAGTTATACCACAGGACAATGGCTGACAAAGATGAAGCAGCGACGCGTGGAAATGATTGGGAAGTTGTTTCTCTTACTGCTTCAGCTTACGCTGCTGCTCCTGGTCCTAAACCAGTAGTGGACTCGAAAGATGATGATCACAAGGAAGTTACTCCTTGTTACGAAGCTGAGACATCTCATCCCTTATACATGTCTCGCCACTTTGTTTTCCCACCAACTGGTCAGCTTGAGAATACTAGTGACCTTACCGAGGCTAGCTTAACGGGGTCTCATTGCAAGGAAGGGAGTGATTTGAGTCTGAAAGGGTTGGATTTATCAGATGATTTCGGAGGACTTGAGTTTTCCGAGGATAAAGGCAAGAAAGAAGAAAACATTTACACGACAGCTATGAGTTCTCTGGACGATGAAAGAGCTATCGGTGGCTCACACGTGTATGAACCTGTTGAAGAACCGACCGAGCCTGTTTCTCCTTCTGATGTTACACTTGATCTGAATCCTATTAAAGATGATGAGGTAGCAAACTCGCCACCTAGCGAAGAAGCTTGGTGGAAAAGAAGCGTTGCCTCTTTGATTGCCCAAGCGAAAGAAACTAATACAGTTTGGTCCATCTGCATAGCCGCAGCTGTAATGGGAATTGTGATTCTTGGCCAACATTGGCAACAGGAGAGGTGGCAGATTTTGCAGCAAAAGTGGGAATCAAGCATTGGAAACGAGGTATTTAGTTTAGGATCACTATTCTTCGAACCTCCATGGTATGATGTGAGTCTTAACTATGTAACAACACTCTTTGGTTGCAGAAAGCTGGAAGATTGATGGGGCCAATCTCTCGACTAAAACAAGCATTTGTCGGGGGACAGCGGCGGGATTCATTCATCCGAGCCAGCGCCCAAAACGACCGTTAAATCAAAACAAAAAGGTGAATTACTTTGATGATGACGATAAGAACAAGAGTAGCTTCTTTGGGGTCGAAAAACATGGATGTCTGGTGTGTGAATGTGTTTGGTACTTCTCTTCAGGTCATGGTTTTTGTACATATTTCTTTGGTGTGAAACAATCATTTACCCATTTCATTATCTCAATGCCCTATTACTCTCTTTCTCTGTTTATATCATAATCAGATACTCAGTGTCTCCTGTTATGTTTTTGTTGGTCAAATTGAAAACTCTTTATTTTGGTTAGAGAATTTTGAAAACAACAAAAATCACATTCACATTCACCCTATATACCAACATTTACATGATCTTACATAAAAAGAAAAAAAAATTATCATGAAATTTTATTTATGTTTAAAGACGAAGATATGAAAAGTATTATATGGCACGATTGAATAATATATTGGTAGAACATTTTTATTTCAATAGTAGAAACTAAGAATTCCAATAAAATTAGTTGTAAAGACAACAACATTGAAGAGTGTCTACACTAGGATTAGGAATACACAAAGCACGACTAGGTTTGCCTCCACAAGTCGGGATACAATCATTTTTCATTCGGCATGGTCCTTTGAATTTCACATTATAGAAACGTATCATCCATAATTCCTGTTCGATCATTTTACAAAATTTATCATCAACATCATAATTCTCTGTTAGTAACTTACATGATTGATTGGTCTTGTTCTTTATGAAGTTTTTTTTTTATCTTTGTTTGAGAAAACAATCATAAATATACGTATCAATCACAACTATTTTCTTTATCAGCCGTATCAACCACATTTAATGTGTGTGTGTGTGTATACTATGCTTTTGCGAAAATTCCATATACACTACATATAAAACTTATTCATTTCCACATATGTACATGACTTATTCAAAACTCCTATAAATAAAATTCACAAAAGTTCAAATTGTTAATCGTTAAGTAAGTTTTTTTTTGGTCAAAAAAAAGGTTCGAAAATCTAAATCGATGATACTATATAGTTTACAAAAATAATGTCAAACTTTTGCATTTTGTGTTGACTTTATAAATCTTTGGCCAAAAATATTGTATGGTTAAATGAAAATGAGATCGATTTCTAACTTAGACAATATTAAAGATCATAACCCAATGGAAAGATCATCTCTAGATCTGTGGTAACTCAAAAATTTCCAAGAAAAAACATTTAGTTATGACATTTTGGTGATAAGGTCCATGACTAAAGAGCCGGTGGATATTTTTTTTACTTAAAGTGTGTTACTATTAATTCTTTTTGTTGTAAAGCACAATCAAAGTCCATGACTAAAGAGCCTACATGGTATATGAATTGTTTTGAATTTTCCATGCTTGGACTTTTATGGGATTAAGATTCGGACTCCATCCTCCATTAGTCAATTGGAGAACATCATCCGACTGTTTCATCGATTTCCAGATATTAATGCCATAAATAATTTGAACTTACTTTTATATACTTCATTCTTTGGTCTCCGGATTGATTTACAGATATCTTCAATTTTCATCTCCACTATTGTGCACTATAAGACTATCACCAATTGAAGTTTATTAAAATCTATCTATGTGTCACCAAAAATAAGTCAACTGCGATATTAAATGTTTTTACAAAAGTAGGTTGGCAAGCAATTAACACCGGCAAATTAAATACAACAATCATAATTCATCATTTGTATTTGATTTCTTTTTTTAAAAATGTACTCCTATTTTTTTAATTTTTTGTTCGACAAGTCAATGGTAAGAGAAATTGTAAACATAGCTGATACGATGCGGTTGAATTTGAATTCTTTGCGTTAGATTATCTGCTTTTGTGTTTGCACTTCAAAGAACTAAGGATAAAGAAAAAGAATCAAATTCCTCCATATCGTTCTGTATCGCCTCCATGTACGTAAAGAAAGTTGGTCACTCTTACGGAAAGACACCATTTTTACCAGGTCTGAGCAATTTATAAGGAAAGCTATTTTTCACTTGCCTTGTACTCTATTAAATACTAGGGATGATTCAGCATCCGCAAACAGTAAATGAGAAACCGCATGACTTGCATTTACCACCTTTATACTAATTATTAACTTATCTATTTATGCTTTCTGAATATTAGCAATCAGCACTTTTGTGCATAGTACATATAAATATGAGGAGAGAGGATCTTCTTGTCGTAGGCCGCATTGGGGAGTAATTAAGCCTCTTGATTGACCGTTAAGTAGCGCCATATGTTAGACTGATGTGATACACCACATCATCCATTGTATTTATGTCTCCCAACAATCCATTTTTCATAATAAACTCTCGATAAAATTTGATTCAATCTGATCATAAGCCTTTCATGTTAGTTTTTATAACCATAAACTTTCTTTTGTATGACGAATTTGTTCAGAGACCATAAAACATCTCTTGCGTTATAAGAATATTATCTAAAATCAATGGTCTTTCGATAAAGACTAATTGTGTTTCTAAAACAAAATTTATTTTTCTATTTTCTATTTATTTAATTTTCCTTCTCATTTTTAGTTGTTTTTATAATATACTAAGCGAGGTAGTATAAATCTAGAATCCTGAACCAGCAGTCAAATATCACTATTTAAAGCTAACTATTTAGGTTTAATAATACCTTAGGATATTATTACCATTTACGTAAAAAAGTTTGAACCTGGAAAACATATATATCTACGTAGAGTACCGAATATTCTAAACCATTTAAAATATTTTATAATGATCAACCATGATTGAAATCAAGTAGAAAAACTTGAACAATGATCTTCTAGTTCATTTTAGTTGTTTCACTTAAAAAGGATTTAAAAAGAGAGTCAACATTGCGTTTTAAATGCATTTTGAGGTTTGGCAAACCATCTACAAGCTATCTGACATCTACAGACTACGTACAGTTGTGTTCCATTTGTTACAATTACAACAATCAGCTTGTTTGTTTTTGGCAAATTAAGAGTCATGAGTGTGTATACGAAATTACTTTTTGGTGGTCTGAATTTATGAATGCAGTTACACTAACCCTTCTTCAAAAATAAAAATGAATGCGGTTATACTAAACTATCAAATATATCTACTAGCAAATATGAAACTACATTCAGTAACAGTGATCTCTCTTTTTGGATACAAGATGAAACATTGTTCTCTTCTCATGCTCTAAATAGAAAATACTCTACGAAATGAAAATGTATGTCATCTTATAAGAACTATACATTTTTACTCCGATGGTTAATTCTTTGAAGGATTCTCGACAGTTTAGAAGTCTGCAAAAAATATAATCTCATAAGAAAAAAATTCTAAGTCTCTTGATACAATGCATATAGAAACTGACAAATAATCGAAGAAATTGTACTTGAGCCCATTACGACTATTGAAAATTCTGATTTTGGATGAATTCAGCGGAAACTACAAATTTAAGAGTACTTTATGTGTATAATATGAAGCCTATATATATAGAATTACTAATGTAATAAAATAAGAACCGGTGAAAAGGGGGACAAGATCACAAGGTTTTCGCATTCAGTGCCTTTACAGAGTTATATATTTGATGATGTTATTGCTTACTTGCCTAATAGTACTATACTACTATATATATCTAAGGTAACACATGTATATATATGTCACATAGACATTACTAGTATATATTATGTACTTCTATCATATATTTATGATATTGCAGTTGCAGCGTACACAAGTCAGCTCCTTTTGACTTTTACATCTCATGAATGCATTGCCATGACATCTAATCTTACTCGAGATTTGTGCATGCACATTATTCACTTTTGTCTTTTGCAATTTTTGTTATTGTAAAAAAAGGAAAAACAAATGTAAAAGAGAGAGAGACCAGAAAGGTCTAACTAAACCTAAAGAGTCAATGAAATGTGTTTCTTTCTTGTGGGATTAATCAATTCACTCTTTAACACTTCTTTATACCATTGAAGAAATTAGATGAAAGAGTCACGAGTTGCTTACCAAATCCCTCACAAGAATTGAGAACTGATAAACCAAATTGAGAAGATTAAATATCACGTCTCCTTTTGATCTCTATTATAATTAATCGAAAATAAAAATAAGAGTTTTCAACAAAACGTGATCATTGGTTTACGATCACTTGCAAAGTCAAACCTAAAACGTAGCATTAGTACACTAACCTTAAATACTAATTATATCATGCAAACCCTAATGTCATTACCTAACTATACATGTGTAATGTGTTCAACAGATCTTCTTAACCCACATTAGATCAATATTAAACAATAAAAAGATTCTTATATATTCTACTACTTACTTCTTCTTATTCCCATCCATATTTTTCTGTGCCTTTAGGTTCTCAACTAATCTCATTTAATTTAGCTAGCACACAGAGAAACACACACGTATATAAATAATATGATAACACACAAAAAGACTCATATATATAAATAATTAGAGTCATTAAATGTGGATTCATCATTAAATGAAACAACTCTTCTTCTCTGTACAATTTCTCTTCACACCTTCACCAAATTCTTTGACTTCAAAAATCTTATAAAATTTATATATCTCCAAAACCATAAAACCAAAACGAGTTTTCACAAATAAATTACTTAGTTGAAATTTCAAATCTCATTCAATTAGGGTACACTCTCTCAACAATCCACATTAATGAGGGTTGCTGCTTCTGATGGCTAGCAGTAACAGTTTTATCGCCTCCACTTCTTAATGCCATCTTTTTCCTCTTCCCTCTCCTTCTCTATATATATTTTCTGACTCTGCAAAACCTTAATTCATCCATCTCTCAAACACCATTTTTGGAAACACCATTTCATATTCCTTAAACTTTTCCATTTTAGTATCATTTCATATTCATTGATATGGATGTCTCCAACACGATGCTCCTTGTAGCTGTTGTTGCAGCTTACTGGCTATGGTTCCAGCGGATCTCAAGGTGGCTAAAGGGTCCACGTGTTTGGCCAGTTTTGGGCAGTCTTCCGGGTCTGATCGAGCAGCGTGACCGTATGCACGACTGGATCACTGAGAACCTCCGTGCGTGTGGCGGCACTTATCAGACATGTATCTGCGCCGTACCTTTCTTGGCAAAAAAGCAAGGTCTCGTGACCGTCACGTGCGATCCCAAGAACATCGAACACATGCTCAAGACCAGGTTCGACAACTACCCTAAAGGTCCTACGTGGCAAGCCGTGTTCCATGACTTCCTCGGCCAAGGTATCTTCAACTCCGACGGTGACACTTGGCTCTTCCAGCGTAAAACCGCCGCTCTTGAATTCACCACCAGGTACGTACTTACCTTAACCGGTCCGGACCGGGCATTCTTTCATGCATGTACAATTCACAATTGGTCCGACTGAACCAAATTGAATTTTCTTATCTTAATTATGTCTTTCTTTGGTTCGGTTATCTAAATTGTCGGCTAAATTAAGGAATTGGCTTCTGTGATGCAGGACGTTGAGGCAAGCGATGGGTCGGTGGGTGAACCGGGGAATCAAGCTCCGGTTTTGTCCAATTCTCGAAACGGCTCAGAACAATTACGAGCCGGTTGATCTCCAAGACTTAATACTACGGCTCACATTCGACAACATTTGCGGTTTAGCATTCGGTAAAGACACTCGAACCTGCGCACCGGGACTTCCCGAGAACGGTTTCGCCTCGGCTTTCGACCGAGCCACCGAAGCTTCTCTCCAGCGGTTTATTCTACCAGAGTTTCTATGGAGGCTGAAGAAATGGCTTGGACTCGGCTTAGAAGTCAGCTTGAGCCGGAGCCTAGGAGAGATCGATGGGTATTTAGATGCTGTCATTAATACACGTAAGCAAGAATTGCTGAGTCAGCGAGAGAGTGGGGTCCAGCGTCACGACGATCTCCTCTCTCGTTTCATGAAGAAGAAAGACCAGTCGTACAGCGAGACGTTCTTACGACACGTGGCGCTTAACTTCATCCTAGCTGGACGTGACACGTCATCAGTAGCGTTGAGCTGGTTTTTCTGGCTCATCACGACGCATCCGACGGTTGAGGATAAGATCGTCCGCGAGATATGCTCCGTTCTGATTGAGACACGTGGAACCGATGTATCGTCGTGGACGGCGGAGCCGTTGGAATTCGATGAGGTCGACCGGTTGGTTTACCTGAAGGCCGCGCTCTCTGAGACGTTGAGGCTTTACCCGTCGGTGCCGGAAGATTCAAAGCACGTCGTGAACGACGATATCTTACCGGACGGAACTTTCGTACCGGCGGGATCGTCGGTGACTTATTCGATCTACGCGGCGGGGAGGATGAAGAGCACGTGGGGAGAGGATTGCTTGGAATTCAAACCGGAGAGGTGGATCTCGCCGGACGATGGAAAATTCGTGAATCACGATCAGTACCGATTCGTGGCGTTTAACGCCGGACCTAGGATCTGTCTAGGAAAAGATCTAGCGTATCTGCAGATGAAGACGATCGCGGCGGCGGTTTTACTCAGGCATAGACTAACGGTGGCGCCGGGACACAAGGTGGAGCAGAAGATGTCGTTGACTTTGTTCATGAAGAACGGACTTTTGGTCAACGTGCACAAGAGGGATTTGGAAGTGATGATGAAGAGTCTCGTACCCAAAGAGAGAAACGACGTCGTTGTTCTTAACGGAAAATGCAACGGCGGTATCGGTGAAGGCGTCGCCGTTAATGCGGCTGTGGCGGTTGCCGTGTAATGCAGCTTCTCGGGTTGATAACATTTTTATAGTAATTAATACATACATTTACCTTTGGGTTTTGTGATTGTTGTGTAAAACAGTAAAAAAAATGATTTCGTTGTGCTATGTAAACTTTGTAAGCAAATACTCTTCTTCCTAAAGTAAAAAAGTTTGATTGTTTTTGTTTTGGTTTCTTTTTCTCCATCCCCATCAAATTGTAAGCTTCAAAAGAGTCAAGTTCCAAAAAAATACATCTTTTCTTTAACATGTTACTTTATGAAACAGACCAGCGAACCATTTTGATCTCACTATCAGATCAAATTTATAAGCAGAGAAAGAACAAATATAAAGCTTCCTCACACAATTTCACTGCAGCTATTAGTTTCTTGGTTCTAGTCGAGAATTTTTTCTCCGGTTGCGAACAAGTTCCAGACCAGAGTTCCAATTAGATACAGTGCAACTGCTACTTTGAACACATCATCCCATGAACCTAAATGTTTAGGTAAAAACCAAACAACATGGTTAATAATAGTCGGAAGTACTATAATTTGTCCACCTTATGGTTGGCAAGAATGTGAATAAAGATAGAAGATACCTCGTTGGAGGATGTAACCAGTAGCTGCAGTGCCAAAGACACCAGCTAGGACTCCTGCTGTGTTTGATAGTCCTAAGAGTACACCCTGCGAGCCAAGCCATAGTTAATGAAGTGGAACAAGTTTGGTGACAAAGTAATAAAAGAGAAAGAATTGATGTTTATCTCACAGCGTATCGTGGGCCAATGTCTTGATGATTAGAGTAGAGACCCGACTGAGAGAATGCATCAGAGCCCTGTTGGGGACAACATGAGTCTTTATGTCAGAGCTGTACACAACTCATGAATTTTTCTAAGGGTGACAACTGTTTCTTTTTGTAGCCGACATTGCATTTAAGTTGGGGTTCAATTATAGTTGTACTCTCACAAGAATAATCTTGTGTCGGCAGGTGTGAAATAAAAAACGGCAAACATGTTTTTAACAGTTCCAAACTTATCCATAATTCTATGGCTCTTTCAATCATATGATCTATTGACACCAATACCTGACTGCATGCCATGCAGAGAACTGCCATTGCTGGAGTTTTGACATGGCTCAGCTGACTCAGGAAGAAGGCAGGGCCTAGAAAACCAATTGATTGCATAATCTGCAATAATCAAGAGTTTATTAGTCGTGAGTATCCTTTGGAGTAGCCATAATAGATTCATGAGAGTAGTTTATTGGTATAAAGGGTTTGTTGTCACTCCTTTAACTGAAAGCAGCATAACAAGTTTGGCCTTTTGAGGTAGTAGAGACATGTAAATGATCAGAAAGTGAAAGAGTGTATTTCTTGCCTTTCGAACGTTTGTAATTGAAAGACCTCTGCTCACAAGAGTATCAGCAATCCAACCTCCAATATTAGCAAAAACAGCCATGGTTAGCCATGGCAAAACGCATAGTAGCCCGGATTCAGTGAGGTTGAACTTCAAGACCTGCAGCGTGATCAAAGACCAACAATAGAGAGGAGTCTCTTTACTTGTTCACAAAAAATATTAAACAGTAAGGATATAACTGAAGCTGAACTCCGTGCCTGATTGTAATATGTGGGCATCCATGTCAATAGTATGAAAGTTCCCCAATTATGGCAGAAGTGGGAAATTATGAGAGCCCAGACTGGGGGTTTAGACAGTATTAGCTTCCATGGAATCACTGTAACAGGTTCCCTTGGTTTGCTACCTCCCAGTATAACCTTTTTTTCTTCTTCACTTAGGTCCGGGTCATCCTTGGGAGAGCTATATGCCTGAGAAGAATTAAAAAGGTGTTTAAAATATAAATCTCTTGGAGGTTTTGTAGATCTCAGATATTTAGCTTATGTCATGAAGAGGAGTTCATACAAATTTTAGCCATAGCAAAAACCATATACTTCCGAGGGAGCCAAACGAGTAGAAAACAGATGGCCATCCGAACTTGGTGATTAGCATAGGAGAGAATGCCAATCCTGTGACGGAACCAAGATACATGCCACTATAGACCAGTGCAAGCGATCTGCTTCTCTCTGAGACAGGGATCCATTTAGAAAGCATGTTGTTCATAGCAGGCATTGCAACACCCTGAAGCAAAGGTAGACAGAACCAGCTAGTGAGAAGTTGTACAGGTCTGAGACAAGTATAGCAAGAGAAAAGAAGAACAGAAGAGGCCAACCTCGCCAATGCCCATGAACGCCCGCACTACAAGCAAAAAAGGAAGACCAAGTCTAGCAGCAATAGGTGTCATAATAGTGGCAAAGGACCACCAGACAACACCAAAACCTAAAACAACCTTCCCGCCAAACTTATCTGCCCATATACCTCCCAGAATCTATGTCCAAGAGAAGATGAGCTAAAGTTAGAATAAATATACCCTCTCTTTCGAGTTCTATAAAAGATCAGATTCTACAGAGAGTGATAGTATTAGACCTGACCTGAGTAAGTAAATAGCCCCAGAAGAAAGAGGACTGAATTAAGCCAACAGTTGCACTACTCCAGTTATATTCTTGTGACATGGGAAGAATTGCAATGCTCATGTTCACCTGCCACAAGCATCTCTCATTAAGTAATATATATCTTACTTCTTCAGATAAGTAGAGAAAATAAGCAAGATATACAACTTACACGGTCCATATTGCAAAGAAGAAAAGACGAAAAGCATAACAAGACGATCACCCAGCGTCTAGGAAACTGCTGCCACCATGGAGATGCGTTCTGTAGATTTCCTTCAACTAAAATAGCTTCAGCTGAGCCATCAGCCGATGGCACAACTCCTTCCGTGATATCTGACTCCTCTGATTTGTAGTAAGCACGAGATCTGTTGATCTTGATACTGTTCCTAAACCTAATTACACTGTCCATTCTTGGTTGAAGGAAACATCCAAAACTTCTTCTCATGTGTCCCGATTCATGATGTAAACTAGCTTGCAGAGGTTGATGATTACGGCACAACAATGCTACAAAGATTAAGAAAATGCTTAAGCACAAATTGCATAATATAGCTAGGTAGAGAGGTATAAAAGATACCGATATATACCATTTGGAAAAAGCTTGGAAACCTCTGCACCACTTTTTCCAAGTCTCTGACAACCATTGCCTACAAAGTAAAGCAATCTTAGCAAATTTGGAAGCAATGCACACATTAGTGATATCGTTCGCTACACAGAAGCAAGCTACGCTCAAGCCTAATCACTAACATAATCCGATAAACAACTAAAAAGCCCTAACAGATTCAAAAAGAGGAGGGGGATAGATATACCTGAGCCGATGAAGGAACCGAAGTTCCGATTTGAAATCAAGCCACCGAGGGCCATGTTGCTTCTCAGAACAAAAATGTCAAGGGAAGAAGGAGAAGAAGAAGAGAGAAGGATTCAAGCTTCTTCCATAGAAGCGGAGTAAACGAAGGAACCTTTGGATAAAGCCGAGAGAGAGACTGAGAGACGCTGAAGCGGGAAAATCCCTCTCTATTGGGGAAGGAAGGAAGAGGAAAGGGGGGTCGATATAGTGACACGTGGCACATCATCTTCTACTCGTTGGAACCTCCGTTCTGTTCTCATTTCATGAATCTACCCCCACGTTGCAAAGAGGAAACATGGGTACTATTGGTTAATGGCAGGGGTATTATTGGAAGTTATTGTGGAAAATATCTGAGCCGTTACCGCCGAAGATGACGTCACCTTTAGAGAAATAGAGAGAGCTGACAAAAGAAAAAGGTAGGTTGGTTAATATATTGGGCTTACAATCTCATTTGTATTTTTGATGGGCTTAAAAATAAAATTGTCTTCTACATTTTTTTGTTTCCATTTGTTCAAAGTTCCAACTGCTGAAAAGTGAAAACAAAGAGACATTTATTGCTAAAGTGCAGCCCATAAAATAACTAAAATACTAAAATTAAGCACTAAAATTGTACAACAATGTCATTAGTTTTTACTAAAATCTTGAGGATTTGTCATTTTGAACACTTAAAACTGTATGTATATATAAAATGTTTTTGCAAAATATGTACTTTAAACCAAATACTAAATTTTAAAAACAAATCTAACCGACTATATCCACGTATTAACTGGTATCTATTATTAACTAAAAATGGCAAATTCACAAACTATATGGAAAATTGCAAAATCAACAAATGTCACTTTCAAAAGTGGCTTTCTCATAATTGATTCTTTTTATAAAAAAAAAAAATGAGACATATATTAATATATATAACAACTTTGGTGACTATAAGCTCTTAGAGTAAAACAAAGTCACTATATTAAATTTTGAGAAGAAAAATAATCCTGGAAACCTTAATGTTTTATGATACAATTTTACACATAGATATATAATTACATACTTTGACCAGACACATATTTTTTAAAAAAAAATCTCCAGTCAGTGGCTATTTGATAAAGCCACTAAAAATTCTTGACCAATTTTGTGGCCACTATATTGCTTATAGTATAAATCATTCACAATTTGGATCATAGGTTTTATTCATCAATTTTGTCCAAAAAAAAACTTAAAATTTTGTCAAAAAACTATAGTATAAAATAGGTTTTGTCAAAAAAACTTAAAATTATGCTATTTGTGAAAATTTCTCTTTTATCTATTTTTAAATTACTTTGTTAATTAATAGTGCTATATTCTTAATTCTTGTATAAAAATGTGTTATTCTTGCAAATCACCCTCTAATTTTTCTGATATATTTTCCAAAATAAAATAACTCTTCATCTTCCTCACTCACTCTCTCTCTACTCCACTCTTCATCAAGCGTTGAGTCATCGCCGTGTTGTTCCTTTTCCTTCCCTCTCTAGCGTAAGCTCCAGATTTCTTCTATTCTCTGTTTTCACAGTGAAATCTCTCGTTTAATGAATTTTTTCGATTCCCCTATGCATTTCGTGATTTAACGCCTTTACTCACTTGTTACTTAAAAATATATTTTTGATTTCGCTAGGTTCCTTATCATGCATGCGTCACTCTCTTAGCTCAATTTTGTAAATGCTGTATCACTTTCGTCTCTTTTGCTTTATCCAGTGTCAATTTTGTTTTGTTTGTTAAGTTGTTGCCTAGGGTTTCTCTTGCTCGTGGGATTGCCTAGAAATTGAGTCTCTTTTGGGCCTTATTTTGTTCTTCTTCTCTGTTTTTGTAACATTCTTTTTCTCCAGGTAAAGCAGGTACGATGGACATTTCTGATGAAGAGTCTGAGATCAGCGAGTCAGAGATTGAGGAGTATTCTAAAACACCCTACCACCTTTTACGCAGTGAGACTTACTACAAGGTGAAGGTGAATGGACGGCTCAGATGCCCCTTTTGTGTAGGCAAGAAGAAGCAAGATTACAAGTACAAGGAGTTGCATGCACATGCTACTGGTGTTTCCAAAGGTTCTGCCACCAGAAGTGCTTTACAGAAGTCTAATCATCTTGCTTTAGCTAAGTTTTTAGAGAATGATCTTGCTGGTTATGCAGAACCTCTTCCACGCCCTCCGGTTGTTCCTCCTCTGTTAGACGAGACTGAACCAAATCCTCATAACGTCTATGTCTGGCCATGGATGGGGATTGTTGTTAACCCTTTGAAAGAAACGGATGACAAGGAGCTTCTACTTGATTCAGTATATTGGCTGCAGACCCTTTCCAAATTCAAGCCTGTTGAAGTGAATGCCTTTTGGGTCGAACAAGATTCGATTGTTGGGGTTATTGCTAAGTTTGACAGTGACTGGAGTGGGTTTGCTGCTGCCACAGAGCTTGAAAAGGAATTTGAGACCCAAGGGTCCTGCAAAAAAGAGTGGACTGAGAGGAGTGGAGATTCAGAGTCAAAGGCTTATGGTTGGTGTGCACGTGCAGACGACTTTCAATCTCAAGGTCCAATAGGTGAGTACCTCTCCAAGGAGGGAACGCTAAGAACAGTTTCAGATATTTTGCAAAACAATGTGCAGGATAGAAACACTCTTCTGGACGTACTTTCAAATATGATTGATATGACAAACGAAGATCTGAACAAGGCCCAACACAGTTACAACAGGACGGCAATGTCACTGCAAAGGGTCCTAGATGAGAAAAAAAACTTGCACCAAGCTTTTGCTGAAGGTATTTACTCACACACTGATATGTTTCCGACTCATATAGCATTTAGGGTATCTGACTATTTTTTGTACTTTATCTCCTCTCAGAAACAAAGAAGATGCAGCAGATGTCACTTCGCCATATCCAGAGAATCCTATATGATAAAGAGAAGCTAAGAAATGAACTGGATCGTAAGATGCGGGACTTGGAGTCTCGGGCCAAACAATTGGAAAAACATGAAGCACTAACTGAACTGGAGAGGCAAAAGCTTGATGAAGACAAGAGAAAGGTAATATCGTCTTCAGTATGATACATAGGAAACAATCAGTCTGTTCATATGTATGCATTTCTCTTTTCCAAGGAACCAATGATCATTTTTATGTTGTTTTTTTTGCTTTGACAGAGTGATGCTATGAACAAATCCCTACAGTTAGCCTCACGTGAGCAGAAAAAGGCTGACGAAAGCGTCTTGAGACTTGTAGAAGAACATCAGGTATATTC
>Ga0041059_1000449_pt1 | contig 30807 bp, 29 predicted proteins | sample AraColnosormetaG_FD_56232 | JGI IMG/M metagenome (GOLD analysis project Ga0041059, IMG submission 56232) | Arabidopsis roots microbial communities from North Carolina, USA - Col MF nosort | ecosystem: Host-associated > Plants > Roots > Unclassified | place: USA: North Carolina | collected...
GAAGAAAAAGATGGCTATACTTTTTTCAACGACTGAATGATAAAGCTCTTTCGATGATATTGGACATACCAAGTTGCAAACTTTGATTGTTTAATTCCATAATACTGATATTTTGTTTTGGAATTTGACTATGTAGAAAAACCATCATTTTCTATATATAAATACTGATATACATGTGGAATTAAGTTGGCAGAATAATTACTATCAATCATGTAAATTTATGGAATCATTTTTACATTCACTTTTTATAATTATAATTTTATAGTAAATTTTATTTTTTGCTTTTAATTTTATAGTAAAATAATTTTACTCTATGGTCAAAAAACTTAAAACATTAAGGGGATGATAAGCTGTGAAATTAGAAGCTTAGGTCACAAATGAGATACTAAAAGAAGATGAAGGACCATTTTTGTGAAGAGAAAAACTTATTACACGTGGCACCAACAGAATATTTATTACCGTCACAGTCCGTGACGGAGAGAATATCTGTGATTTGCAAAGGGAAGAAGACTTTCCTATTCAAAATTCAAAGCCGACTTTTTTTTTACCTAAACAGCAATAATATCTTTTTTTCTCTGCTCCAGGGGGAAATTAAAAAAGTGGAACCTTTTCATCTCCTGGAGCGATCAATTTCTTTTTCATCATATCGCTGACTCTCGTCTTCGTCGTCTTTGATCGTATCGAGGAATTGGGTTTAGTTCGATTCGATCATCAGCTATCTCAATTTTTCTGGGGATTGTTCTAAAGGTTTGATGATCGGATTGCTTTTGTTCTATTTGTTCTTTTTGATTCTCGTATATGATTGATTAGAGAATATAGGATTAGGGTTTGTGTTCCTTAAAAGTTATCTCCTTTTGGCAGTTAAAGACTTGGTTTTTATTCTTTGTCAAGAAATTCATTCCATGGTTGACGATGAAGTCAAGGTTTTGGTTTTCTTTTGTGTTTCTTCTGTATCAATTGTATATGATTAGATTGAAGATGATTTCATGTGATGAAGTTGATTACAACGGATAATACCGCTTGTGAGGTTGTATCATAATTTGCTAAGAATAAGTATATATCTTCCCATTTGTTTCTTGATGCAAACAGGTTTCTAGTGACTTGTTTAAAGTGGTTGGTATTGGATAATGCCTTCTCTCATCTCACAGCAATGGCAGGAGAGGACTAGTGGATTCTTTTCTTCATCAGGTTTGATAATTTCTATGCTAACCTCATTTCGTTTCTCTCTGTGAGTGTTTATGGTGGAAAGCTTACTATGGAGTTACTGAATTAGGAACGAAGCTTAGGGAAGCAGGGCAGACTGCTGGTAGTTTTGTCGGGGAAGTTGCTAAGGATGCGAAAGTGAATGTTGCAGATGTTGCAGAAAGAGTTGGGTCGTTGTTTAAAAGCCGGTGGGCAATTCTTCAGCAGCCTGCAACTAGACATGCCGTGCAAGAACACCTCATAACAGCTGCTGCCACAACCGGGACTTTTGTCAGGAAGGGTATAACTGAGACAAAGGAAAAGGTTTCTGTTGGAAAGATCAAAGTGGAAGAGGTATTCTAGACACATAGCTTCTCGAAGTTACTCGACAAGAATGTATGTATCTCGTTTCATTCTTCTAACTTCTGACAGCTAAATTCTTTGTATCCATGTTTTCTCTTTAGGCGGCCAAAAAGACTGCACAAAAGAGCAAGACCATTTTGACGGATATCGAAAGGTGGCAAAAGGTATTTGACTATTAGAGTCTGAAATCTGATTGTATGCCGTTGATTTGAGTTTGGTCTCTAATATCTATTCTTTGTAATTCTGCAGGGAGTTGCCAGCTCAGATGGTAAGTTGATCGCAATATATGGAGAGATTACAGTTTAAACGTTTGTTAATCGAAAATTCAATGGATTCTTTGATGTGGGGATACTTAATTATATTACCGTTCTTGAGATAACTATTAGTGATTGCGTGTCTGAAATGCTGTGACTTTCTCTGTATGACAAATGTTTTTGGCACTCAGTGTTTGGTGTTGCGATTGAGATCACTGTCCAGCGGCAGGAGTCAAGCAGGCCTATTCCTCTGATACTAGTTAAATGCGCAGATTATCTCATATTAACAGGTAATAATGTTTGGACCAATGGAGCAATAACACTTTTATTGCTCACACCTTCTCATATCGAGTTATCAATGTGATATTTTCCTCTTACCCAGGACTTAATTCACCGAACTTGTTCAAGGCCGAAGGAGATAGAAAGTTGATTCAACAATTGGTTTCTGCTTACAATCAAGGTAGCAAGATTTCTTTTCGACTCTTATGGCTCATGGAGAAATTGTCATTTAATTGAATCACTTGTTTGGCAGATCCTAGGGCGTCAATACCTGAGGGTGTGAATCCAGTTGATGTCGCTGCACTCTTGAAATACTATCTTGCTAGCCTTCCGACACCACTAACTACTTTTGAGCTTTATAATGAAATCAAAGATGCACGGTCGAGCATACACAGAATGAGACAGTCACTCCAGAAGCTTTCCAATGTGAATTATAATACATTGGAGTTCATAACAGCGCTATTGCTTCGTGTGAGCCAGAAATCACTTCTTAACAAAGTGGGAATAAGTTGTTATAACACTAATCTCTGATTCTAGATACTTAAGATGATCCTTTTTTCAGGAATCATATAAGTTATCTGAATATTGGGAATCATTTGTTTGCATTTTGCAGATGGATTCGCATAGCCTAGCTATGGAAATGGCTCCAGTGATCATGTGGCGAGAAGACAACAGGCCTGAATCTTATCGGGAATACTGGAGACGCCCGTCAAGGAGTCCTAAGAAAAGTAACGACTTTGAAACTGCTACTCCATGGGACTTGCTCTCAGGTAAACACAAAAACACTTGGCTCCTATACTCTTTGAAGCACAGTTTCATTACGATCATTCTTCTCTTTCATGGTTAATGGTTATAAACAGATGAAGGAGAAGGTCCAGATGCATCCTCATCAATCCCTCTAGATGATATCGCACGAGTTGATTTTGGAGCGGTCGAGGTTGTCCAGTGCCTAATTGAACACCACAATGCGATTTTCACTGATGCAGCCGAGACTGTATGGAGGTGAAACCACCACAGTTAACCAATATTGATCTGGTTACAAGAACATATGCATTTTGATCTGGATGATGATTGACTAGTGGTTTCAGTAAATAAGATGTTGTTTCATATTTGGTTCTTCTGTAACAATTTTTAGACTTTAGAACTCTGATGATTAAAAGATAAGTTTTTCTTATAAGAAAATCAAGAATTCGGATTGTTTCCCAATCATATAAAGCAACAACCGGATGTGACCGCAATTCGTTAAAACTCTTATCCAATCGGGTTATCGAAATCGAAATGAAACCAAACCGATTTAACCGAACCGTATTGACTCATGAGCAGACCAATTGACCTTAGAGTCAAACAGAGCAAAGCAGAGCAGAGCACAGACATACAAATTTCCATTTTTGTAGCTTCTTCGAGCTCACAGCCATGGCGAGAAGCGATGTTTTGATTTTTGTTTCTACTCTTCTTCTGTTTCTGTCTCTGCTTACGGTAAGCGCTCGAAATAGTTCTATCTTTTTTCTCTGAAAGTCTCAAGTCGAATGGAACTGGGAAATAAAAATCGGATCTTTAATCATTTTAAGTGACACCAGATTAAAAGCGTTTTGGGTTTCTACTTCTTGGTCGAGATCTCTCTCTGATTTTCGAGATTGGGACACCAGATTTTGCCAAATTTGAGTGCTTTTCATATTTTGGATATATATTGCTTGTAGAGATTGAATCCTTAGATGTTGGTTGGAGTTGGATATACTTTAATGAACTAACTTTTGGGTACTGATTTATGTATTTCTATGCTCAAATGCCAAATCATCTAAATTCGTATTTAAACCTGCTTAGGGACTTGACAATTCTCATAGCACAAACTGTTTTTTTTATGAATGTGGGTTGGTTTCAGGTAGCTGATGCGGAATTGGTGAAATCTGACAAGTTTCCGGTAGTGGTGAGTACTTGGCCTTTCCTTGAAGCTGTTAGAGCTGCTTGGAGAGCAGTTGATAATGGGAGCTCTGCAGTGGAAGCTGTTGTTGAAGGTTGTTCTGCTTGTGAAGAACTTCGTTGTGACGGTACAGGTCGGCTTTTTGGTCCGATAATTTGAATTTACTTCTTTAATGTTACTACTTCTGAAAGTGAGAGTTTTCTTTGTTGGTATTGATAGTTGGGCCTGGAGGAAGTCCGGATGAGAATGGTGAGACCATGATTGATGCTTTAGTCATGGATGGGGTAACAAATCATCAGTACCCTCCGTTTTATAAAGCCCCATTTGCATTAAGATCTTGAAGAATGACTCTTCATTTGGGTTATTCTAAGGACATTCTTAGGTGACTATGGAGGTTGGAGCTGTTGCTGCAATGCGGTATGTTAAAGACGGTATAAGAGCTGCACATCTAGTGATGAAATACTCTCAACACACGTTGCTTGCCGGAGAAGGAGCATCAGCATTTGCAATCTCCATGGGTCTCCCCGGACCCATGAACCTAAGCTCCCCTGAATCTGTAAAGAAGTGGTCGGACTGGAAAGAGAATCAGTGTCAACCCAATTTCAGGAAGAATGTAGTCCCCGCAAATGACTGTGGACCTTACAAGCCAAACAATAGTGCTATGAATGTTTTTGTAGACAAAAGCACTGAATCTTGCGAGATGGGGGCGATTGAGTATAAACCTCCTCTTGTTGGTCCTCACAATCACGATACGATATCGATGGCTGTCATTGACAGAGTAAGATGGGTTTAGTTATATTCTCTATACATTTTTGTTGCAAGGACGAGAGAAACTGAGTGTGCTCTTTCAATAGATGGGGCATATAGCTGTTGGGACATCGACCAATGGAGCCACATATAAAATTCCTGGAAGGTAATGCCATTAAAACCGAGCATTATCTCTGACCTAAACCGAACCTATCTATCTCACATGCCTCCTGAATCCTGATTGTTCAAAATGTGCAAGGAATATGCTCAAAATGGATTTCCATGTGTTATCAATATAGATTACTTAATCCATATTTCATGTAAAGATTTAAAAAACTTTCAAACCTTGATTGTTAAAAACAGGGTTGGTGATGGGCCTATCGTCGGTTCATCAGCCTACGCTGATGATGAAGTAGGTGGATGTGGTGCAACTGGAGATGGTGACACCATGATGCGCTTCCTCCCTTGGTAATTACCCAATCTCCTTGAACAATTTTGTGTTTTGTTTCTATCTCAATGCATTCTACCGACCTAGACAGGTCTTTCTCAGTGGTCACCAATGAATCTTGCCTTATTTTTGCGGCGCTAAAATTGAATATTGAGCATGTAAAAGTGAAAGGGTTATTATGTTTTATCATGTGTTAAAGCAAACTTCTTCTTCTTGGTTGGGGTTTTAGTTACCAAGTTGTGGAGAGCATGAGACAAGGAATGAAACCAGAAGAAGCTGCTAAAGATGCAATCTCGAGAATCGCAAGGAAGTTTCCAGATTTCGTGGGAGCAGTTGTGGCTGTTGACAAGAACGGATCTCACGCAGGAGCTTGCTATGGCTGGACGTTTCAGTACTCAGTCCAAAACCCTGACATGAACGATGTTCAAGTCTTTACAGTTCTTCCATGAAACAGGTAAATTATATCTACTATTAGTCCTATAGAATTAGTAATTTATTTTGTTGGCATCAAATATAGACTACTTATGTACTTATCTTATCAAGTTAAATCTCTTGAAATTTGGTTATAGGATCATAGGATTGAAGGTGTCTAAAAGTGATTGTAGTAACAACAATGAAACGGCAAGAAGTTCATGTCTGGAAATACGGAATGGCAAGCTCGTTTGGAGTATTCTAAAATATTGTTTTGCTTTTATAAAAAAAAAGGATTTTCGGATTTGTCTGAATTGATCAGACAAAGAGACTAGATGATTTTTTTTTTTTTCTGTAAACATGAACATAGTTGACTTTCTGTAATTTTAGTGATTGAGAATATAACAGTTTTTTTGTGAAAACACGAGCACATAAAATTAGGAGAATTCCTTGGTATATCCTCGACGACTCTATATCTAGCTATTTAATTATTAAAGAATGATAGGAAAAATATAATATACAAAGTTATATAACTTTTGTTTCTATTATTATAAAGTTTAGTAAGAAAATTGTATAAAAGAGAAGACGTGACAAAAACGAGGAGCAAGTCATGCAGCCAACTAAATCCTAAGTTTAGACATAATTTCAAGCTTCATCCTAAATATGTAATCATATGCTAACAGTGAATCAAAGCGAAAACAATTCTCAAGCCTTTATTGAATATTTATTTGTTTGACTTCGTTTTTTAAAGCGAAAACTGCAACCTGAGGGATATACCTACGTAGATCCTAAAGAAATAAAACAGAGAAAGTCTGTATTATTGTTTCAATGTATGAAGAAAAAGTATTAAAATTTTATCAAAGAAAAGAAAAAAATAAAATGATTTAGTGAGCTGACTATGTATATAATGAGGTTGTGGCGGCAACAACGTGCTTGCTTGTGTCCTAATCCTTCTCTCTCCGTCAATAATTTCATCTCAAGAAAATGTCCTAAGATCACCAAACCAAACCAAACTTAGGGTTCTTCTTTGTTCTCTGCTTCAACAGAACTACAGGGTAAGCTCTGTTATGTCTGAAGCTCCATTAGTCTGTTATATTTACATCTAAATTCTTCTCAATTAGCCCTCAAAAACTCCATCTCAGACTCTTATTTCTGCAAATTTTACATTTCCATCTTCTTGCAGGAGTTTGAAACTCTGTTTTTAAGTTTCAGATTAAACAATGGAAGAGAAAAAAGTAGTAAGAGCGTTAAGCGAACACCTATCACTACCTCCTCCACCATCTCCTTCTGTAGCGGTAGCCATCAACGGGAAGAAGAAGAGCAAATACGTCGTTTTTTGGGCTCTTGAGAAGTTTATACCTGAAGGTTTCACTGATTTCAAATTGCTCTATGTTCGTCCTCCTGTCTCTTACATCCCTACCCCAAGTAAGTTGTGACTTAAAAAGATTCATAATCTTATAATTTATGCAAAAGATCTAGGTTTTGGGTACAAAGATCGAGTTTTATTTTGGGTACGGTTCGATTTCAGTGGGGATTGCGGTAGCGGTATCAGAGCTTAGAGAGGATGTAGTATCAGCTTACAAACAAGAACTGGATTGGAGCGCAAACGAGATGCTTCGTCCTTACAAGAAAATGTTTGAAAGGAGAAAGGTTCTATCTCTAGAACTAAATCTTAATCTCTCTTTGTTTTTTTTGTTCTGTTTTCCCAAATTCTGAAAATGTACCATATTGAACCAAAACAAAGGTGCAAGTAGAGGTTTTGTTGCTGGATTCACTTGAGCCTGCAGCCGCGATAGCGGAAGAGATTGCTGGAACTGGAGTCACAAAACTGGTAATAGGAATGTCTCTCCGCGGATTCTTTTCAAGAAAGATCGATATGTCTTCTTTGATCGCAACAGCTGTTCCGAGATTCTGCACTGTCTATGTGATCTCGAAGGGGAAACTAGCTTCCGTGCGTCCTTCTGAGTCAGACGCTAGCGGAAGCATAAGATTCGAGAGAAGCAGTTCCACAAGTGGCTCCACTGATAGTCCTAGACTCCCTCCTGGTAAAATTTAACATCAAGTAAACTGAATTTGAGTCTTTTACATGTCGGTTTTCTGACTTGCAAAACTTGAAAAACAGAGTACCAAGACTTTCTCTCCGCTGTTTCGGAAGCACAATCCCGAGTCTCTCCTTTTTCTCCTGCTCTGAAACATTCGATGGGAAGCAACGCAGTGGCTCAGATGGATACGAGTTCGAGCGGGACGGACCAAGAGGAAGTATCTACGGGGAGAGGGATGGAGATTGTCCATAGCGGTATTGAAGGAAAGAAGAATAAGGATGAGAGCTTTAGCGCTTCGTTCCCAATGGGTACAGAGGCTTACAACTCGATGAGCTGGACGTCTAAATGGAGAGATCACGAGGATAGGAGAGAGATGAGGAGCTCTTCTTCGAGTAACAACCACGATCTAGTCAATATGGACTGGGGTGCCGTGGTTCCTGAGAACTATTCTTGGGTTTCTCATACTGCCTCTCACATGTCTGATGGACTCCTCAGTGTCCATTCTATTACCGATAATCAGGTATCATTCTTGATTATTTGTCATTGATGCTGTCTTATGCAGAGAAAACAGAACGGCTTTGTTCATTTCTCTGTCTTATCCATATGCTTTGGTTCGAAGCTGAAATTGGATCTAATTGTGTAGGTGAATCTGAACTTTGAGATAGAGAAACTGAGAGCGGAGCTGAAGCATGTTCAGGAGATGTATGCCATGGCTCAAACCGAGACTGTTGGTGCTTCAAAAAAGGTTTAATAAAGGTCTTGAACCACATAGACCGTGGCGTTTTTATTTTTGTTAACATTTGTTTGTTCTTGCTTTTGTTTTTTGTTGCAGCTGACTGAGCTAAACCAGAGGCGGTTCGAGGAATCCGAGAAGCTTGTGGAACTGAAGGAAAAAGAAGAAGTAGCAAAAGATACAGCTTCAAAGGAGAAGCAAAGGTACGAAGAGGCGATGAAGGAAGCAGAGAAGGTTAAAGAACTCATGATGAAAGAGGCTTTACATAGAAGAGAAGCTGAGTTCAAAGCAGAGCGCGATGCTAGAGAGAAAGATAAGCTCCAGGCTTCTCTCGTCTCTCCCGGGGTCCAATACCAACATTATACCTGGGAGGAAATCGCAGCCGCAACTTCTGACTTCGCAGAAAATCTCAAGATTGGAATCGGAGCCTATGGATCAGTCTACAAATGTAATCTACATCACACGACCGGTGCTGTCAAGGTCCTTCACGCTGGAGAAACTCAGCTCTCGAAACAGTTTGATCAAGAGGTTAGAATATCCCTACCAAACCCAGCAAAAAATTTGCCATTCTGAGAGTTTTCAGTTACTTCAAGTTAATTTCGCAATTAGAGTTCAAATGGTTTTATTTTATCTCTGTTTTAACAGCTTGAGATCTTAAGCAAAATTCGACATCCTCACTTAGTCCTCCTACTAGGGGCGTGTCCCGAACGCGGCTGCCTTGTCTACGAGTACATGGACAACGGAAGCTTAGATGACCGGTTGATGCTAGTCAACGACACACCACCGATCCCTTGGTTTGAGCGTTTCAGGATCGCTTTAGAAGTCGCTTCAGCGCTTGTATTCCTCCACAAATCCAAGCCTAGACCAATCATTCACCGTGACCTCAAACCAGGAAACATCTTGCTTGACCACAACTTCGTCAGCAAACTCGGCGATGTTGGTCTCTCAACAATGGTTAACCAAGACGATGTTTCATCTAGAACTATCTTCAAGCAAACCAGTCCCGTGGGCACGCTCTGTTACATTGACCCTGAGTATCAGCGAACCGGGATTATCTCACCTAAATCGGATGTGTACTCCCTCGGAGTTGTGATTCTGCAGCTAATAACCGCGAAACCCGCCATAGCGATTACTCATATGGTGGAAGAAGCTATCGGAGACGATGCTGAATTTATGGCAATCTTGGATAAGAAAGCTGGGTCTTGGCCCATCAGTGATACTCGTGAGTTAGCCGCTTTGGGACTGTGTTGTACAGAAATGAGACGCAGAGACAGACCGGATCTTAAAGATCAAATCATCCCGGCTTTGGAACGGCTCAGGAAAGTCGCCGACAAAGCTCAAAACTTGCTTTCGAGAACTCCGTCTGGTCCTCCATCTCATTTCATTTGCCCACTTTTGAAGGTTCAAAATAAGCCCTAAAACCATGATTACTTGTTACACAAGAAACCTTGTTTCCTCATTGATTTTAACCTAATTATATTTGGTGTTGGCAACAGGGAGTAATGAACGAGCCGTGCGTGGCTGCGGATGGGTACACGTACGATCGGGAAGCTATAGAGGAATGGCTGAGACAGAAAGATACATCACCGGTGACGAATCTTCCATTGCCTAACAAGAACCTTATTGCTAATTACACTCTTTACTCAGCAATCATGGAGTGGAAATCTAATAAACGGTAGAGAGAAACAGATTCCAGAAAAATTACAATCGGTTCTATCAATGTGTTTACTCTAATATGTTTTTTTTTTGTGTGTTTTTCTCTGTTCCGAGGATTCCTCATTTGTCTGATGACATGCACAATTACAACAATATATATAGAGAGAAATGTCTTTCGATATAAGTTTATTTTGTTTCTATTGGTAAAAATGTAACTTTAGTTTGAACTTCCCCAAAGAAAAATTCTTGGCTTATCATCCAATCCAGTAATTGATTTGTCATTCTATATAGTCCAAATATAATTATTAATCTCTAGAATGAATGTAGATTTTGGACCATCCATTAGATAAAATCCTTACCTATTGTCAATTTGTCATGTCTCAAACACGTCCACAAGTTAAGGCCAATAAGTTCCACATACAAATCAATGATAAAGTTAATACTGTACTTATCAAAGGCATAATTTGTGTGTTTTCTTCTCAATAACATCCGCATCTCAGAGATAACTATCACCTGTTATTTTGTCCAAACATTAAATGACCTCTACTCTCAACCCATTTAATGCACATAATAAATGCTAAAAAGTACACCTGTGTGATCCAATAAATTAATAATATTTCTCTGTTTCATAATACTAGTATTTCATAACTTTAAAGAAATTTACATAAGTTAATACAAGTATGAACAATGAAGTATGTCAATGTTAAAACAGTGAACATATCCATCCGTACTTGTTGAGTTACAAAAGCTTGATGCTTAAAGTACCACAAGGTCAAGGTTTAATTTGTCTTGTCTAGTTGTCTATAGAGCTTCGAGTATTGTTGTTGCGGAGAGATCCAAGCTGAAAGTGACCGGGAGGTGCCGATGTAGAGAGGTCTAAAATAGAAGCTTTCATATCGATAGTTTCTTCCACTTATCGAAAAGAGAAATCCTCTCCTGTAAATCGAAAAGAATCTTTAGAGTTGACTAAACTTTTGTTTACTTTACCTATTCACATAACTTGAAATTTATTAGTCAAAAGTTTAGAAGAAAAAACAAAAAAATTCGCAAAAGAAAAACACGATAATATAGCTGAACAAGAAAATCAAAAACAAAATTGTATTTTGGCAGAAAATGAAACCTATATTCATTCATAAGGGAAGGGAAACAGCCCAAAAATTGAAAAGTCAACAAAATTGAATAAAGAACAAGTTGGTAGTCCGACAAAAGCCCAGTTGTTCTGACTTTCAACGTCATCAAAACTAAGGAAACTACCGGAAAAGACATCACATATTCACACGAACTCTTCTAGACTTTTTTGACATTTTCATTTCTCTCATCGTTTTCTTTTTTATCATTACTTCTTTGAATCTTTGGTTATAACCATTAAAGAATTCAACTGGTATGCGCATAAATTTCCGCATAACTCCATTAATATAATCAGGAGACCAATTCACTGGACTCAAATTTGATTCGTCTTCTTCTTCTCTCTCTCTCTCCATTTGTCAAGAAGCTGTTGAATCATCGTCCCCCACGAGTTTTGGAAAAAGCTTGCAAGTCAAATATCAATAGGTACTCTATCTTCAACTCTGATGATTGATCATAGCCGTTCAATTGGCTAACAAGATCTTTTATCTTTTGAGTATTTTGTTATCTAAATTATAATATTATCCATTAAGGTTTCAACTTGTTTTGTTTTGTTTTGCCCAGAAAATGTCTCTGTAACTTACATTTAATTAAACTTAAAAACCAGACCAATTCATGACTCTCTCTCTCTTCTTCTCTCTGTTTTGTCTCTTTAAGCACGACTAGAGATTAAGGAAACAAAAGCTTGAACCTTTGTAGTCAAAATCATCAGGTATATATATCTTCAAAAATCTCTCTATAGTTTCAACAAAACCCTGATGATGATAAAGAAGAATGATGATGATAATCAGATCTTAGCCGTTGGAAATCCAGAGATGGGAGACGGAGCTTTAATCGTAGCGGTGGCTATCAAAGGGAACAATAGCAAAACCAAAGGCGTTGTTCGATGGGCACTTCAAGAATTTGCTTCTCAAGAACATGTCGTCTTCAAGCTCTTACATGTCCAACCAAGTAAGTTCCTTATATTCTCTAAACTTCTACAAAAGTAACAGACTTTAAGTCAAATTTAGATCTGATATTGTTGAGTTAAAAACAGGAGATTCGAATTCGGTTTCAACTACAAGAAAAGATTTGACCACAAGTGTTTACAAAAAAGATGTTGATAGAAAAACCAGAGAGATGCTTCTTCCAAGCAGAGACATGTTTGTTCATAGAGAGGTATATTCGTAACTTCTCTCACAGATTTGATCTGTTATTTTAGTATGAATCTAAAATCTTGTGAAATGTGAATAGGTTCAATTGGATATAATGGTGCTTGAATCAGACGATATAGCTGATGCAATCTCTAAAGCAGTTCAAGATCATGGAATTAGTGAGCTAGTCATTGGAGCTTCCTCTTCAATCATCTTCTCATGGTAACATTTAAAACACAATCTCTTAGCTTTAGATTTCCATCAGATTGTTTAATCTTTTTCCTTTTGTAGGAAGTTGAAGAGAAGCAACTTGTCTTCAAGAATTGCAGATGCTACACCAAGATTTTGCTCAGTTCATGTTATCTCTAAAGGAAAGCTTCTCAATGTTCGTAAATCCGATATGGACACCGAAACGAGCATTGCAGACGATAGAAGCGAAAGCCGGTTCTCTTCAGATAGCCATTCAGGTAAAAACTTACTCTGCAGTACACAAAGTAAAACCGGTTCCACCAGTTTGATTTGTTACACATTTTAGGAACAGTAAGTTCGACATCGAGTCATCAATTCTCATCAACACCTTTACTCTTCCAACGAATCCAAGCCCTAACAACCGTGAACCAGAAGGTTGGAACAAACATTGGAAAACAGAACAATGAACCGCATCATCATCATCATAACAGAGCTGGGTCTCTAGACGTGGATGAATCAAAGTTACTGAACCAGAAGGGCTTTTATCGAACAAGCAGCTCCGGAATCGGGTATGGAGGAAGTGATATCAGTAGCTGGAGAAGCTCTCAGATGGAAGAGGCTTCAAGCTCAAGTACCTACAGTGACCCTACTTCATCTAGTAGCCAGGTTTATTTTCCTTCTCAAAACCAGTTGATAATGAGTGAAGTTACACATTCTGTTTTACTAATGTGGGATTCATAACAAGCAGATACATAAAGACTTTGAGTTAGAGAAGCTGAAGATTGAACTCCGTCACATTAAAGGAATGTATGCAGTTGCTCAAAGCGAAGTCATCGATGCTTCTAAAAAGGTTTATTTTTGTTACAATAATTTAGAAAGTTGCTTTATTTAGATATTGGGAATGATTTGTATCCTCTGTTTTCTTTTTATTAGATGCAAGATCTGAACCAGCGGCGATCAGAGGAAGCTACAAGGCTCAAGAACTTAACGATAAGAGAAGAAGAAGCGGATGAAGTGGTGGAAATGGAGAGGGAGAGACAAGAGGATGCGGAAAACGAAGCTGAGCTCGTGAGAGAATGCATTGAGAGAGAAACCGAAGAGAGACTTGAGGCGGAAGCAAGAGCGGAAGAGGTTAGAAAAGAGAAGCAGAGGTTAGAGGATGCACTTGAAGGTGGACCGCTTCAACGCCAACAATACATGAAATTTGAGTGGGAAGAGATCGTCGAGGCGACGTCATCTTTCTCGGATGAACTTAAGATCGGAGTCGGTGGTTACGGAAGCGTATATAGGTGTAACTTGCATCACACGACAGTAGCTGTCAAGGTTCTTCATTCAGACAAAAGTAGTTTAACCAAACAGTTTCACCAAGAGGTAAATAAACATTCTTCACTTCTTAAACCTCCAAGCAAAATTACTGTTCTCCTAAAACGATGGCGTTCTCTTTGATACTTGTTCAGCTTGAGATTCTTAGCAAGATTCGTCATCCACACTTGCTTCTCCTCCTAGGCGCGTGTCCTGAACGCGGAAGCTTAGTTTACGAGTATATGCACAACGGAAGCCTTGAGGAAAGACTCATGAAACGCCGACCAAACGTTGACACACCGCAACCGCCGCCATTACGGTGGTTCGAGCGGTTCCGAATCGCTTGGGAGATCGCTTCAGCACTCTACTTTCTCCACACAAACGAACCAAGACCAATCGTTCACCGCGATCTTAAACCAGCCAATATCCTCCTAGACCGGAACAATGTGAGCAAAATCGGAGACGTAGGCCTTTCCAAAATGGTTAATCTTGATCCTTCTCATGCCTCAACGGTTTTCAACGAAACCGGTCCAGTTGGAACATTCTTCTACATAGATCCTGAATACCAAAGAACCGGAGTGGTAACTCCCGAATCTGATATCTACGCGTTTGGAATCATACTTCTTCAGCTAGTCACAGCTAGATCCGCGATGGGTTTGGCTCATTCGATAGAGAAAGCGTTGAGAGATCAAACCGGGAAATTTACAGAGATCTTGGATAAAACTGCTGGAGATTGGCCGGTTAAGGAAGCTAAAGAGATGGTTATGATAGGGCTTAGATGTGCAGAGATGAGAAAGCGTGATCGTCCTGATTTAGGGAAAGAGATTTTGCCGGTTCTTGAACGGTTAAAGGAAGTTGCGTCTATCGCAAGGAACATGTTTGCTGATAACCTAATTGATCATCACCATAACGCTCCGACCCATTTCTACTGTCCAATAACAAAGGTAATGAATGATACGAAAATCTTACATTTTATGTCAGATTTTTGATACGTTATGTGTTTTGATTTGGTTTATGGGGTCATTGATGAAATTAGGATGTGATGGAGAATCCATGTGTTGCTTCGGATGGATATACGTATGAGAAGAGAGCGATTAAGGAATGGCTTCAGAAGAATCATAAATCTCCAATGACGGATTTGCCCTTTCCTAGTGATTCTCTTCTTCCTAATCATTCTCTTCTTTCTGCAATCAAGGAGTGGAGATCACAACTAATTAAATAAATTAATTAAAGGTTCTTAAATTTATACGGCTAAATTCGTCAATTAACATGAATCGTTGTGGTTTTTGTTTTGTCATACCATTCTTGCGCACAAACGTTGATGAAATATTCGAGCTTTTGTGTGTAAATTTTTTTTACCTTATTTGTTTGATTGTATTATAGGTTTTGACTGCATATTTGCAAGAAGAATATAATAGTGTTGATTTTTGTTGTGTCGTATTTTCTTATAAAAGTATACATATCAATACTAACGAAAAACATATATGAATCCAATCCAATATGAATATGAAAACTCTTCGTTTTTTAAAAATCTTTTAGTTGTGTATGATTTTATTATCAAACATGAGATAGTATCGTAAAAGTTGGCCTATCGTTTATACTACGAAGATACCCATATCATTTACTATTTTGTATTTTTGTTTGTTTCTCTAACATCTATCGGTTTCTTAGTGAAAAAAGTCTAAAATATTAAAATGGTATGTTTTGTCATGTTGGATTTTGTTGAATATATGCAATTGTTAACTAGGTTAGTAACTTAGTATACATGAGATGAGATCTGACACCTAGGCCATTAAATTGTGTGGGTTCTATATGATATAGCTATGAAAGACATAAATATGGTTATAGAATAATAAATGGGCTAGCCAAACGAATACTGAATTTACAAAAATAACATTTGAGCATTGTTCACACATTCTATCATGCACTTATCTACCTGGAATGATAGAGTTTTCTTTTTCCTTTATCCTTTTTTCATATAGTATTAGTTACAAACGAAGAAACTTTAACAAAGGTAAACAAATATACGTTAATAAGTTCGAACTATACGTCAATTATGAATTATGTCTAAACCAAACGATGTTCAAAACATAGAAGTAATAAGAATTACATTATAACAACAAACAGTATATGTAACTATGTAAGAGAATCATTGCAATAATTTATATTCTATATGTCGTTTAGTTTGCACACATGCACACATAGGGAAAAAGAACTTTATCCTAATATGAAGTGATTAAATATCAGAATGGAAATTATGCAATACAAATAGAAAAATAAAACAACAAAGTAAAAAATCTCTAAAAAAATTTAGTAAACAAAAGTTGCAATTGAGTTGTGGTTGTTGAAAGGGGAGTGACATGAAGGTCCCCCCACCACCTTATTTGATACGTATGGTGATTGGTGGGGCTATCAAAGGACCATTCGACGTCGGAGTATAATTTTGTCATTATAATCAAGATTTTCTCTAATTGAAACTCTACACTAACCTTTCTTTTGTTGTGGCTAATTTTTGTATACTTTGGACGTAATAGTTCTGTTATTGGCTCTTAAATGATGTGGAAACTATTAAGAAGGTTCCATTAAGTCTAAGTGTTAATTTCTCATTTCCTTAAACTAGAAAGAAGGTTCCATAAAAAGTTAAAAGGCAATGTCTAGTAAAGAGTAGTTAGGTAGTTTTCACAAGAAAAATACATCCTTTATAAGATTGATTAGCATTCCTAACATTTTTTTTTGGGAGGTGATTTCGTACCAAAAACAGAAACAAAATTTTAATACGTTTTCACAGTACAATGCCAAAATCTAATTCTAATATGACAAAGTTAAAATAGTCGTTCCAATAAATTGACCTATACAATTTGGTTTATACCAGTAGGTCATAAACTTATACAATTGGTTGAGAACTTGGCAGGGGAATAAAAACACACAAGTTTTCAATAATAGCGAACAAAAACAACTCATAAGTCCACATTGATACAACTAATTAAAACATGTTTCAGATCTCTCTATATCATTTACTTCATCTCCATCACATACCATCTACACATCTCTCTGTATCTCTACTGTAAACAAATAAAGTTTCAATTATTCATACACTTTTTCTTATTCCATTTTGTATTCTCACACCTAAAGATTCCAACTTTAAATCTCTTGCTTAATACTCAAAATCCAATTTCCTTGTCTACAAAAGAAAAACCAAAAAATCCAACACTATTCCATGAGATGAGAAAATCCCATTTGGTAAAACTGATACTTGCAGTATCTCTACCAACAACATTCTTGATCATGATCGCCATCATCATAATCTTCATCTTCTGTAGAAGAACAACAACAGAGACCAATGAAGTTCAATACGACGTCGAATCTCCTTACGAGAAACAAGAATTTTCCGATAACGGATCCGAAACAGAGGAGGAGCTTATCATCTTCAACGGTGGAGAAGATCTAACGATCTGCGATATACTCGATGCTCCAGGAGAAGTCATCGGAAAATCAAGCTACGGTACATTATACAAAGCGACGTTACAAAGAAGTGGGAAAGTTAGAGTTCTTAGGTTCCTTCGACCTTTATGTGCTGTGAATTCAGATTCTAAGGAGTTTAATGGCGTCATTGAGTCACTTGGGTTTGTTCGACATGATAATCTCGTTCCTCTGTTAGGGTTTTACGTTGGCAACAGAGGAGAGAAGCTTATGATTCATCCCTTCTTCGGTAGTTCCGGGAATCTTTCTGCGTTCATCAAATGTAAGTCTCTGTTTTCTACTCTGTTTTTTTTCTCTCGAGAAAATGCGAGGAAGCTGAAAAAGATTAAAAGGAACAAACTTTTTTAATTTTCGGACCAAAAGAGATGTCTTGAGTTCTCTTTTTAGCTGTCTTGATTCGTGGAATCTCCTAGATTCTTGTTTTCTGGGAAACAAACAGAGTCTTGAGTTCTCGTTTTCCCGGGTAAATGGTAAAAAGTTTTTAACGCACTTATCGTTACCTATATAAGATGTCTCTGTTTTTGAAATATCTATATCGAAGATTTCTTCGTCAGATGGAATCATATTGGTAACTGTAGTCGATCCATAAGAAATCGTCTTATCTTTTACATTTTCATAAATCGTAACATGGAATTGTTTTTTTTTATCTCTGACAAACAAAAAAGTAAGTTTGTTTATTTTGTTCTAGGATCACCATTATTGATCTAACTTTTGTCGGTAACTACTTTTTTTTGTCACTTCCCACTTAGTTTGCTCATTATATAAGACAAAATCTTTATAGATCTCGTTCCTTTAAAATCTGTAGAGCATCAACATCAGCATTAATTTTTCTAATCAATATTCAATAGGTTGTCTTAAAAACAGAGCATAGTTTTGGCAGGTGGAGATGTTGACGCACACAAATGGAGCAACATTTTGAGTATCACCATTGGAATAGCAAAAGCTCTTGATCATCTCCATACAGGAATGCAGAAACCGATTGTTCACGGAAATCTGAAGTCGAAAAATGTTCTACTAGACAAGAGTTTTAGGCCTAGAGTCTCTGATTTCGGCTTGCATTTGCTTTTGAACCTTGCAGCTGGGCAAGAGGTTCTAGAAGCTTCAGCTGCAGAGGGTTACAAAGCGCCTGAGTTGATCAAGATGAAGGAAGTAAGCAAGGAGAGTGATGTATATAGTTTCGGTGTGATCATGCTTGAGTTAGTCTCTGGTAAAGAGCCGACAAACAAGAATCCAACGGGATCTGTACTTGATCGTAATAGGTTGTCGGATTTGTACCGTCCTGAGATTATTAGGAGATGTCTGAAGGATGGAAATGGTGTGACCGAAGAGTGTGTCCTCGAGTACTTTCAGCTTGCAATGTCTTGTTGCTCTCCATCGCCTACTCTTAGGCCGAGCTTCAAGCAAGTATTGAGGAAGCTTGAAGAGATCAGGAAATGATGCATTAGCAAACTTGACTAATTTGTGGAAGAGACATAGGAAGAGAAAGATTCAAACAATCAGAAACCTTTTTGCAAGATTGATTCAATGCGTAGGGCGGATAAGAGAGTCTTCATAGGATGATACAATACATATAACAAGTTCTAGCTTGTGGAAGTTCACAGAGAAGTAGTTAGTCTGATTATCTACAGAAGTAACTGAAGATGGATCAAGGTTTTGCTTAGGAAGGACTTTTAGAACAGAGTTATTGGAGAATAACTGAGAAAAGAGCCAACAAGAGACTCGAAGAACTTTGTAAGGCCTCTAGTAATCATAGAACATCATCTTTTTGAATGTAAATTGTCTTTGCAGTTGTATCTTTATAGCCTTGCTCGGTCTGTGCAGATATGATTCTTGAGTTGTATACCTGAAATCTCCAAGAGGCTCTCTCTCTCTTTCTTTCTCTATATATATATGGTTCTTGTTCTTGAAGGAGAACTTTGCAGTTTTAAGCAAAGTATCATGAACTAATCTTGTGGTGTTTGTTATAACCACAGATTCTACACTTTTTACGCTGCACTTTTCTCCATCAATACATTCAGTGTTTTGTATATATTATCCTTCTGGGGATGGTATTGATCCCCAGAGCAAAACTTGTGGATTTTCCCGGGAAAATATTCAACAACAACTACCGAACTAAAACACACTGAAAAAAGTACCAGATTTAAACGGCACGGAGTGTTATAATTCTTATTACGAACGTCATGGTGTTATACTCCTTCTTTTTCAAATCGGTTTATTCTTTTTTCCGTTAAGTTTGATTTGAACCGGAATTGATCGGTTTAATCCGGATTGAACAAGCCTAGTCTTCTTCGTTTTGGTGATCTCTCTCTCTCCTATGAATTGAATTCCACAGAGAGATTCTAAAAATCTTTCAATCCCACAGATTCGGATTTGTACTCCATACTCATGGAAGCTTCGATTTCGTTTCTGGGGTCAACAAAACCCAATATTTCCTTGTTTAACCCTTCTTCAAACGTCCTTCCTCGTAGAGATTTCCCTCTTCCTGCTTTGAAATTGAAGAAAGTTTCAGTGCTGCCTCGAATCTTGCACCAGAAACGACTCATCAGAGCTCAGTGCTCTGATGGATTCAAACCAGAGGAAGACGATGGGTTTGTCCTAGAAGACGTTCCTCACTTGACCAAATTTCTCCCTGATTTACCGGTATTCGATTCTTCGCTGTTTCTGTCATGTGTTAATATCTTTGTCAAGTTATGAGTTTTTCCATCTAAAAGTATTAACTTTTCTGTTGGGTTGATGTTACTTCCCTAATTGATGATTTTGTTTCTGACATCACAGTCATATCCAAATCCATTGAAAGAAAGCCAAGCATATGCCATTGTTAAGTAAGTTCAAATTTCTACATGGCAAAGTCACTAAACTCATAAATACCTTTGAGGGTTGTAATGTATTGTTCATATGGTTTCTGTAGGCGAACTTTTGTCAGTTCCGAAGATGTGGTTGCGCAAAATGTAAGCTTGATGTGTTTTTTTCTAAGCTTTTTTTTTTCGATTTGCGGGTGTTTACTTGCTCTCAAAGCTCCCTCATTTTTAGATTGTAGTCCAGAAGGGAAGTAAGCGAGGAGTACACTTTAGGCGAGCAGGGCCTCGAGAAAGAGTATGATTTCTTCTTTAAAGTGTTAAACTTTTGTGAGATTTTTCGCAACTGAAACCTGTTAAGTTTTTGGTTATACAGGTGTACTTCAGATCAGATGAAGTAAAAGCTTGCATAGTGACTTGTGGGGGCTTGTGCCCTGGAATCAATACTGTTATACGGGAAATTGTATGTGGATTGAACAATATGTATGGTGTTAATAACATTCTCGGCATTCAGGGAGGATATAGAGGCTTTTACTCCAAAAACACTATGAACCTGACACCTAAAGTAGTTAACGATATTCATAAACGCGGTGGCACTTTTCTTCAAACCTCAAGAGGAGGACATGATACAGCGAAGATTGTTGATAATATTCAAGATAGAGGAATAAATCAGGTAGCTAACATAACTGATTTCCATTTTGTCCATAATTTTTATGTAGTTTAGTTTGTATTGAAGCTGAGCCATCCTAATATTTTGTCAATGTGTATGTCAGGTATATATTATTGGAGGTGGTGGGACGCAAAAGGGTGCAGAGAAGATATACGAGGTTATTTCATATCACATATTACTGAATGCTGAATGTAGCATTAGTAATTCTACTGATACTTGCTTCATATTTTGTGAAGGAAGTTGAGAGGCGTGGTCTTCAAGTGGCGGTTTCTGGCATTCCTAAGACAATTGATAATGATATTGCTGTAAATACCCATTGATAATTTTCAACTTAAGGTCTACTTTTCTCTCATGTGGAGTTTCTTATACATCTTCTTCATCCATTGTTCTAGGTGATTGACAAATCATTTGGCTTTGATACGGCGGTTGAGGAAGCACAACGAGCTATTAATGCTGCACATGTAGAGGTCGAGAGCGTGGAAAATGGAGTTGGTATCGTTAAACTCATGGGCAGATACAGTGGTAAATATTCTGTGACATATGTTGATTACTTTCTTTTGTGAATACGAAGTTAACTTGTGGTACAAATTCTGCAGGTTTTATTGCCATGATTGCAACTTTAGCGAATCGTGATGTGGTAATAGATTAGTTTGATTGTTAAATTGTCACTATAAACTTTCTTTATTTGTGGTGTATAACAATGGGAGCTTTGAAATGTGACAGGATTGTTGCTTGATTCCAGAGTCTCCATTTTTTCTTGAAGGAAAGGGTGGGCTCTTTGAGTTTATTGAAGAACGACTCAAAGAGAATAGGCACATGGTTATTGTGATAGCTGAAGGAGCTGGACAGGATTATGTTGCTCAAAGCATGCGTGCATCTGAAACTAAAGACGCCTCAGGAAATAGACTCTTGCTTGATGTTGGTCTATGGTTGACTCAACAGATAAAGGTATTGGTCGAAACTCGAAAGTTAAGAAAATGGTTTCTATATGTTTTCCCTCAAACATTCAAGATGAATCTTGTGACCACTATGTTGCAGGATCACTTTACAAATGTTCGGAAAATGATGATAAATATGAAGTACATAGGTATATCTTCAGACTCACTGTCTCTATCTTGTTAACAACAGTTAACACTCTTCTGTGCATTTCATTGACATGTACTTGTTGAACAGACCCAACGTATATGATAAGAGCAATACCGAGTAACGCATCAGACAATGTCTATTGCACTCTTCTTGCCCAAAGTGCAGTTCATGGAGCAATGGCTGGGTACTCAGGTTTCACTGTAGGACCAGTTAACAGTAGACATGCTTACATCCCAATTTCTGTAAGCTTTTCTCTTTTACTTCTCTAATCATTCTTAGACTAAAATCATTGAGTCCTAAACCTTTGTGGTTAAAGTTAATCCCATGATTTTTTACTTCTGCAGCAGGTGACGGAAGTGACAAATACGGTGAAGTTAACTGATAGGATGTGGGCTAGACTCCTTGCATCGACAAATCAACCGAGTTTCTTGACTGGTGAAGGAGCATTGCAGAATGTGATCGACATGGAAACTCAAGAAAAGATCGATAACATGAAGATCTCTTCTATCTAAGAAACAGGTCAGTTGATATTCATCAACTGTTCCAAATGTATACTAGATATATATGCATAGGAGATATCTTTATCAAAAAACCATGAAGTAATTTCATTGTTATAACTTATAAGAATTCTTTGGTTTTAGTTATTCCTAATAATAATAATCAACATCCATCTCAACGATGAGGTTGAGATGTTAATACATATCTTCCTCTGTTTACTTTTCCATATTGCAACTTGTGCATCTCTCCCCTCTTGAGCTGTTGCGTGTGGTCCATCCAATTCTTTGTCATATTTAAAAAATGAATGCTGACTTGTACCCAACCATGAGACAAAACTCTGGCTGCTATATTCTTTAAACTTGGTCCCTCTTGCAACTTGTTCATCTTTCTACTCAATTCACTGATTCACGCTTTCTGGACATGTGAACTAATTAATACCTCAGTGATATCGAATAGTGAATACTGAAGCCACTGTACGGTACTGTTTGTGTCATTGGAGAAACTTTAAGGCTTATGTTAAGGTCTTTCAGGTAGAAATTCGATTTTAAGTATCACAGTAGATTAATAAATAAATGTAGTCGATAGATTTAGGTCCTCTTGTCTTCCCAAATAGTGTACTCTGAATAAACCGAAAGGACAAGAACTTTGTTTCTAGAACCTTAAGCTCTTTAAGACAAGAGAAAACGCAGAAGTTCCATTGTTACAGGAACTCTTTAGTACATATTTTGCAAGAGTTCTTTTCAGTACACTAGTCTAACAGGTTCTTGGCTCTATACATGATGCTTCACATACTTAAGATATTAACCTATATATACTAATTAAACATCACTATTCCCCCATTAGTTTGATGACGATGATGAAGTACTTGTTGTTGTTCCTTGAGGCTGTGGTACATCGGTTCTCCTCCTTTTTCGGCATGAATTGACCGGAGCATCATACTTTCCGGCATCCAAAGGAAAGTTGAGAACAGCTTTTCTTCCCCTGAGCTTAAAAGCTGCATAGTCGTAAGCCCTTGCAGCATCAATATCACTCTCAAAAGTGCCTAACCAAATCCTGGATCCTTTCTTTGCCGGATCTCGAATCTCTGCTGCAAATTTCCCCCATGGCCTCCTTCTCACGCCTCTGTAATGTCTCGTTTCTTCAAACCTCTTTGTTTTTTTCCGGTTTGAGACAGTCTCAACCTCAGGTGACGTTGTTGTTGATGATGATGATGATGATTCTGCTTCCATTTGCAGAATCTCTTGGACATAGGAATCTGGATCAAGAACAGGTGAACTAGGTTCCAGTTTCGGAACTGGGTTAAAGGGTTCTAGAGACCAGAGTCCGGAGACAAAAGCAGTATCATCAAAGACAAAATCTTCAATGAAACCATCAGGGATCATCAAGTCTTCAAATAGATGTTTCTGTATAACATCCAAATCAGAGCTTTCCTCAAAAGTCTCCATTTCTTCCTCTCTCTTTTTTCTTTAGACAAGACAGGAGAATAAGAAAAACTGCAAGTGGTGTTTGAAGAAAAAGTTTTGATGATATTGTTGGCTATATAAAGAAAGGAATCCTAAACATGTGTTAACGCAGCCATGGGTGAGGTGTCAAAAGTCTCTCTCTGTGTCTCTCTGGTTTAACTCTGTGGGGCCAAGTCTTATCCATTAAACATTTATGGAGGCAACTTAAGATATTTTGTCAGGACCCTTCAAGTTGTGCCAACTTGATCTTGTCTATGATGCTGACAAATTTCACTAACATCCATTTTATTCCTCTAGAGTTTAAAATACCTTGAGCTACCCATGGTTCGAATCCTAAGCTGAATGCTAACAAAATGGTGATTATTTTTTTTAACTAGAATTTTGATTGAGTTGGTTAAGGACGTAGGTTCATTTGAAATTTTAAATCTAAAACATAACACAAACCAAAACCAAAAAGACTTGAACTACTAGTGTTTATAATCGTAACTTAAGTCTTTAAAAGCCAATCTCTCAAAAGTTTTTTCTTTTTTTTTTTTATCTTAAAAGTTTTATGATAAGATTGATATATGATTTTCGTAGTAGTAATGACTCACTAGGTAAGCTCTTAAATATCAAAAGATATTTTGCATATTCACATTCGAGTAAAAAGATAAGAAGATAATGACTTTCACTCGAATAAAAAGGAGAGACAAATTCATCAAATTGCTTGTCTTGTAGGGTTGTCTTGCTAGGATATGATTTGAAGCAACTTGATATTTCTTTGTTTCTACATAACTTCGTATAGGGCTCCACATATATAATAACCAAACCTTACCCTCTTGCTCAGTTGCTTGACAATTATACTCCTAATCTCATAATCTTTTATAATAGCATGTAAGATAATATTAATTATTTACTTTTATTGATGCTTTGTAGATAATCTTCGACAGCATTATCCATTTGATTGGTGTTTTCCACTATTGAAATTTTGAATTTGTTTAGATTTGTATGTATTTTTAACTAATTAATTGTCTTTTCGTTGCACACTATTTTTTTATAGCTCCGATTTACTTTTTCCTGATCCAATTTTATAATCTATTGACTATTTAGCAGATATGAAGTGTTTAGATATGGACTTAACGAAACTGATGACTAAGAATGTTTATACAATCAATAAATTTATAACATCAACAAATACAAAATTAAATTTATATTTTCAACATCCAAATATTCTACTAAAAAAAATAATGAATAAAATGATTGGTACTAATTAAACTACTTATTTGATATTTGCACACTACCGCTACCTTTATATTATACAAGAATAAATGAAATCATGAGAGTGACGCAAGTGAAAACGTCATCGTACGTTGACTTTTCCGAAGTTTTAAGTGACGGAGATAACGGAAAAGTTGGGAGACGTCGGAGATAACGGAGGAATACTGAAAATACCATCTCCTGCTCCCACATCCCAAAACCCCATCCAACTTGACGGCGTCAATGGTACCACCGGCTCAACCTCAGCCTCCGTCGTCTCCGACGTATTACTCTCTTCTTCCTCCACTTTAACCCTAGCCGCCTTCTCCTCTTCCGGCGGAGAACCCTTATCTCGCTTTCGTTTCCCTAATCCGATAACTCCTTCCCCAGAACAAGTTTCTGACGTAACCCTAACATCGAGAGGGAAATTCAAGATTGCTTTTCTTCCACGTAATTGAAACGCCGCTTGGTCATAAGCTCTTCCAGCTTCCACGGCAGTGTCGTAAGTCCCAAGCCAGATCCTACAACCCTTTTTGTTCGGATCCCTAATCTCCGCCGCGTATTTTCCCCACGGTCTTCGTCTCACTCCCCTGTAGTGCCTCTCTTCTTCCTCTTTCTCTGTCTTTGTTGAAACCGTTCTCGAGACGGATAGATTCGGTAAGGGCGGTTTACGCTGGTTAAGAGTCGAATTCGGTTTAGGGGATTGGTTGGTGATGGTTCTAGGGCCTGTTTCTGAGTGAAAGTTGTGAAGTTGGTTGGTAAAAAGAGATGGGTGATCAGTTTCCATGGAAACAAAGTCTGTGAGAAGGTGTTGGCTTATGAAATCGATGGCTAAAGCTTCTTGTTTAGTTGCCATCTTCACTCTACTTGATTGACTCTCTTGCTCTGTTGTATATGTGTATGTGTGGAAGTGGGAATAAGAGTGACGAGGAATCGGACTTTCTTATATAGTGGTAAAAAAACAAAGAGAGGGTTCGAGCCTTCGAGGGAGTTTCGAGGATCGGACCGAGAAAGATCATACTACCTTTTCTTGGACTTGTTACTTATTTTCTCTCTTTAGATTTCGTCCTTTTTCTTTATTTTGTCTTTTTGTCTTATTCCTCTACGTGGACATCTATCATTTAAAAGTGCTTATCAAGTTATCATGTGATTCTTCTTTTAGAATTTTTAAAAATGCAATATGGATTATTTTTAGTATAAGTGGAGTTTGATTGAGATGTATTAAAAATTTAAGGAGTTTAAAGAATTCGGAAAACCTATCAAAACTTTGTTGTAGTAGTTATGCCAATTCCAAAAGGCAAAGGACTTGGAATATTCAATCAAACACACCTTCATACATTTGCCAAAATTCTAACCATTGATCCTATATTTCTATTTCACATCTTCATCTCGACAACTCAAAGTTAATATAGTTTCTAAGTTTTTTAGTTTCGGTCCAAAACCGATCACATGCAAACAATTTCAGGAAATATCTTTAATACTGTTTTAGAATTATTTCAAAAATAGGGAAAAATTTTATTTAATGATCCAACTTTTGAAAATATATGATATTTTTATATATCAATTTCACATGTGTTAATTTTTTAACATGAACAATATGTTGATTAACTGTTTGAAACATGAGAATGTGTTGATTAGACTAAAAAACCAAAGAGTTATCAAGCGATAACAGATTTTTAACACTCGTTGGCACCTGTTAACGACTTCGTTAGTCAGCCCAAAACGACATCATTTAAGCTTTGATCGAATTAAAATTAGGACTTTTCCCAAATTCAAAAAATCAATCCCAAATTTTCCTAATTCATGCTTTTGACGAAACCCTAATTATCTCCCACAATCTTGAATTCGTTTTCACGAATACCTTCAGTTAGAAAGAAAAGCATCACATGGAATATTGGATTACCAATGCAAGACGAATTCGTAGACATGCAAATTGCAATGGTAACACAATTACCATAAACATAAAAAAAAATAAAAAAAAATATGTTAAATTACGATAAGCATAATCGTAATTGTTTCCTTTCCATAAACTTATATTTATTCATATATCAAGAGAAATTTAAACGTAATTAGTAAATTGTAGATATGGGTTCTTCAAGTTTCTTAAGCCATTGAAGGAGATTCGCGCTTGCAGACAGACGTACAGCCTCGTTTATCAAGAAAACAGGTCCTCGGTAGTCCGGCACAGCAAAAACACCATTTTTGATTTCTGTGTTTTGCACATTCGACACGCAGACACATTGATGGATCTAATTGCAGCTCCGCCTCAGAACCTTGTGCGTTTCCAACTATAACAAAAGAGAAAATAGGAGTTAAAACTAACTATAATTGCGATGGTAGATGATGAGTTATATGCATGCAAAAATGTATGTACTTACATTCATGTAAAGGAACGAGGAAAATCATGAAGAGGCAAAGGATAGCAAAATATAATGATGACATTGTTGTTGTGATATATTCTTCTTAAAATTATACCGAAACGTTGTTTGTTATAGGTTGGTCGAAATCCACACAAGTAATAGGGTTTTATATAGTACTAAACTACTAATTAAAAGTGCACGTCTCTTGTTATAGTGATGCACAAAAAAACGCTTAGAGCTAGTTGTTTTATTAGTTTTAGTTCTTTGCTATTCCTTAGTAATATGACCTTTTCTCTTAAAAGAAAATTGTTTTTGAAAGAAATACTAATCAGACCTAAAACCATTAGAAGTTTAATTTGGTCGACAAGAATAAATGAAGAATCATCCATCAAATAGTGGTTTCAATGGAAACTAAAGTATAATGGAATATCTATAATTTATATATATATTAAAAAAAAAAAAATTTTGAATGTTGAATTTGTTTCATCCAAGAAATGAAGTTGAATGATGGCAAAATAAATAAATAAAATAAAATGAAGTTGAATTGTCTGACCGCTATGACTAAAGAAGCGACCACTCATCAACGCCATCGGCCATAGCTGTTAATTATTTGTTGGATCCACGAAGGAGCTTACACATCAACTTGCCAAAATTTACACTTATAATTGCAATCAATACAAAGGTTTCGTCAATATAATTAACCACACTATGCTACATATCGTCGAAAATTGAAACTAATTTATCCGGTAACATTTTGAAGTTGTAGTTTCATATAGCCTGCAGATACTGTGGTTTTTGTTTAATTGCAGTCTTTTGATTCACTCTTTGTTCGTCGCAAACTTGCAATACTTATCAGATTTTATTTTGCCTGCTAATTATCTCTAGTTCATATCTTTCATTTCACATATTGTGTCGATTTTTTCAAATTGATATATAATAGTTGAGTTCCTTTTTTCAAATTTGTGTGTGTTTACGAAAGAAGAAAAGTAAACGAACGAGGCCAAAAAAATGTGAAATTTTTTAATACATACAAAAAAGATGTGAACAAAAAAAGCGAAGTAACTTGGCGTGAGGTAGAGCAACTTCACTAACAAAGGTGTCAGTTGCATGCATGGACAGGACAAATACTCTCTTCAGTCATGTGTCGTACACGTCGATCTCACCACTGGACCCACTCTTTAATACACAATCAGATTACGTTGTAACAAAATTTCTATTACTGCCAAATGCATTTCTTTGGCACGAAAGACAAAGCTCCTATTTATGCCGGTATAGCCGTCGTATCCTTCATGATCCTCACCGGTTTAACCTTTGCCGGTACGGCCGTGGCTCTAACCGTTATGATACCGGTTTTGGTGGTTCTTAGTCCGATTCTCGTACCGGCGGTAATCACATCGAGTTTCTTGGCAACGGGGTTCCTAGCTTCTGGTAGCCTCGGAGCATTGGGGATCGCCCTCCTCATATGGCTCTACAAGTAATTACTTAAGTTAAAGTAACTAATTAACTCTTCTAATGCTTTGATTGTACCAATTGAAATTTGTTCATACATGCATTGACCACATTTTTATTTTGTGTGTTAGTTAACATTATGTATGTGTGAATGACACTTAGGAAAGAAGAGTATTCCAGAGCTACTTTGCATGCACGAGGAGGTAGGCCTGATGGGCCTAACAAGCTGGCAGAAAGTGGCAAGCAATCAGGAGGAGATAATCCGTTGAAGGAAGACAAGCCGCCAGAAAGAGATAAGCTGCCGAGAAAAGACAAGCCATCCAAGGAAGACAATCTGCTGAAAGGAGATAAGCCGGTCGAGGAGGATAAATTGCCGGCTGAGGAAGAAAAACCGCCACAAAAAGATAAACCGGCGGAGGGACACAAACCGCCACAAAAAGATAAACCGGCGGAAGGAGATAAACCGGTGGAGGAAGACAAACCGCCACAAAAAGATAAACCGGCGGAAGGAGATAAGCATGTGGAAGAAGATATGCCTTTAGGAGGAGTTGAGCATTTGTCAATCCCTGAGATACCAAAGGTACTATATTAGTGATGTTCAAATTTTTTCGTTAATGATTTTTTCACATTTAGCAATTGCCGGGAAAAGAATTTGGATTAGCAAGATTAAACACTGTTCTGCTTTAATATTCCCTTCATAAATTAATGGTAGGTTATGGTGGTGGAGCAAAACCCAATTGTCCCCAAGTGTTGCGGCCCAAGTACTTGTACTAAAAGGTGTCACCCATTTCGATTCGCCATGGATGCTAATGCTACTAAAGCACGATCTATTTTTATGAAAGAATACCAAAAAGTCCCCCGTGTAGGAGCTTTTGCATATAAATATTTTACATCTCGTGACAAAAAATACGTAAACCATTTTCATATATGACATTTGGGACTTGGGTGGTTATTATTTTAAAGGGTACGCTTTTACCTTATAAAGAGTTCAAACGAAATTTATCATTTTGAAGGTATTAAATACTATAAGCTAATGTGTTTTTGTTTATAAATATGCTGCTATTAATGTACTTTAGAAAGCGTAAATTTCAGTTATGAAAAAACACATTAAACAGGTGGAATCTCTCAATTTGTCAGATTACCATGTTTTTTTATTTTATTTTAATATATAAAAATTGCAATCGGAATCTTAGTCGAGATTAAATAAAAATCTAAAACTCAGAACCTACTAGATTTTAATTTTTGATCAAACTAATCATATTTTTTACCACCGTAGATTTTGTATGTGTCACACACTGACTGCAATAAACAAATAAACAAAAAAGGTTTCCCTAAATAAGGAAACGAGGACTTTGTTCCTATATTGATCTAAATTTCCAAGTATCCAATTAGATCTCAACGCGTTTAGATTGGATCGAATTATATCACAAAGTTATTTAAAAAAATTATACTCTGAATTTATCGCAAATATATATAGGAGTATATATATGTAAAAACTTTGGAAGAAATAGAAATATGGGTAACTTAGGAAATATGAGATATTAACTAATATGGATGAAGATAAAAGTAAGTAAATTCCAGTTATATTAAGATTAGGATTGATATTGATAAAAATATGGGTAACTTAGGAAAGAAAATAAAAAAATAAAATCGAATATACGATTTAATATCTCTCCTAAATATCCGGGATCAATATCCAGTACATGTTTACCTGGAAAACAATCTAACGGCTGATTTTCCACGAATCCTATCTTAAGAAAATGTTAACCGTCGATTATGATCCTACGCTGATTCTGCTGGATTTTTCCTTATAATGACTTGGGTAAAAACTTCCAAATAAAACAAGATAATTAAGGAAACGCTTTATCTCTTAAGGAAAATAAAAAAATGTAAAAACACCAAGGACATTCACAAATAACAGCTCACGCATATCCGCATATATATATATATATATATATATATATATATCATTACACAAGAGAGTTTAA
>Ga0041059_1000450_pt1 | contig 30785 bp, 34 predicted proteins | sample AraColnosormetaG_FD_56232 | JGI IMG/M metagenome (GOLD analysis project Ga0041059, IMG submission 56232) | Arabidopsis roots microbial communities from North Carolina, USA - Col MF nosort | ecosystem: Host-associated > Plants > Roots > Unclassified | place: USA: North Carolina | collected...
AACATGTAATNNTNATTTTGCATTAATTATAACAAGAGTCACGTCTAAACTTTTTGGGCCATTAAATGTTGATGTCATTTCGTTTATAATGAAAAAATCTCTCTTCTAACTGTACAGCGCGCTCCTCAACGTGAAACAAAAATATCTCTAACTAAACCGGAACAGTGTACCTAACTAAACCTGACTAACTAAACCGTACATTCAACAATTTCTCATCTGTAGCAGCAAGGGCAAAATGGTCAAATTTCAGCTGAAAAGACAAAACGTGAAAACCACCTTTCACTTTGGCAATTCCTGAAAATAAAACATGATCAAAGGGTGTGGCTTGCAAATTACCCTTAGATAAATGAGAAGCGTATATAAAGAAATTAGTAGGAGCGTATCAACTTAAAAAAGGAAAGTTTGTTACCCGAACCATGTATAGCTGTTAGATTATCACCTAACCGTGTATAACGGCTAGATTATCACCGAACCTAAGGTTGGTGTTTTGCTCTGGGCTTTAAACAAACCCTAAGTGAAAAGGAAAAAGGAAACTTGAGTCTCAAACAAATAAGTTTATAAATACCTGCGTCTCGCGTCTTCTATCTCCACGAGTTAAAAGATGCAATTTCTCTGATTAGCTTTATTATCAATTCTCTTCTTCGATATCTGTCTGCTTCAAGATGATGATGCTCTGATTCTTTCTTCGCCCTTCGTTTAGAAAGAATCATTCCACAAGTCAAAGCCCAAGAAAGACTCATACATATACAACGGATCTCTGTTCACTTGTTATAGCTACGAAGAAGACGAGAGAGAGAGATCATCACACACGCAAGCATCACGTCTCGTATAAACGACGGAGGATATTCACTTCGCCGTCAATTTGGGACCACATCTCACCGTAGAAAGAGAGAGCGAGACGATTCGAAGGAGTTAAAGGCTTACATGTCGCCGGGATTTAAGGCTTTTGGATTCATGATGTTGGAGGTTTTCTCCGCGATGGAGATTGAGCAGGTGGAGGGATCGTCGGAGATTGGGGGATTCGTTTTTCCGGTAACGGTTACTGATGATCGCATGTGCTCTCAGATGGTCGATGTGTTCTCGGAGGCCCAACACAAACAATTTCAGCCCATCAAACAATGAGCCCCATTGTCAGGTTATTTCGCAACTCATTTTCTTGTTTAATTTAGAAATTAATATATTTTTAATTAAAGGGTTTTTCCTCAGTGATGTCGAAAAAAAGGGTTTTTTCTCATTAATTTTTAAAAAATCTTTTGCAATTTTTATTCAAGTTTTTGTTTAAACTTTAAGTTTTTTTTTTATTTTTGAAGTAATATTTTAGATCAAGTGTTTTATTTTTAAAATATACATAATATTTTTGTTTTAAATGTTAAATTTTAGTATGTGTAAACTAATTGGACACAACATCCCGTCCATAATATGAGATCCTTAAGCGGTGTTCTAGGTTTAATATGTTTACATATATATAAATGTTTAACAATTTTTTATTTTAAAAAAATTTTAAATTTGTATTTTTTCTACCACTATTTAAACTTTAATATTTTTTTTATTTCTAATTAATATTTTAGATAAAATAATTTTTATATATACATAGTATGTTTTTTGTTTTTAAGTGTTAAATTTTAAATATGTGTAAACTAAATGAATACAACATCCCGTCCATAATATAAGGTCCTTAAGCGGTGTTCTAGGTTCAATATGTTATACACATCTTTAAATTTTAACATTTTTTATATTTTAAAATATATTAAGTTGTATTTTTCATATCACTATTTAAAATTTAAGGTTTTTGTTTTTGTTTTTGTTTTTGTTTTTATACAAAATATTTTTGTTTTAAATGTTAAATTTTAATTATGTGTAAACTAATTGGACACAATATCTTGTCCATAATATGAGGTCCTTAAGCGGTGTTCTAAATTCAATATGTTTATACATATAATTTTTTTACATTTTAAAAAAAATAAATTAAAATTTGCAATTTTTTACCACTATTAAAAGTTTTTTAATTTTTGAAAAATATATATAATAGTAAAAATACTTAAAAATATCTAAAAATAACCGAAACACCAGAAAATATCTAAAACAATGGATACTAAATTTTAAAACTGAAAGAAGTGGAACCAAACTGAACTAAATTTTAAAATATTCAAATAAACTTTATAATCGAAAGAACCGAAATCGAGTGGAACCGAACCGATAACCGATTGGGTAATCGCGGAGGATTACTTTCAAGAAGAGATTCGTGATCTTAGCCGTACACTTGTCGGGATCTGAGCCGCGCCTGTAAGGAGAAAGAGAGAGATGGTTCTAGTTTTAAAATGCAGCGTTTTGTGGAAAGCTCACCATCGACGGTCTGTTACTGGGCCACGTCATCGAAACGGATAAAATGGAACCATCCAAAAGGAAGATAGAAGTACCAAGAAGATTGCGGAGAGTCGTGAAAAGTTTTGAGCTTTGATCACTCACTCACTAGTAATGGAGGCTCTTCAATTTTCCAGCGTGAATAGAGTTCCTTGTACTCTGAGCTGTACCGGAAATAGGAGAATTAAGGCTGCCTTCAGCTCTGCGTTCACCGGTGGCACCATCAATTCAGCTTCTCTGTCCTCCTCTAGGAATCTCTCCACGGTTTGGCTTCAAAGTTTGCTTCTTTTCGTTTTTTAGTTTGGTGGTTTTGTAAGATTTTCTGGTTATTTAGTCTTGTTTGTGATGTTCTGTGTTGAGTAGCGAGAGATATGGAGTTGGGTGAAATCGAAGACTGTTGTTGGCCATGGAAGATACAGAAGAAGCCAAGTGAGAGCCGAGATGTTTGGTCAGTTGACTGGTGGCCTCGAGGCTGCTTGGAGCAAACTCAAAGGCGAAGGTTCGGTTTTTTTCTTTCTTATTTCGTTGCCCGTGAGCTCAAATTAGGAGGAATGAATAGAGACTAAGTTTTATTGATGTATTCAATGAAGAAAACTTTGTAGTTAAGAGTAGTGTTTGCTATTAGAAGATGCAGAAAAGATGAGCACGGGTTTAAGCTAGTTACGTTATTTGAACTTGCAGAGGTCTTGACTAAGGACAATATTGCTGAGCCAATGCGGGATATCAGAAGAGCTCTCCTGGAAGCAGATGTGAGTGGTGTTTTATTCTGTTTCATTTAGGTTCTTGTGAAGAATGTGGTATAAAAGTAATTTTGTTAACAGGTGAGTCTCCCAGTTGTTAGAAGGTTTGTTCAGTCTGTTAGTGACCAAGCCGTTGGAATGGGTGTCATTCGTGGAGTCAAACCAGATCAGCAATTGGTCAAGGTAATTAGCAATAAAACCGGTTCTTGTTTTTGTTTCATTAGCATAATGGTTTGATATTTGATTCACTCTATGATGATCATTTTGGTATCAATAGTACTCAAGTGTGGCTTATCATGGCTTTATTGCAGATTGTACATGATGAGCTAGTGAAATTGATGGGTGGAGAAGTATCTGAGTTACAGTTTGCTAAATCAGGTCCTACAGTAATATTGTTGGCTGGGCTCCAAGGAGTTGGAAAGACAACGGTTTGTGCTAAACTAGCTTGTTACCTAAAGAAGCAGGTATGAATACAGTGGAGATTTTGATGGGATTGTTTGTTACTACTTTCTGTCAATGACACTGACTAATAATGATGTTTACAGGGAAAATCTTGCATGCTTATTGCTGGAGATGTATACCGACCTGCTGCTATCGATCAACTTGTCATTTTAGGTGAACAGGTATTGAAATGGCTTAACCTCTGTGTGAATATGTGATGATATTTGATTCCGGAAATCAATATTCCCTGATGCCCTCTTTGTGTCAGGTTGGTGTGCCGGTTTATACAGCAGGGACTGATGTAAAACCTGCAGATATAGCTAAGCAAGGTCTAAAAGAAGCTAAAAAGAACAATGTTGATGTAGTTATTATGGATACTGCAGGGAGGCTTCAGGTAATGTTTCGTCTTTAAGAGTCATTGTATCATAAATCTATTGCAGCTTCAGTCATGAAATTGCCTCTTTGTGACAGATAGATAAAGGCATGATGGACGAATTAAAAGACGTGAAGAAATTTCTGAATCCAACAGAAGTGTTACTAGTTGTTGATGCCATGACTGGACAAGAAGCTGCAGGTACGCTGTTTCTATTTTACCTTTGTCAAGAAGATTCGAGACATCCTGAAAATGGATTAGATTCAAAACCGTAGCTGTATCGGTCATATACTAAGATGAGCTTCTGTACTTCCTACAGCACTGGTGACGACATTCAATGTAGAGATAGGAATTACAGGAGCCATTTTGACAAAGCTAGATGGTGATTCAAGAGGTGGTGCTGCTTTGAGTGTCAAGGAGGTTTGTTTTCTTCTTCTTTAATCAATTATTTTATAGAAATTTACTTAATGTTGCTCAACATTGATAGTTTACACTTAAATGGGTGTTACTAGGTATCAGGAAAACCGATTAAACTGGTAGGACGTGGAGAGCGAATGGAGGATCTTGAACCCTTTTATCCAGATCGAATGGCTGGACGAATTCTAGGAATGGGAGATGTGCTTTCATTTGTAGAGAAGGCAACAGAAGTTGTAAGTTCTTTCTCAGTAAAATTACAATCAAAACTATGTTTTCCTCTCCCTCTCTCTCTATCCATTGAGGCCTTCTTCATCTGTCTTTATAGATGCGTCAAGAAGATGCAGAAGATCTGCAGAAGAAGATAATGAGTGCAAAGTTCGACTTCAACGATTTTCTAAAGCAGACTCGTGCTGTAGCGAAAATGGGTTCGATGACACGAGTTCTTGGAATGATTCCCGGAATGGGGAAAGTGAGTCCAGCACAAATCCGAGAAGCGGAAAAGAATCTTTTAGTCATGGAAGCAATGATTGAAGTGATGACACCCGGTTTGTCTCTGTTCCTTTCTTCCATTCCATTAAATAAACAAGCATTTCATAAACTAGATTTTGGTTGTCTAATTCTTGGTTTAAATCTGTTGGAACAGAGGAAAGAGAGAGACCAGAGTTACTAGCAGAATCTCCAGAGAGAAGAAAAAGAATCGCTAAAGATTCAGGAAAGACAGAACAACAGGTACTCTCGCTCAGATTGTGAGCTTAGTTTTGTGCAGATCTCAGACAAGAAGAAGGAGATTCTCAATACCATTTTGTTGTTGTTGGTTCAGGTGAGCGCACTTGTAGCACAAATCTTCCAAATGAGAGTGAAAATGAAGAACTTGATGGGAGTGATGGAAGGAGGATCAATTCCAGCATTAAGCGGTCTCGAGGACGCATTGAAAGCAGAACAAAAGGTTTCTTCCATTTCTTCTTCTTCTTCTTCTTCATCTTTAACATGTACCAGAGTTTAATGGGGTCTTGTAAATGTATCTTAAGGCTCCACCTGGAACTGCAAGGAGGAAGAGAAAGGCAGACTCAAGGAAGAAATTTGTAGAGTCAGCATCAAGCAAGCCTGGTCCTCGTGGCTTCGGCTCTGGTAACTAAAACTATTTCAGCCCAATTTGGTTAATTTCTAAACGGATTATTTTTTTGTATAAGTTAATGAATGAGACAGAAACCTTACAAGTTAATTACCAATTTGTTGACAAAACTCATGATTATCTAGGTAGAAATATATTCTTATTTAAATATCATATAATCGACCAAACAAAATGCATACAAATTGTACTTTTAAATATTTCATAGGCTTTGCATAACTAAAATACTTAGATTTTAGATGGGAAAAAACATTGAAGATAACCAAGAGTATCGTCTTGGGAAAAATATCTCCCCTCGCCTCGGTGGAATATCTGGAGGTCGATCTTGTCCAATAACTCGCTGTTGAAACTCAGCTGGATTTCGGCTGTTAGACCACGATGAGCTAGTGGAGCAAGAAGATCGTTGTTCAGCCATCCAAAGTTTGTGCCTAATGGCCTTTCAGCATTAACGATTCTAACTACCGCCTCGTCTTCCGAGTCTTCCTTATAAATGACCTCGCACTCGATCTTTACACCAGCCATTCTAGACTTGGAGATTCCCATATGGCTCAAGTTTTCGACTTGTATATGGAATCGATCATTGGAGCCACACTCTAGCTCCGCGCCACATTTCTTAAGTGGTATCTCCTCACAACTTATGGTAGAAGATGATAGCTTTTCTCGGGTAGTTACGTAAATGACAAAGGTGAGATCCGACAAGGAAATTTTGGGTTTGGTAAGTTTCACTTCCTTAGCTCCGGAATGTTCTCCTTCTTTGGCCATCATCACCTGTGACTTCTCTTTTCTTTGTTTTGGAATGAGTTTTATGTTATTCACCATCCATATTTTTAGTGTTACAAATCTTCTTTATATCTCACCACAATGACTCTCAATTATTTTTATGTTTTTTTGCATTAATTCTCATTAATTGTTAATTGATTAATTAGGAGTAATTTTTATAACAAAATATTGAATTCCTATAATCTCCTTTTCACATGCATATATTATTAACTTCCAAATTTATTGCTCATGGTTTAAACATTATGTGTTAACATATTTTTATACTACATTATTATTGTATGTATTTAATATCATAGGTTTAAATATAAATTTAATTAATAATATGCAATTATGCATGGCACGGGGAACCACTAAGACTATTGTCATGATATTAATATGCTGTTAAAGGGCTTTAACGGGCTTCGGGGTTTAAAAGGCCTCAGATCTTAGCAACCGCTTAAATTCTCGGTTTAGTTTCGGTTAAGACGAATTATCATCAAATTAGAATTAGAAGTTGATATTCCTTTTGGTTCGATTCAATTTGTTTTGGAGAGAAATGTCATTTCTCCTCCGCTTAACACCGCCGCCGTTATCTCACCGCCGGAGCTCATCTCTCTTTCTCAAACATCCATTTCAACAATCTCCGAGACCTCTGAGCTCCGGTAAACCCTCGAAAATAGGGGATAAAAAAAAAATAGGGGATTGGTTTCTTGTTCATCAAGCATCAACGCCTTTGCAGTAAATTTTTTGGTGCAAAACAAAGCTCTTGATTATTTAGGTAGAAACGCTTACATATTTTTAAATTTCACAGACTTTGTATATACATAATAATTAGTTTTTAGAGGGGAAAAAACATTGAAGATATCTAAGAGTATCTTCAGGGGAAAAATATCTCTGGTCGCTTTCAATGAATATCTCAAGGCTGATCTTGTCAAGTAAGTCGCCGTTTAAACTCACCTTGACATCGCCGGTTAGGCCACGTCTGATTAGATCTTCTGGAGCAAGAAGATCGTTGAACAACCATCGTAAGTTTGTGTCTAATGACCTTCGACCTTTAACGATTGTGACAATGTTTTGCCAATCTTTCTTATAAACGACTTCCCAAGTGATCATTACATCATCCATACCAGACTTGGGCAGTTCAAAACGACTCAAGTCTACGATTTCTATTTTGAACCGGTCATTAGGGTTAAACTCGCGGTCCGCGCCAAATTCTACAACTGTTAACTTCTTTGATTTGGTTGTGTACACGCCTATGACAAAGGTGAGATCCGACATGGAGATTTTGGGTTTGGGAAGTTCCTTAGCTCCCGAGTGTTCTCCTTCTTCGGCCATGACCACCGGGGACTTCTCCATCTACTTTTAACCTCTCTTTGTTTTGGAATGAATTTTGTGTTTATATATTCACCCTCCATAATTTATATATAGTGGTACAAATCCTCAATGAATTAGGAATACTGGAACTAAAATTGATTACAATTAAATATCTAATATAGAGTTTTAATTTTCGTCATATATTCTAATAATATAGAGTATTTTTTTGAATAATTTACAAAATATATGGAAATTTGTAGATTTATACTAGCTAGGTGTATTATGGGCCATTCTGCAGCATTTCATGGTTATGAGTCCAACATTTCATACTAGGTGGATTAGATATTAAAATAATGAATTAATTTAATTACTATAATAAATTAATAATTTTCAGATTTTATTATTTTTAGAGATTTTTTATGATTTAATTTAGTATTGATTTTTTCTTATTAAATATTAGTTAGATAAGGGTGTTAAATATTTTGACAAATGTTAACACATATTTTTATCTAATTAGATTTATTCTCTGAGTTATTTCAAACTAAATTAAAATTCTCTCACAAAACAAAATACATATGTTATTAACTGATTGTAAACTTTCATTTGTGTCAACAAACTACTTTTACAGTTTTGAAACAACTTCTTATTCATGACATTTGCTCTATAATTATACTAGGTGGTGGACCTCTCCCACCATGTTACGAACCTAAATCTAAAATACATATATCAATATGTTACAATTTCAACTAAAGTTAATCGAAACGTTTTAAATTGCAAACAAAATTAACTGAAATTTAGTTTAAATGTTTTTCTACCAAAAACTATAAATCTCTTGAAATATTCAATATAGTGTGTATAATGAGTTTTAAAATTTATTTAATAGTTGTAAAGTAAAACTATTTGGGGTTAAATATCAACCTCTTACTTGATAAGATCAGGTTGGGCCTCGGGTATTAAACTCATAAAGGCCTCAGATCTTACTTCTTAGCAATCGCTTAAATGTTCGGTTTAGGTTCGGTTCAGAAGAATTATCACCGAATTAGAATTAGAAGTTGATTCGTTTTGGTTCGATTAAATTTGTTTTGGAGAGAAATGTCATTTCTCCTCCTAACACCGCCGCCGTGTCTTCTCATTCCTCCGCCGCCGCTATCTCATCGCCGGAGCTCATCTCTCTTTCTCAAACATCCATTTCAACCATCTCCGAGACCTTTGAGCTTCTGTAAACCCTCCGCTCTCCGTCTCCGAGCCAATACAACAGTCAATTCACTAAAAGCCCTCGAAACTATTAAACCCTATCTTCAATCGGAATCTAAAACCGTCCTACTTGGCTGGCTCTGCAGCTGTGTCTCTGTTGTCTCGCTTTCTCAGATTGTTCCTAGGCTCGGCTCCTTCACTTCCAACCTTAACGCAAACGCCGCGAGCTTGACGAAGCTCAAAGGCGAATGTCTCGTTTTGGCGGGTCTGGTTTTGGCTAAGGTTGTTGCTTATTATCTGCAGCAAGCGTTTCTTTGGGAAGCTGCTTTGAATACTGTTTACAAGATTCGGGTTTTCGCGTATAGGAGGGTTTTAGAGAGAGAACTAGAGTTCTTTGAAGGTGGCAATGGGATTTCATCAGGAGACATTGCTTACAGGATCACTGCTGAAGCTTCTGAAGTTGCTGACACTATCTATGCTCTTCTCAACGTGAGTGTTTTGCTTGTTATGAATGTTTTGCGAAGAGAAAGTTTCCTTCTTTTCAGAATTTTTTGATACATTGTGGTGATTTTGGCTAACAACTATAAGCTCTACACTTCATTTATATGGCAGACAGTTGTGCCCAGTGCTATTCAGATATCTGTAATGACGGCACATATGATTGTTGCAAGTCCTGCCTTGACACTAGTCTCTGCAATGGTAAGTGAATCAATTGTCTCTGTTTGTGTCTCTTTTGCTCTAGAGTTTTCTTATTAGTTTGGGTATTGTTCTAGGTGATACCATCTGTTGCGCTTCTTATAGCATATCTTGGTGACCGGCTTCGTAAGATATCTAGAAAAGCACAGATTGCCTCTGCTCAACTTTCTACCTACTTGAATGAGGTATTAGTCTTTCCTACAATTGGTGTTTTTCTTCTTCTTGTTAATTTACGGGAAAATTACTAAAGCAGAGCTTTTTATGTTTAGGTTCTTCCTGCAATTTTGTTTGTCAAGGCTAATAACGCAGAGATCTCTGAGAGTGTGAGGTTTCAGAGGTTTGCTCGTGCTGACCTAGATGAACGGTTTAAGAAGAAGAAAATGAAGTCACTTATCCCTCAGATTGTTCAAGTTATGTATCTCGGATCATTGTCGATATTTTGTGTTGGAGCTGTTATCCTTGCAGGCTCTTCTTTAAGCTCTAGTGCAATTGTTTCCTTCGTGGCATCATTAGCTTTCTTGATCGATCCTGTCCAGGTAGATACTTGTGTCAGTGTGGCATTCCATGCCTTGCCTCTATACTTTTTTGTGTATAGAGGAGCTGTCTTATTGGGATTTTGAATCTAAAAAACATGCAGGATTTGGGAAAAGCTTATAATGAATTGAAACAAGGAGAGCCAGCGATAGAACGTTTGTTTGATTTGACCTCTTTGGAATCTAAGGTACTACACCCTATCTTTCCTCTGATCTTCTCTTCAGTTTATACTCCTAATGATTTGGTTTTGTTCGTTGTCTATCTCAAAATATGATGCAAAGTGCTTCTGGCCCTGTCTTGAAAATTAGGTGATCGAGAGACCTGAGGCCATTCAATTGGAAAAAGTTGCTGGAGAAGTTGAGTTATGCGATATATCATTTAAATATGACGAAAATATGCTTCCCGTTTTGGATGGGTTAAATCTTCATATTAAAGCAGGAGAGACTGTAGCTCTTGTTGGACCATCTGGAGGAGGAAAGACAACACTGATCAAATTGCTCCTCCGCCTTTACGAACCTTCATCTGGTTAGAAATTCTTACTTCTTAACTTAATCACAATATTAAGAACCAACGGTTTGACATCTAAGCACATATGTGTGTTTGTTTTTTTCTTCCCTTTAATAGGCTCTATCATCATTGACAAAATTGACATCAAGGATATCAAACTGGAAAGTTTGAGGAAACATGTTGGTCTAGTTTCACAGGACACAGTACGTTCCAGTCTTCAAATTTACTCCTTTCGTGATTCATCCCAAGAATTTCATAATGGTTCATCGTAGTTACATAACTTTTTTTGCACATGCAAGACTCTGTTTTCAGGGACAATTGCTGACAACATTGGGTACAGAGATCTCACGACAGGAATTGACATGAAGAGAGTTGAGCTTGCTGCAAAAACTGCAAATGCTGATGAATTTATCAGAAACCTACCAGAGGGATACAACACAGGAGTTGGTCCCAGGGGTTCAAGCTTAAGCGGAGGCCAGAAGCAAAGGTGGGGTCTGGAAGACTGATTGTTTCATATATTCTCTTCACGATGCTTACTGCGTCTTGTTCTCATTTGGCAAATGTGCAGACTAGCTATCGCAAGAGCGCTCTATCAGAAATCATCCATACTGATTTTGGATGAAGCAACATCAGCATTGGATAGTTTGTCGGAGTTGCTAGTCAGAGAAGCTCTTGAACGTGTAATGCAAGACCATACGGTAAAAGCACACATCCGATTCTTCCATTCTAAACAACCTTTTAATTGAATCATCACTGATATTATTCAAAAACTTCCTGGTTCCATGGCTCTTATGTTTGCATTCACAGGTGATAGTGATTGCACATAGACTGGAGACAGTGATGATGGCGCAGAGAGTGTTCTTGGTAGAGAGGGGAAAACTAAAGGAATTGAATCGCTCTTCTCTGTTAAGTACTCACAAAGACTCACTGACATCAGCTGGACTCGTGATTTGAGATTATGTAAGTATGATCAAGAGCATGTACAGACCAACTGTTGTGTAAATTAAGAGAAGATACAAGATTCCTCTTTGTATAAATCTTTCCATTATTGTTTAAAAATAGGATGGACAAATCATTTGTTGAGCTAGAAGCCTACAGAGTTTTTGTATCTTTCCCTAGTTATGCCTTTTTGATACATAGCAAAACTTCTGACATTATACATGTAATAAACAAATGATCAAATTTGGTTTCTAGTCCATGTAAAGAAGAAAGTTGAGTCAATGATTCAGAGTTTCACCATGAAGGAGCTTTTACAACTGCACCCACCCACTGCGGACGGGTTTACAGCTACCTGAACACCAAAGCATTAAAAATCAAATGAAAATCTTAAAATGGTTACTTAAACCAACATGCAGTTTCAAGATTATGTCTTGTCTCCTTTTCAAAAACACAGGGCATAAGGAAGACACGTTGCAAATGATAGTTAAGAATCATAGGCTTATGGACTCCAATCAGCTCAGGCAAAGCATACACAAATGCTTATATAGACTATCTAAGCAAAATGATGAGAAGAAAGTGTAGAAGATGGTGACTATTGAGATTATAAGCATTGAAAAGATGCAAAAAGGAAAAAAGAGGGCTTTACCACGAAAGCAGCACGGATCAATTCCTCCTCATAATCAATTGTAGCACCTTTCACCAAGTCGTATGAAACATTATCGACAACCAATTTGACACCATTCTTCTCGAAAACCCTGTAATATTCAAGAACAGCTATAACTAAGCCAAAATCAAATCTTGATTCTAATAGAAAGTGGAACAGAGTACCTGTCATCAGGGTTGGTTCTATTATCAAGCTCAAACTTATACTGGAAACCAGAACATCCTCCTGTCTCTACGCCCAAGCGAAGCATTTTCTTTTCCGGCTCACTAGATTGTAACTCTTTCATTCTCTGAAAAATATGATAACACTCATAAAGGTCAAGGGGAGGAGCAAAATAACAAACAATGCCTGCTTCCAACAATCTAAATAGTTAGGTAAAAGGATTCGAAATGTTGCAAAGGCCAGAAATTACATGGTAGAGGTTTGTTTAGTTCATGTTCACAAAACCCATGATCACATATCCAAAATAACCAATGAATATCTTTGGAAGCAAATCCTCACATTTTAAAAAAATGCTTCATAGTTCATATCATTCTTTTTTGTTAAATTTAAGCAAGTTAACAAGTGAAAAGGTTTTCATTTTTTTTTTCCATTTCTGCAGAATCGTGTGAACTATGGGTGTTCGAAACAAACCGAATTTTTGTTACTTTTTCATCAAAAAGCCGTCAAATTAGAGCAAAAATCCAATATAAATTAATTTCGTAAAAACCTAGTGTATCGAATTGCAAAGAGATCAATTCAAAAGAGCAGATATCATACCCGGATACAATTGTCGCTGAGATGGACTACATCATTAGAAGACGATTCAGGTTGGGACGAAGAAGAAGAAGATGCTTCTTTGATAGCAGAAGCAGAAGAAAAATTAAGCAATCGATGATTTTCTCTAATCCGACCAGCCAAATAAGGAGCAACGCGTTTCACCAGAGATCTTGACATAGTTTTTTTTAATTCTTTCGGAACCTTTTTTCTCTCAGTCTCTTTCTACAATTAATTGAGTTTTATGATTTTTTCTCCATGGAAAGTTTTAAGCTTTCTCTGGAACGAAATTTTCTACCTTGGTGACGACGACGGAGGGAGGCGAAAGAAAGATTGGTGTTGTGAAGACCACGCTACTTTTAGCATCCACGTCATCTATTTCTGTATTGCTCCCACTATTTTTATACATTTTCCAAATTGGCCCCATTAATCCCCTTCAAATCAATTTCGTCCTTAAATTGCAAATTAATGATGATGAGTAATTCATCAATTTTCTCTAGAAAGTGAAGAGGAAGATAATACATTGAACATTCATTCTTATGAGCAAGAATTTGGACTTTCGTATATACAAATTAATGTACATAATCTATTGTTGCATTTGTAGTAACTCTCAGGAACAAGCAATACTTGGATCTCCTGGATGATTTAAACAAGACCAAGCTTGTTGTGTTACGGAGCATCACAAAATGGTCTATTACCACTAGAGCTTAAGAGACCTCTATAAACCAGTTATTTTCTGTCTCAGAGAGAGGAAGAATGTCTAAACAGTATGTGCCATGGCTTGTGTCATCCGCTTTAACTCCAGCGTCCATGAATGTTTTTACGTTGTTGGGAAAATTCTGTGTTGCGGATGATGTGTGAGCTGCTACGTAACTTAGCATATAACAGCAAAAGGTCACAAGTCCCTAAAAGTCAAATGCAAAACTGGATGAGGTCAATATTGAGATTAAGAGATGTACATGATTCATATAAACCCATTATTTGTAATTGCAGCAAGAAACTGTGAAACTGCCTCATTCACTTACCAGATTTCACATTTCAATCCGATTTTTCTAACTCTTTGAATCTCCTGTCCCATTCGTCTGTCTCATAGTTTTGTTCCATCATATCTCTATCTGTACTGTACACGATCCGATCCTTCCCTATGACTGTTTTTTGAGCCATATCCCTTGCACTAAGTAGCTGCATTGCATCATTTCAAGGCGTTATTTCACAACTCCCAAGTTATAAGAAAAAAACATATATATGAAGTTTCCAGGAAAAGAATCCAAGAAATGTGCTTTAGTCTGGCTGGTGCTAGAGGGCAAGAAAAGAGTCACATAAAGCAATCAAAAGTGGGTAATCACATAAAGAGATCTCCCACAGATATGCAGGTATCATAGACGATTCAGAACCTAACCCTTGACGTTAGTTGGCAAGAGTTTACCCACTAGTGGAAAATGTAGTGCGAGGCTATCTCCTCTTTGGAATAAAGAGCATGTTTGGGCAGAAACCAAATAAACATCTCCCAAGATTTATGTTACTACTGATGTGCCTACCTTACGCCGTAGTGCGATATCTGGAGATTCAAGTGCTCGAGCAAATTGTAGCCGAGCTTTGTTTCTGTTCTCTATCTGATTATTCTTTCTCTTGATTGAAAACCACCGAATCAAAGGGATGGTAAAGAATGAACCTGCGTATATCTGAATAGTCGTTTGCACAGTCATGAATGAGATCAATATAATTAGTCAAAAAGTTTCAAACAAAGACCAGTCATCTGGATTACGAAAATAAAATCTATTAAGAACTTGTTTGTGTCAGTAATCATGCTTAGAAACTCCCATAAGATTCATGTTTAAAGCGAATAGGAAGAACCAGAATGAGGAAACAATTTAATGATAGTAGTTTGCCATATGAACAGAAACTAAATCATACCTGAAGTAGTGGATATATGTTCTTAACAAATGTAAGAAATCCACCTGGCCTGACAGACATCTCGCTAAACGAACACAAAAACAAGGTTGCGTTAGACATTTATATATATACACACTAGGGAATAATAGGTAGAGTATAAATCTATGAGGAGCTTACTTTAGCAATGTGTTTAGAACAATAACACCAAAGAGATTAACCGCACCTAGGCCAATGACCAGTGCTCTCTCAGATGTACTTGTTTTACTGTGAAGAACGAAAATTCCATTATCAGGAACTGAACCACAAAAGCAATTAACAAAACTTCTCATATTTGTAAGATATTAAATTCCAGGAGCAAACAACGATAAGAACCTAAATTGCCATTTTTTCTCCTTGAAGAATTTCTCCATATCTGCAACCCAGTCAAACCATTTTCCCACATATTCTTTTCGTCTACTAGATCCAGAAGCTGTACGTTGCAGGGACGGAAAACAATACAAAATATTTCCCTAAGCAACATGAAAAAATTGTTAATAAAAATGGCCAATGAAAACCCTGCAGATCATGCACATTTGGGCATCACATTTCAAGACACCAGAAAGAGGATTTGTATACCTCTTCATCCAACTCAGGTTGACCATCAAACCGAAGAAGAACAGGTAGAATGTAGGATTCATCGTTCTGTAAACATCAAAAAAGAAAACTTGTGAAGCTGAACGGTATGTCTTTCACATTATTTAGTGATACAACTAGCGCAAGAGGTAAAGGAGTACAAAGGACAAATACAAAGATAGATAGCAGCATAACAAAATTAGTTTATTAGCTCCCTTTGCAAGAAACAATAAGCAAAACATACCATAGCACTCTTTGAAGATGGCACATCAAGGTATGGAGCAAGTTCATCAGCGGCAACAACACCTCCTCTAGATGTTATATACTGCCCAATCTGAGAATAAGTATCAAAAACGAGTAAATTACTAATATTTCATTATATGAGCGTGATGTACTTTTAAACTCATAACCTTTAAAAGAAGATTTAAAAAAGCATTTTACTACATTTCCTTTAGATATGTCGAAAGTAGTCTTTTATTGAAAAATAAAATAAAACATTATCGAATAGTAACCTGAAACGGATATAGAAAACATAAGTAAATTCAAGTCCAGCACATTACCATCTGCCATCTCTCTTCTTCGATTCCTTGATTTGGGTCTCCATCTCCAAATACAAACGAGAAAACCTAGAGATGAACCCTCACTTATTTCAAGCCATTATCACTCATAAGCAGCAAAAGAAGAAACATTTAGCAAAGCATGAAAACTCTCTTAAGTTCAAACTCTACTTACAGATTCAATGAAATTCATTCCCTTTCCTTCATCTTCTCGAGCTCGTCGCCTGTTGTAATAATTGGGATCCCAGTACCTTACATAAAAACACTAGAATATGACTACGAGGTTCTGTTAAATCAATTACTGATCCTCTCTATTGGTTGAGAGTAGGAGCCTTTTACATCATGAAATTAAAATTACCAAAGCAGATCGACAGGGTTGATATAGAAATTGAATCCTGAATCATAACTGCGCCCGCGTCTTCTTTGACGATTATCATCCTCGCTTTTAACAAAATCCAAAAAAGGTTAGTGCAAAATCCAAATCAAGTCCATTGATCAGAATGATAATATATCTTGATAACAAGACAACTTAATTGCGGTCAAGGCAAACACATACCTTTTGCTTGAAAGCAGGGCTATAATTGACGTGTAGACAATAACGATAGACGCTATAAGCGCCGTGCCAAAGGAAACACGAGCCAAATAATCTACAGCACCCTGCGAGACACATAATAGAGCTCAGAACATTCAAATTCAAAGCAATTCACTGTTAAAAGGAAATCAATAAATCTTAACAGAAAAAAAATACTACCTTTGCCTTTTCAAGGAATGGTTCAATTTGTATCCTTAACGACTTGGCAGCCAACTTAGTTCGATAGTCCCTTGGGAAAACATAAAGCACATCACCTTCATCCGACACCTGAATGAAGGAAACATTTCATTGATTTTAGCAACTTCACACATCTAAAACGAAACATGAATCGCGTAAAGATCAATACTTTCTATCAAAATCTCCTCAAATCAATACACTATTCTCATGACAGCTATTCAAATTTCTAATGTATTGTTACTTTCCTACTTAATAAAGATCAATACTTTATATCAGACTCTCCTCAAAGCATCTCAATTTGAGTTAATGGGCATGAAATTGAACTAGCGAATACCTCCAAAAACCCATCAGTATCAGCCGCTATAGCTTGAAGAGCTGTCTGAGCTTCAGTAACCTTCAAGCCACCTCTACTAGCAACATCACCAACAGTTACTCTCCGGCCACACTCATCTACCGCATCCATCGCTCGTTTCCGTACATCAGTCGGCAACTTGTCACTCTCCACCAATCCACCTGGTTTGATTGCGCCGCTAACCTTATCTAAACTCGCAGCCTTCACCACAGCGATTCCATGGCGATTAAACTTCCGACGAGTGCTCAAACACCTCTCCGTTAACATTCTGGGAAAAGAGTAACGATCAACAGGAGATCTGAGCCGAATCAAAAAAGGCTTCTTTGATGATAAACCCACTTGAGTTAACCTAGGGGAGAGAATCAAGCATGTCGATACACACGCCATTCTATAAATTACAAAGCTTTATCTTCTTCTTCTTCTTTAGTTAAAGACTTCGATTTCCGCCATGGGAGATGATTTATATGGTTCAAAATCGAAGCTTTTTGCCTGGAAAAATTGATGATTATCTCTCTCCCACGACGATAGAGCAGCAAAATCCAAAACCGATTCAAACCAATCGGTACGACTCTCAATCATCCGGTTAGAATATCTTAAACCGGAAACGGTTCAACATAGAGTGGTCGTTACTTTACCAAAACACATTAGTTTCTTTGTTGACTATGAACAAAATTAACTTAATCTTATACTGATGAAGAGATTTGAAGAGACATGAGCAAGAAACTAAGGCTGGTTCTGAAACATATGATAAATAATAAGTGCATATAAATGTTTGTTCATGTTATATTAAATCTAATACATGGTTGTTACTTTTCCTATTGAGTTCTTCTCAATCCATGGAAAAACATGGATGAAATTTTCATTTAAATTTACTTGGAAAACAAAAAGCTTGACTCAAAAAGTCTTAGTGTTATCATCAATATCACACAGTCTTTTCCTATAACAGCTTAAAGCTTTATTTACAAACAAAACCTAAAAACAAGTTTTTCCTTGAACAAAGCTCAAACTGTTTTTTGAGTATATATGAGCTATCTGTTATGTTCTTCTGAGACTTTCAGATTCGGGTATGCTATCTAACGCAGGTCTCCAGCCGCTATTACATTCAAGATCATCATCATCAGACGAAGTAAGTAAAAGTTGTTTCTCAAGAGTCTGGTACATCATCTCATGGACCGACCCTCCTTGAAGTAGCTTCTCCAACTCTTGCTTATGCACAACGATCTTCATTCTTACAACAGTTACGTTCTTGGTGTCATCACCATCGATATTGCTGTTGCTTTCACTAGAATCTTCTTCTTCTCTAAGTAATCTTTCGTCGCCTTCCACCTCCGGATTCGCAAAGGTCACTTTCTTGTTGACCTTCTTCTTGGTCATTGTTGTAGGCAGGAGATAATAGAGACGGCCAGAGAGAAGCTTAGCATCAGGCAGGAGATGAGTGTTGTTGTGAGAGATGGAGTGACCAGAGAATTGAGTAAGGATGTGATGAACACTAATTGGTTCTCTATATTCAAGTACCTTACCATCATCTCTCACTATCTTTATCACTTTCTTCTCCATTACTAAACAGTTCCCCATATTCGTTCCTCTTCCTCTTCTTCCTCTTCTTCCTCTTCTTCCTCTTCTTTTCTTACTTTTTTCTTTTTCGTTTATCTATTGTTCTTTGCTTGGAGATTTGTGTTTGTATTATACAAATTGTATATTTATAAGAGTTTTTTGGGATTTCGTTAGTGCCATTTTATCAAGTGGGACCTGCTTTGATTTTTCTCTCCTTTTCCTTCAATATATTATAGTGGGTGGGGTGGTGTGGTCGGGGTGGTGCATTTTGTTCATTACTCAATGTATCCTTTACATGATCATGAGTTGGCGGTGCAAGTGTACATGATGATCGTATTTAATATTACGATTTACGACTGTGTGAGCTTAGTATCATCACGATTCCAAGTTGTGTCGCCTTTGATATAATGATCCCATGCAAGATATTTATTATTCCTAGTATACATATACTTGAAGAAATTATTTGGTTCGAAATCAAATCCAAAAAAATTCATGTCATGTGTAATTTACTATATAAATTGATATTCATTCGTCAAAAATAAAAAACGTATCCCTTTAAATTAGAGATCATGTTCAATACTCCACGGACAAATTAAAAACATTATGGATACACTTGCAATTGCATGCCCATACTAAGATGCAACATGAGCTTATTATACATTAAAATCTTACATATACAAATACTACGTATGCACGCGTAACGCGTTATGCCCTCTTAATTTTTAATTTTAAAGACGAACGTATAATGCAGTCTATATTATTTTTTCGTTCTATATTTTCATATGATTTCACAAATAAATTTGTATGAGACAAAATCAATTTTATTAATATCCATGATCTCAAGAAACGTAATTCGATTTAATTTACTAATAACTCGAGACGAGAAAGTGAATGTGACTTTAAAAGATGAGTGTGACAACGAACATAGAGGTAAAAGTTAAAACTAAAAGATGAAAGGTATAGGTATGGTCATCACAATCTATTAAATAATAAATTAATAAATAAAAACTGGTAATGGGTGGGTATATAAGAACTATCTAGCTAGGTATAGGGTTTCAATTAAATGTTTATGACTTTGTGATACAGTGCATGACATTGAATTTTCCTTACTAACGTAGGGCATTGAATGCGTTTCCTAGCTCTCTTATAGTGGTGGTGGCAGAAAAATTGTTTACATTTCTCAATCGGTGGAATTTGTTTTGGAAAACTTTGACCAAGTCCTAAGTATTCGTTAATGATTCAGACAATTGGTTTTTAGATAGATTATTCACATACTCTTCTTTAATCTAATTTCTAAAGACGTTTTGCAATAGTTAAATTACATTTACATAATTTGTATGTGGTCATTGTACATTTAGATATATATGTTTATTCTTTACACTGAGATATTATATATAAAAAACCTTACTAGTGGCAACTCACCATGCTTGTCCCATGTCCAAAGGTCCACTAGATTTTGTGGGGATACACTTTTAAAATAACCAAATTTTATAAAATCAATCAAATCGACTGCAAATCGAATTGGCGAGGGGAGTTAGGTTTCTATGAAACCGAAGAGGTTGACTAGTTCAGATGAAACTAAGCACATTGGTTGATTACTCTGGCTTAATTGAGAATATTGTAGGAATTTTCGAATTAAAAATATTCGACAAACTCCAAATTTAATGGTAGAAAAAAAAAATCATATGCATGTCATCAGTATGTCTAACCTAGGAAGTTATGTTATAGCGAGAACAGTTTTTCTTATTCTTTAAAATTGAAACTAATTTTTTATATCCAAGAACAAGATTGACATACGAAAATTAGGAGAAACAACAACAAAAGATTAAGAGCGCAGAAATTTGGTGAATGCAATGCACTAGTTTTACAGGTAATGATCGCGGACTTAGAAATAGTGTTTGTATATGGATGTCATTTTCTCTAATTTGTCACCACATATATGTCCTAGGAAAAAAATTGTTTTCAAAGAGCAAACGCAGCCCACATTCAAAGGCCAAATCAACAAATGATTTGCTTTGGTTCACTTTTGAAAATTCTTTTTACAAATATTATAGTATTCTCTTAATGTGTTTTTTTTGGGTTATATATAAAGTTAGTTCTCAAGATTAAGAGGAATCATGTAATTACTACTATCAATTATACATTATTGTACACTACCCTACCAAAGATATCTCTATAACCAAACTATCTTCAAACTATTTATTTTTATTTTTTTATCTTCAAACTATTTAAAACTACTAATCAAACTATGTCCATGTACTTCATATATAAATTGGAGTATATATACACATACAAGCTTTAGCTCGTGTATACACAGGTTAGCTAGTATTACAGTAAAACGTTAAATCATGTACGCATTATCTTAGTATGTAATTCAACTTAAGAAAATAATGTAAGCTATCTGTTGTAGTTTGTAACGAAATGAGTTTACCCAAAAAGAAGCAACACAAACCCAGATAAGGATTACTATAAATGACAATTTCAGTCAAGATTGAGATTCCATTCTCATTCTCTTTTGGAAAGTACAGAGCCTTTTTCTTTTGTGATATCCCTTTTGGACAAAACACGAAGTGACGAAGGCAAAAGGAATTTAGATTTCTCAGCCTAAGTTCCCATGCTTTTGGTCGGCTCACGTGCTAGGCTCCAGCAAATATACTTGCAACACGTGGCAGTTTTCTGTTGGTAGGCACCGTCCAAAGACTTCTTTCTAAAAACTATTGCTGTTGCCTGCTTCTACCAAGTTTTAAACGCTCAGATAATCTTGATTTAAGTTTATATATATGTTTCTTGTCAAATATCAGAGGGTATATATCTACATGAAACAATTTTTTTTAATGTTTCATTAAATAAGTCTATATGAAATGAAAATAGCGTTGATAATTTGAAAGAAAAATAAAGGAAAAGTTAGAATTTTTTGCTTAATATTGATTAGTTTTAATGCTAATCATGATTATTTATTCCCATCTGACTTGATCCAAAAAACCAGAAATAGATTACCAAGTTGATATGAATATATTTTCAAACCGACCAAGTTTTTCTTTTGTGTGGAAATTTTATTTACGAAATTTATATTTTTCATTTATAGTATATATTCATGAATTGCTTTTTACGAATTTAGTGACAACCAATTCGAAACCTAAAAGAAAATAAAAAATTAAACGGTTGTAATATTTGGAGTCGATATGTTTTCATTTGGATTTATATTGTAATATCTGGAGTATATGTTTTTCGTTTGGATTTTTGTTGTATTTACTTTCTTACTTTTTGGCTTATTCAAGACATGCGATTGTGTTAGTCTTTACTCTTTATATACTTAGTGATCGTTCCATTTTGACATTCACTTTCTTACAAATTTTTTCAAGTTTCAGGACTACTAATAGGAAAATTCTCTTAATCATCTTCAAAATTGGGGATTCGACCATTTTTTACATAATTTTGTTATATATTGCCATAATTTGAGATTTTGTTATTGAATTTTATTTAATTCCAATATTTATGAAATGTCTTGAATCAAGCTTTGTTTTTCGACTAAGTTATTTGCTTCTTTTTTGGGGGGTTTTGGTAAAAACTTTGTTTACTTTTCGACTTATTTTGCTTCTTTTGTGCTGTGTTTTAAGTTTTATTTAGTGTTTCGACTAACATTATAATATTTTTTAGTGTGGTTTTTATTTAGTGTTTCGACTGGCATTTTAAGGTGTTTCGAATGACATTTTCGTGTTTTTGTCATTTAATGGTTTATTCTCCTTCTTTTTTTGGGGCTTTGATAAAAAATTTATTTACTGTTTTTCGACTTATTTTACTGTTTTTCGATTTATTTAGTGTTTCGAAACTAACATTTTTGTTTCTTTCCTTTTTTGTTACTAAAAAATTTGTTTACTGTTTTTCGACTTATTTTGCTGTTTTTGTGCTGCGATTTAAGATTTATTTAGTGTTTCGTTTGTTTTCCTTTTTTGTTACTAAAAAATTTGTTTACTGTTTTTAGACTTATTTTGCTGTTTTTGTGCTTTTAAGATTTATTTAATGTTTCGACTACCATTTTTGTTACTAAAAAACTTTCTTTATTCTTTTAGTTGTGTGTGTAAGTTTTATTTCGAGTATTTCGGATTCACGTTTTTCGTGTTTAGTTATTTAAAATAAACTAAGATTTCGGGTCAGGTTCAAATTCATTAAATAGGGGCTTCGGGTACCTGTCATTTGGGCGACTGTCATTCCAAGGTTTGTTTGTTTTTGTTATTTTAGAGTGGTTGTTATTTTCTTGTGTGTGTCTAGCGATTTGTTGTAGGTTGCTGTAGGAACTACACTAGTCACGCATTGGGCGCTATGCTCACTCACACGCCCATCTATACAACCTATACATACAACTATACAATCTCCCCCTATTTATACATCTATACAATCACACCCTAATAATACATCTATACTATCACACCCTAACATACATCTAAACCATCGCACCCTAAACATTCATCTATTTATACATTCACACCCTAAACATACATCTATATACTCACACCCTATCATACATCTACACATTCACACCCTAAACATTATCATTCACATCTACATACATACATGTATCTTTATCCGGAAAGAAAGAGGAAAATACAAAATATTGCACAGTCTTGTCAACTTCAAAGGCTGGCACAGCAGAAAATGGAAAATACTGGATATAGTCCCAAGGCTTCGTTTTCCCTTCTTCAACCTTCTGCAAAATTAATTAATCAAAATCAGTATTTCGTTTTTTCCGTTGCACATGCATTTACATACAAATCAAACATTTCAGTCAAAAATTAAAACCCATTCTTCCTATGTTTTACATAAAAACTAAAATCTTCATTCTATGTTTTCCTAGACAGAACATAAATATATCTAGCTTAATTTCAACAGCAACAAAAAGAACATATATCTAGATATAAAATTTCAGTTTATTTAAGACACATATGTAGCTAAAAATCAGTGTATGTCATAGTTCATAGATGAAGTCAAGACAGCAATGTATATAAAACAGAACATTAATTTAAATTCCAAGTTCAACTCCATAAAAGATGTTAAAAAGATGAAGAACATATCTATAAGCTAACAAGAACCGTTTATATGATTAAAAAAAAAACTAGAATAACTAAGACAAGAGTATTTTTACCTTGTAAGAGAGGATGCTTATGTTTGTTTCTCTCGGCTAATGAGCAATGTAGACAAGTTTGACTACGAGAACTCCTAAAGTAGAAGAACGGAATTTTTTAAAAAAAAAGACTGTATTCGACATTTGTAAGAAAATAACCAAGTAAAGAGGATTCAGATTTCTGATTCAAGAAAGGAGTATTTATAGAGAGGCATTATCTGAATCTCTTTCCAATAAAATATTATAATTTCAAACGGGAAGAAAAATGTTACCGTTTCACAACGTTCATATTTTTTCCACTGTCAACAAGTCAAATCAAACTATACGTTAGAACAATAGTAAAAATCGTAAACGCACTTAAGACTCTTTGATCCGTTTACTGAGTAAAAAATCTCTGAAAGCTTAAGGCCCAAAATTAAGGCCCATTATATGTTACCGTTTCACAACGCTCATATTTTTTCACTCCAACAAGTCAAGAGCAAAATATTGGAAACCTAAATTATGACTCTTAAGGCCCAAAAGTAAGGCCCATTAAGTGTGATATAACGACGTTAAAATAAATGAATTGCCAAAAACAAATTAGAAGAAGAAAAATCGATGGCGGGGATACTAGTGAACAATATCCTCCCTCAACCTCCGATTCTCCGATCGCTTTCTTCTTCTTCGCGAAGAAGTTCAATTCGAACCCTAGTTATGGTCAAAGCTTCTTCCTCTGAACCTTCCGAGTCTGTTTCAGTCTCCACGAAGACCAGTGACGACACTGGAGCTGTTGTTGTGTTCACTGCTCCTCCTGGTTTCAAGCCACCGGAGCCAAAACGGTTCGCCGTCAAATCCGGAAAACTCTTCGATGTCTTGGGTGCAGCAATTGGATTGTTTTTCCGATTCGGCACTGGTGTTTTCGTTTCTGGGTAATCGTTTATTTCTCTTTCCCCCAAATTGAGTTGATTCTTTTTTTTAGCTTGAGTTGAGTGTGTACACAGTCGAAAGCTTGATGATTTCAATTGTTGTTATCTGCATTGAATTGATTTGATTTCGTTGTTGTATCTGAGTAGGTACTCTGCATCTTTTGTGTCTAAGGAAGAGATTCCAGCTGATCAGTATGCGTTGCGTTTAGGCGGTAATCATGATCACTTTCTGTGTCTAGTGGTTTATGTTATTAGAAGGGATTTTGATGCATTACGAAAAGTTCCCTTCAAAGCTGTGGACTTTTTTGTTTTGTTTCAGAGGAGTTTGTGCATAGATGGTAATCATAATGGTTGATGTTATGATGTGTAGGGATCACGGTAAAGGAAACTGCTAAGGTCGGGCCTCGTCCTGAGAAACCCATTGAGATATATGAGTTTGAAGGGTATGTATATATAATGACTGTGTGTTTGATTGTTCATTTAGACACATTTGGTTTCTGTTTTCTTTTGATATTGAATGAATGATTTCTTTTTCTCCATTTCCGGTATGCGAATGAAGCTGTCCCTTCTGCCGGAAGGTAATGCTTTGTTCTTTTTTACTTGATCAATGTGATTGTCTTAGATGTTTCACAATTAGCTAAGATCCTGAAGATTTTATTTTACTTATAATCTTTGCTTGATACCATGAAAATAAGTTTTCGAATCCCACTGATCATTTTAGCTTTTGCTTCTTTGTTTTTTTCTGGTTCCCCTTAAACAAAATTTATGTCTTCGTAGTTATTCTTGATGTATCGCAACAGCTTAGTGAACTCTACTAATATGGAGATTTTTGCAGGTCAGGGAAATGGTTGCAGTGTTGGATCTTGATATTCTCTACTATCCTTGTCCAAGAGGGAGTCCAAATTTCCGCCCGAAGGTTAAACAGATGGGCGGGAAACAACAGTTTCCGTACATGGTTTGGCATTTTATCCTAATGGTTTTCTATTTCTTTTTCGTTCTTCCCACGAAAACCATTCTTGGAAGTAATTGTCTTTGCCCCTGAAATGTCCTTGCTTCGAGTTCAAATTCATGATGCGTTAATCACAGGAATGTGGTTTAAGAATACATCTGTAATTGCTAAATTTTTGCAATATCAAGTTCTTTTTTGTTCATGAACTGCCTAAAACCTTAGAATGCCAAATTGAGCTTATATTCTTATATTCCCTGTTAAAGCTCCTTCTGTTACCTTACCACCACTTTCATCGGTAAGAAATATGATTTTAATGTTCTGTATTTATGAATTATATAATGTTTCTTTAATCATAGGTTGATCCCAATACCGGAGTGTCCATGTATGAATCAGATGGAATCATCAAATATCTATCCGAGAAATATGGTTGGTTTCTCTGCTTATGCCTGATTCTGATTGTTTTTAGAGATCCTTTTGTGGTTATCGCAATAGCATCATTTTTTGTCATCATCATTTCTATTTGAGTAATACTGTTTCCCTCTGTTTGGTTAAACTTATTCAGGAGATGGAACAGTTCCTTTAAGTCTGTCACTTGGTGCTTTAACGGTCAGTTTCTTTGCACATGTTGCAGTTTATTTTCCTTTGCTTCAGAATCAAGGAGCTTAAAACTAACATTGCTGCTTTGACGTTGTAGGCTATAACAGCAGGCTTTGCAATGATTGGTCGTATGGGAAAGGTAAGAACAAATTCCATTACATTCTTTTGACATATTTTCTCTACAGACAATAATGTGAAAAGAAAACTTCATAAAGAACAAATGTTTCTTTACGGAAGAGTATGCTATAATAAATTGGGTAGGTAGCATAGCATCACCGAAACTCTATTATGAATACTATGTATTGATACAATATTGGTATAAGCAACGGTTTTATCACAGAATGCTTGAGCTTTTACCACGCAGGGTAACTTGTACACACCAGCGAAACTACCACCTAAGCCACTCGAATTCTGGGCATATGAGGTGTTGATCTCATCACTTTTTCCCAATCATCAAATTACCTAATCTTATTTAACAAATAATCTCTACTTGAATTTCCCTGCAGGGTTCTCCGTTTTGTAAGCTTGTACGCGAAGTTCTTGTAGAACTGGAGTTACCACACATTCAGCGCAGGTATGGCAACCACAAAAAGAAGACTCTTAGTCTCTTAGACCAGTTCCACCATCTGTTCTTCAAGGGTTCAAAGTCAGTCTTTTATTGATACTACCCTTTTACTTGTTCTTTTTCATCAGTTGTGCTCGTGGTAGCCCCAAACGGCAGGTATTGCTTGAGAAAGCTGGTCACTTTCAGGTGAGTTAGAGAAATACATACCTAGAGAAAGAGAGGAGAAGGTTTAAAGTATGTTGACACTGATGGTCGTGTTATGTTGTTATAGGTGCCTTACCTGGAAGATCCAAACACTGGAGTCGCGATGTTTGAGAGTGCAGAAATTGTTGAGTATCTCAAGCAAACTTATGCTGCCTAAGTGTTCGTCTTCCTCACTTTATACCGTATAGATATATGTTAATTGTTGTGTGTATGTTCAGCCTACTTTCTGTTCCAACAATAAACTGAACGCAGTTATCTGTAGAGGTTTTAAATGAAGACATGTACTTATATATAAGTAAAGGAATTGTGACAATAATCCTCCAAGTTTTGATTTTCGGTGTACATAATTTGAAGGTGATGATGATCTATCATTTTAAAGCTGATTTTTTGGTAAAATAAATAAATAGACAAAATCATGGGATGGATGAAAAGAGACTGGAAGAGGCACATGCTGATTGTCCGAGAACTACAAGTGGTCCGAGTCGGATTATATATGATTACAAAAGTCTATCAACAGTCAACACATTGTGGTCCGTTTTATTTAAATTTTAATTTGGATCATCTTTTGTTTCTTTTTCTGTGTCCTTTTGTATATAGATTTTTCCAAAATTAGTTATTTAACCAATAAACTAAAACAAATTCGGAAATTCAAATCTAAAGTTTCGAAATATGGCCATATAAATTGTTTGTTTGTTGTTAGTGGTTGAATTGTGTCGTTTTGTGCACTTGTTGTTATGAATAATGTTTGTTAATTGCTTGTTATGATTACATTTTTATCGATATCTTAAGCTAAGAAAATCCAATTTATACATAAATGGAGGGAAATATAGTTGTGCCAACATTAGTAGGGTCAAGAAATAACGATTATCAAAAACTAATATTTCTTTGTACTATATATAAATTCAATTTATTGTTGTGCCTCATAAAATTTTATTTTAAAACGAATGCCTTTTACAAAAGGTAGACTGAAAAAGGCTAAGCACGGTTTGTTTCTGTATGGTGGCATTATGATTCAGATATGCAAATTCTGTTATTATTATCAATCTTTTAATTTAAAGTGCAATCTTGGGTGATGGTATTGGTCTAGATTTTCTATTTTTTTTTGTTTACTTTGAAATTAGCATGCCCTCCTTTTTCCTCTATATATTGTCCCTCTTTAGTAAAAAATAACAATAAAACTGCTACACGTAACTTAATTATTTGCAATTTTGCATCTTTACCTTTACAAAATTTATTGATATCATCAAAAATCATATACATTGAGAAGGTTTTAACACAAAATTGTTATATGTTTATTATTAAGTAAGCTTGCTTCCAACAATTTTATCAAAATATTTCAACAAATTTTACGTATAAGTTTATACAATAAAGAATTAAGAATGGTCAACTTTTGTAATTGAAATATATAAATTCATAAGGACAGGTAAAATTGGAAAGCGTTTAACGTTCGCTTAACGTACAATAATAGACCGTTGCAGTCTGCAATTGAAAGAATCTAGGACAAAGAAATAAAAGAGTCACAGGGTCAAAACTAAACAAACAAATACTTTAGGGAGAAAAATGAAATAAATCAGGAGTTTTAAGTACTACCATCAGAGGTCCAATCATAACATTTTAAGGATATATTCGATTAAAACGTAATAAAACATAAAGATCAGGGACTTCCGACAAAAATCTTTCGATCCACTTACACTTCCACAACGTCCGTTCGAAAAATATGACCGTTGAAAGTAATTAAATTGTTTTAAAAACAAAAACAAAATAACTCCTCTCTTCTTCTTCTTCAATCTCTCTGTTCTTCCCAAAAATAAAAACTTTCCTCAGTAAAAAAAAAACAAGAGACAGAGAGAGAGAGAGAGAAAGATGGGTTGTGTTTCTTCGAAACTAGGCAAGAAGAAACTCATAAGAGAGATTAGAGTCAACAATGGCGGCGATCACATTGTCTCTCTTACTTCAACTACTTATGGTCATCTCGATCTCGATGAACGAGCAGAGACCTCTCCTAAGTCACTGGAAGTTACTAAAGGCGAAGTCTTTGAATCTGAAATCATACCGAGAAGATCTATTAAGAGAGATGATCCGGAGATTATCAATACTTGGGAGCTTATGGAAGATCTTGAAGATTCAATGCACGTTTCTAATCCACAGAAGATTAGTCCCAAATCTCGTGGTATTTTCGGTAAATCATGGAAGACTCCGGTGAAATCGGTTGTTGAATCTCCGAAGAGAGGAAGTAGTAAGAGATTTGGAGGGAAAGAGAATAATTCGAGAGGTGTGAGTCCGAATCAGATTCTGAAGCCGAAGAACATTCTTGAAACACCGAAGAGAGGTGTAATGCGTTTGAGTTTTCCTCTTAAATCTGAAGAATCTTCGGTGACGGTTACGCAGAGGAGGAAGAGTTATAGTCCAATGTTTGATCCAGATCTTGTGGCTTCTTACGAAAGAGAGTTGTCTCAAGAGAAAGAACAGATCAAGATGGTGATTTCTCCGGTGGTGCACGAGAGCAGAAAAACAGAGAAAACAGAGAGAATTCTTGAGAAGTTCCCAGAGAAATGTCCACCGGGAGGAGAGCACTCTGTGGTGATCTACATAACAACTCTTAGAGGGATACGGAAGACGTTTGAGGATTGTAATGTGGTAAGATCGATATTAGATTCACACGAAGTTCGATTCTCAGAGCGAGATGTGTCGATGCACTCGGTTTTTAAGGAAGAGATCAGGGGCATTATGGGAACGAAACATGTGAAGATACCTGCGGTATTCGTTAAAGGGAGGATGGTAGGAAGTGTTGAGGAAGTGATGAGGTTAGAAGAGGAGGGCAAATTGGGAATATTACTTGAAGGTATTCCGGCGGCGAGGCTTGGAGGCAGTTGCTGCCGTGGATGTGGAGGAATGAGATTTATGATGTGTGTTGTTTGCAACGGAAGCTGCAAGGTTAGGGAGGAAGAGAAGAAGAGTATGGTTAAGTGTTTGAAGTGTAATGAGAATGGTTTGGTTCTATGTCCAATTTGTTCTTAAAAAAGAGAATCAGTTTTGCCCTAATTCTGGAGGCTGACTTTTGAAGGGTTGATTTTGGTTTGTAATGATTTGGTGAGAGAGAGTTTCTAAAGCCGTGTTTAGTGCTCTTGGTGTGTACTACTACTAGTTTAATGGAATTTGTTTCTAATGTTTGTAAACCTTTTTCATTTTTAAGATTCAATTCAAATCAATGGGTATCATTCATTAAGAATTTGTCACCAGATTTGTTTAATTTAGATTCTCATTAGGTGTTTAGCTTCGTGACTGAATAATTAAGATAATATCAATGATTTTAAGGACTTTGGGCTACGATTATTTTGTTAGTGCACTTGTCTCTCAAGATATCTAAAACTGATGGATGAAATAGCTTTTGACTTATTAAACCGGTATAGTATATAACTTGGCAACCTTGTTCAGTTGTTCATGATAGTTTTATACTTTTATATTTAGTCAAGGATGGAGAAATATTAGGAGAGTCATACTTGGTTTCTTTATCTTTGTGAAGTTTAGTTTTCCCCTTAATAGGTTAATATGATCGTTATCATGCAGTCAAAAAATAAGAATTAAGAATAATGACCGTTGTCTTTACAAGAATTAATTTTATCTGAATCAATCAGTTATTAATTTTCCTAGATTTGGTGAACACCAGTACACCACCAACCCAGTAGAACTAATTTATAAATGGGCTAATATAAAGTTATAGAGGATGGGTAATTCCAAGGCCCAAGCACACCTACAAGTCCGATTGATTCCAGATCTTACAGCATGTTGATAAAAATTAAACTTCTCCCATTCATGTATCTCAATATCTCATATTGGGATATTAAGAGTTTAAGACCACTTTAACAAAAAAAAAAAAAAAAAAAA